>Ga0160449_1000509_pt1 | contig 23580 bp, 21 predicted proteins | sample HID1975I_E1MG_FD_108216 | JGI IMG/M metagenome (GOLD analysis project Ga0160449, IMG submission 108216) | Enriched soil microbial communities from UW Madison campus, WI, USA - HID1975I_E1 MG | ecosystem: Environmental > Terrestrial > Soil > Unclassified | place: USA: Madison, Wisconsin...
CAAATCCGCCCAGATCCGTGGCCGCCCGCTCGGTCGAGACCTTCTCATTGGCGTCGTTCAGCCGTCGCTGGGACGCCATCAGATCCAAAAGGGCCGAGTTGTAGCTGCCGAAAGTCGATACCCGGGTCATTGCGCCATCCCCAGAAGAACGTCGTACATATCCTTGGCCGCCTGAACGAGCCGCGCCGAGGCGTTATAGGCCTGCTGATAGACGGTCATCATCACCAGTTCCTCGTCCAGGTTGACGCCCTCTTTGGACGTCTGCCGGGCCGTGGCCTCCTGGAACAGGGCCGTCGCGCTCTTGCTGCGCGTCTCGGCCAGGCTGGCCTTGCCGCCGATGTCGCCCGACAGTTCCGAACTGTACCGTGAAATCGACAGCGTCCCGCCTGAGGAATCGCCCGCCGCCTGGAACACGCTGCTGCGCTGACCGGCGTCGGCTAGCCGCGCCGCGCCCCGACCATCGCCCTTGCTGATCGCCGCCACGCCCGCCGCCACCGACAGATCGATCTGCGCCAGGGCCAGCAGCGAGGGATTGGCCCGGATGTCCGAGCGGATCGAGAAACCGTCGGCCCGGGCCGCGCGCACCCCGCCGCCGATGCCGAACATGTCGCTTAGCGACACGCCCGAGGGGACCTGGGTCGTATTGTCGTCCAGCACCGACAGGCGCAGCGGCGGCTGCGACGTGGACTTGTAGGTCACGGCTCCGGTCGTGGGGTCCAGGCTGAACTGGCCGAACCGGCCGATGCCCGTCGCCGGGTCGTTCAGCGCCGCCAGCATGTCTGCGACGGTCCCGCCCGGCGGCACCGTGACGGTGATGTCGCGCGCCTTGGCCCCGCTCTCGCCCGTCAGGCGCAGCGTCAGGGCCTGCCCGGCGACGAAGCCATGGGGCGACCCCGGCGTCAGCCCCAGATCGTAATTCGACGGCCCATTGGTGGTGACCAGGTCGTTCAGGCCGAAATAGTGCGAGAAGCCCCGACCCGCCTTGTCGCTGGCGGTGGCGGGGTCCTCGGCGATGGCGATGCCGTTCGTGCCCGCGGCCTGCAGACTCAGCACACCGTTGTTGAAGCTGGCGACCGCGTCCCCGCCCAGTTCGGTGGTCAGCACGCTGAGGAAGGTCGCGGGCGTCGCCGGCGACCCGTTGATGGTCATGGTGGCGCCAGAGAAGACGATCTCGACCGTGCTCTGGACCACGCCCGCGGCGTTGGTCACGGCGATCGTACTGCGCCCGGTGAAGCCGGCGATGGCGCTTTCCAGCGACTGACCCACATTGCGGCCGGTCATGGTGGTCGGCGGCGGCAGGCTGGTGTTGGCGTTGTGGGCGCGGTTCAGCTCGTCGGCGACCCGGCTCATCAGTTCGCCCAGCCGTTCGGCCGCCTGGGGCGCCTCGACATCGCGCAATTCGACCAGGCCCCGAATCTCGCCCGAGGTGACGGTGTCCAGCAGGGCCCGCTTCTGACCGCTGGGCTCCGTGACCCAGATCTCGTTGAAGCTGGTCTGGGCGTTCACCGATCCCGCGCGATTATAGGACAGGGTCGCATAGCCGTCGCCCGCCAGCAGGGCGCCGCCGCCGGTGCGGATCGACACCCCGCCCACCGACCGTCCGCTGACCCGGATGTCCATCAGCTGCGACAGCTCGGACACCAGCGCCGCCTGCGTCGTTTCAGCGCCCGAGCTGTCGTCGCCCTTCACCGTGGCGCGGGCGATCTCGACGTTCAGCTTCTCGATCTGCTGCAACAGGGCGTTGGTCCGCTCGACCGCCGTGGTCAGCCGGCCATCCGCATCCTCGCGCGCGGCCTGGATCTGTTTCGAGATGCGGGCCGAGTCCTCGAACAGGGCCTGGGCCTTGAACAGGGCGTCCTGGCGCAGCGGCGACGAGGCCGCATTGTCCACCGTCGCGCCAAAGGCCGAAAAGATGCCGTCGACCTGGCTGAAGAAGCTGGAGTCGCCGCCCGGATCGCCGAACAGCGACTGGATGCGGTCATACAATTCATAGCGGACGTTCTGGCGGCTGGCCTCTGCGCCCGCGTTCAGGCTGGCGGCCTGCAGGAAACGATCGGTGGCCAGGCGGATGCGCGCCACCTCGACGCCGTTGCCCGCGCCCTGGGTCGACAGGCTGCGCTGCTCGGCGACCTTGCGGATGTATCCGGGCGTGTTGACGTTCGAGACGTTGTCCGAAACGACCCGCAACTGCTGCTGCGCGGTGTTCAGCCCCGACGTGGCGATGTTGAGGATGGAATTCAGGGACATCAGGCCCTCCCCGTCACGGCGACGCCCGGCAAGCCTTGCTGACCTGCGCGCGTTTTTTGCCCGGCGCGCGCCGTCACGGCCGTCAGCAGGCCGTTGTTTTTCAAGGTTTTCGCATTTCGAGCGCGGTTCATGACCGGATAGGAGCGCAATCTTCGCGCCACGCCGCCCCAGGGCAGGCCACCCCTCTTCCAGCCCGCCTGAAAAGACCCCGCCCACCACCATAGCCGGGGGGCCGGCGCCGGGCAAAAATGCGCGAGCGGGGCGGCAACAAACGCCGATCCATCAGGGTCGCTGCACACCCACTCTAGAATATTATTTAACTTTATCCGCTGCTTACGACCCACACCCCAACTGGCCCGGCGCTTGCGGAGGGTCTGCCGAATGTCAGGCGCAGCAGGCGCCGCCCCATCCCAACTTCCGGCGCTTCATGTCGTTCGCAGGCCTGCTGTCCATCGTTGCTCCCGTCGCGCCGGCCACCGGCGACGGCGCCCCGGCGTCCACGCCGGGCAGCGATGTCGCGGCCGAATTCGAAGCGCTGCTGGCGGCCTGGAACAACAGCGCCCCGCCGCCCCCGGCGCCCGAGAAGGATGACCCGGAAGACGAAGCTGCGATCGCCGCAGACGTCATCGTCCAACCTGCCCCGCCCGCCGTCACGCCGCCCCTGATCGCGCCGCCCGCCGTCGCCGATGGCGGCCCGGCCGTGACCGCCGATGGCGAAACCGCCAGCCTGCCCCCGCCCGTGACCGCGCCCGTCGCACCCTCGGCGGACATCGACACCGCCGCGCCCGCGCCCCAGGCCGACGCTGCGAACGGCGAGGCAGCGCCGCCTCCCGCTGCGTCTGGCGCGCCTGTCACGGAAGACGCGCCCCAACCCACCCGTACGACCAGCGCCGAGGCCGCGCCCCAGCCCGCGCGCACGGCCTCACCGGCTCAAGCCCCGGCCGAGATCGCAGGCGCCGATGCAACGCCGGTCATCCCGGCCGCCGCCTCGACCTACACACCGGCCGCCACGCCGACGCCGCGCGCCGACGCCGGCGCCGCGCCTGCCCAACCGGTCGTCGCTGCCCCTGTCGTCACCGACGCCATTGCGCCCCGGTCGACATCGACCCAGGACGCCGACGGCCAGCCGACCGCCGTCGCCGCGCCTGTCGCCGCCCCCGTTTCCACACCCGCGCCGTCGGCCGCTCCCGTCGCTCCGCCGGCGACGCCCGCCAAGGCCGTCGGCGCGCAACAACTCCAGGCCGACGCCTCGGCAGACGCCCCCTCGGCCGAAGCCGCCGACACAGCGCCCCGCGCCGAACCCGCTGCGGCGCCGGCCCCAGCGCCTGCCCCGGCGCCGACGACACCGGCCGAGGTTCGCCCCCTGCCCGGTCGCGCGCCCCAGGATCGCGCCACGCACATCAATGCCGATCTGGCAGGCGTTGACGCCGCCACCGACAGCGAAGCAAGCGCCGCCGCCAGTGTCGCCGCTGAGCCGGCCGCAAAGCCTGCCGTCGCCCCGTCACCGGCCGCCGCCCCCGGCGCCCCAGCGCCCGCCGCGCCTGCCGCCGTGAGCGCCTCTGCCGACATCGCCGCGCCGGTGACGCCCGAGGCGCAGACGGCCCAGGACACGCCCGCCACCCGGCACGAGGTCGCGACCTCGACCCTCAGCCGCGCCACGGTCGAGACGACCGCCATGATCGCGGCTCAGATCATGCGCCGCCTGGACGGGCGCTCGACCCGCTTTGAAATGGCGCTGACGCCCGACGACCTGGGCCGCGTCGATGTCAGCATGGAAGTCGGCGCCGATGGCGCCGTGACCGCGCGCCTGGCCTTCGACAATCCGGCCGCCGCCGCCGAACTGCGCGGCCGCGCCGACGAACTGCGTCGCCAGCTTCAGGACGCCGGCTTCCAACTGGCCCAGGATTCCCTCCAGTTCGCCGAGCGTGACGCCTCGTCCGGGCGCGGTTTCGATCGCCGTCAGGACCGCGCCTTCGCCGGCGCCGCCCGCGTGGCTGCCGACGCGGATGTCGCCGCGCCGCCGCCCGGCCGCTGGACCCCACTCACCCTCGCGCCCCAGGGCGTGGACATGAAAGTCTGACCATGGTCTCCGCCGTCACCGCCCAGGGAGCAGCCGGTCGCATCAACACCGGCTCGACCATGCTGGCCTCGAATTTCGAGACCTTCCTGAGCCTGCTCACCGCCCAGCTCCGGAACCAGGACCCCCTGTCCCCGGTCGATTCCAACGAATTCACCGCCCAGCTGACCCAGATGGCCGGCGTCGAGCAGCAACTGCTGACCAACGATCTGCTGACCGGCCTGCTGGCCGCGCAACAGGGCGGCAGCCTGACCAACGCCGCCAGCTACATGGGCCGCGAGGCGACCGCCGTCTGGTCCGCCAACAAGCTGGTCGATGGCAAGGCGACCTGGAGCTACGAACTGGCGTCCAACGCCGCCTCGGCGACCGTCCAGGTGCTGGACAGCACGGGCAAGGTCGTCTGGACCGGCGACGCGCCGGCCACGACCAGCGGCATCCACGACTTCACCTGGGACGGCAAAACCACCGGCGGCGGCCAGTTCGACGACGGCGGCGTCTATACGCTGAAGGTCACGGCCAAGGACGCGGCGGGCAAGGCGATCGAAAGCCAGGTCCTGATCCGCGGCCGCGTCAGCGCGGTCGAGATGTACGGAGACGAACCCTACCTGACGGTCGGCAACTCGATCCTGCCGATGTCCACCATCATCGCGCTGGAGGAGCAGAAGGCCTCCACCGGCACGAACACTCCTCCCCCCGAAGAAGAACCCGAAACCTCGGCCTGACGGCGCCCGCCGCCTCGGTCACCCACCCCTTAACTGATTTCCCAAGGAGCCACCCATGAGCATCAACAGCGCCATGCAGGCCGGCGTTTCCGGTCTGACCGCCAACGCCGCGGCCCTGGCCGCGATTTCGCAGAACATCACCAATGTGAACACGCCCGGCTACAAGCGCACGGCCAGCGAGTTCCAGACCATGGTCAACAGCCAGAGCACGGCCGGCTATTCCGCCGGCGGCGTCTCGGCCAGCGCCCGCCACTACATCAGCAAGAACGGCAACCTGCAGCGCACGGGCGAATCGACCCACCTGGGCATCAACGGCCAGGGCTTCTTCGTCGTGACCGACAAGGCCGAGAACATCGAGCCGACCGACGCCCGCCTGTTCACCCGCGCCGGCGCCTTCCGCGTCGATGACCTGGGCTATCTGAAGAACGCCTCGGGCCTGTATCTGCAGGGCTGGCCGGTCGACGCCAACGGCGACATCATCCCCGATCCGTCCGACCTGAACCGCCTGCGCACCATCAACGTCGGCTCGGTCGGCGGCACCGCCGAGCGCACCACGCGCGTCGGCCTGAACGCCAACCTCAAGTCCAGCCAGGCCTGGTCGGCCGAGGCTATCGCCGCCGCCGCCGTGCCGCCCGGCGCCGACGCCTACAACACGCTGACCAACTCCATGGCGATGTACAACGCCGAGACCAATACGGGCGTGAAGCCGGACTTCGAGATCACCATTCCCGTCTCGGATTCCAAGGGCGGTCAGCGCACCGTGGCCATCTCCTTCCTGAAGAGCACGGTCGCCAACGAATGGTATGCGGAAATCCGCGCCGTTCCGGCCGACAGCATCGATTGCGGCGCCGGCCTGGCCAACGGCCAGATCAAGACCGGCATCGTCGCCTTCACCCAGGACGGCCGTCTGGACGTCGCCCGGATGCAGGCCCTGGGTGCAGACGCCCTGTTCTCCGACCCGGCCAACGCCTCGATCACCTTCGGCGCCTCCGACGCCGCCGCCCCGGGCGCCGGCGCCGTGAAATGGGACGCCGCCCTGGGCATCGCCGACCAGACCATCGCCTTCGACCTGACCGCCGCCGCCGGTGGCCTGACCCAGTACGACAGCGCCTCGGTCGTTCAGGCGACCATGACCAACGGCACGAATTTCGGCAGCCTGACGGACGTCAAGATCGACGACCAGGGCTATGTCACCGCCATCTTCGACAACGGCGTGACCCGCCGCATCGCCCAGGTGGCCATCGCCACCTTCCCCTCGACCGACAGCCTGATCGAGGCCTCGGGCAACGCCTATCGCGTCAGCCAGTCCAGCGGCACCTACAACCTGAAGACTCCGGGCGCCGGCGGCGCGGGCAGCATCGCGCCCGAGCAGCTGGAGCTTTCGACCGTCGAACTGTCGGAAGAATTCACCGGCCTGATCACGACGCAGCGGGCCTATTCCGCCTCGTCCAAGATCATCACCACGGCCGACGAAATGCTGGCCGAACTCATCAACATCAAGCGCTGATGAGCCATCAGGCAGGCGTCTGAATTCATGAATCCGAGATTCAAGAGTATGACTCAAGTGTTTGTGGGACGGACGGATTTTATCCATTCCTTCACCACGTCGCTTAAACGGCCTTTAGCGGCGCCTGCCTACGCTCACGCTCAATGATGTGGTGGTGAATGAGGCATAAGCCCATGTTGCAAGAGCGACGCCTTAACAGCAAAGGCGAACAGTATGTGGTCGGCCCGACCGGCACCCCGCTGACGCTGCGGGACCTGCCGCCGCCGGAGACTGACCGCTGGGTCATCCGTCGCAAGGCGGAAGTCGTGGCGGCCGTTCGCGGCGGCCTGCTGTCGCTCGAGGACGCCCTGGCGCGTTACCGTCTGACGGCCGAGGAGTTCCTCGCCTGGCAGAAGGCGATCGACAAATGGGGCATGCAGGGTCTGCGCACGACCCGGATCCAGCACTACCGCGGCTGATCCGCCCCCTTCGATACAAAGGCTTTTGCGGCCGCATCCGGAAACGGGTGCGGCCGTCGCCGTTTCAGGCCCCTCGATTCAGGCCCCTCCTCGAAATCGCCATCGCCAGCGTCTATATGGCGGCGATGACCGTGCTGGACCCCGTCTGCCCCGTTCCCGAAATCGCCCCCATGTCGAGCCAGGCCGACATGGACGCGGCGATCGAGAGCGCGCGCCGGGCCGTCGGCCTGCCCGTCGGCGCGCGCGTGGTCGCGGCCATGTCCGGCGGCGTGGACTCCACCGTGGTCGCCGCCCTGCTGCACAAGGCCGGCTATGACGTGGTCGGCGTCACGCTTCAGCTCTACGACCACGGCGCCGCACTGAAGAAGAAGGGCGCCTGCTGCGCCGGTCAGGACATCCACGACGCCCGTCTGGCGGCCGAGATGATTGGCATCCCGCACTACGTCCTGGACTACGAAAGCCGCTTCAAGGACGCGGTGATCGACCAGTTCGCCGACTCCTATCTGAAGGGCCAGACGCCGGTCCCCTGCATCCGCTGCAATCAGACGGTGAAGTTCCGCGACCTGCTGGACGTCGCCCGCGACCTGGGCGCCGAGGCCATGGCCACCGGCCACTATGTCCGCCGCTCGCCCTCGGGCAACCGCTCGCAGATGCGCAAGGCGATCGACCATTCGCGCGACCAGTCCTACTTCCTGTTCGCCACGACCCAGGACCAGCTGGACTATCTGCGCTTCCCTCTGGCCGATCTGGAAAAGCCCCAGGTGCGCGGCGTCGCCGCCAGCCTGGGCCTGCGCATCGCCGCCAAGCCGGACAGCCAGGACATCTGCTTCGTGCCGTCCGGCGACTATCGCACCCTGATCGACCGCCTGCGCCCGCAGGGCCGCGAGGCGGGCGAGATCGTGCATATGGACGGCCGGGTGCTGGGCGCCCACGCGGGCATCACCGACTACACCATCGGCCAGCGCCGGGGCCTGAACGTCGCCGTGGGCGAGCCCCTGTTCGTCACGAAACTGGACCCCGACAACCGCCGCGTCATCGTCGGCCCGCGCGAGGCCCTGCTGACCGCCAGCCTGGTGCTGGAGGAGACCAACTGGCTCGGCGATGAAGCGTCGATCGACGAAGCCGCCGCCGCCGGCGCCGCCGTGCTGGCCCGCGTCCGCTCGACCCGCCAGCCCTCGCCCGCCCGCCTCGCCATGATCGACGGCGTGATCACGGTCGTCTTCGGCCAGGGCGAGGAAGGCGTCGCCCCCGGTCAGGCCTGCGCCCTGTATGACCCCGCCGATCCGGACCGCGTCCTGGGCGGCGGCTTTATCCAGAGCACGACTGCCGTTGCCTGAATCACCGGCGCCCGACCCGCTGGATCTGGCCGTCCGCACCGGCCTGCCGGACGACATGCGGTATCTGGTTCGCGACCTGCCCCGCGACCGCTGGACCGATCTGGACCAGACCGCCGCCTTCTGGCTTCAGATGCACGGCGGCTTCCGGGCGCAACAGGACCGGATGGCGGCGCTGGTCGACCGCTGGCGTGCGGGCGACCTGGACCCGCGCGGCCTGCATGACGCCATCCTGCCGACGCTCCAGGCCTTCCTTCAGCATCTGGATGGCCACCACCGGATCGAAAGCGGCCACTACTTCCCCGCCTTCCGCCAGATCGAGCCGCGCATCCAGCACGGCCTCGACCTGCTGGACCGCGACCACGACGCCATCCACGCCCATCTTGAAGCCCTGTTCCAGTCCGGCCTCGCCTTCCATCACGCCATCCGCGACAGCGCGCCGGACGCCCCCGACCACGCCCACCGCCTGTCCGACGTGCTGAATCAGGCCGCCCCCGCCCTGGCGCGCCACCTCGACGACGAGGAAGACATCGTCATCCCGCTGATGCAGTTGCGCGGCGCACCCGAGCTTTAGGCGTCGATCAACCGATCAGGGCGCGGGCTGCGGCGCGGGCTTCGTCCGTGATGGCGGCGCCGGACAGCATGCGGGCGATTTCTTCCTGGCGGGCGTGGGGGTCCAGCACGTCGATGGAGGTGCGGGTGCGGCCCTCCACGTCGGTCTTGCGGACCTTCCAGTGGGCGTGGCCGCGGGCGGCGACCTGGGGGCTGTGGGTCACGACCAGCACCTGTGCGCCGGTCGACAGGCGTTGCAGGCGCGTACCCACGGCCTCGGCCACGGCGCCGCCGACGCCCTGATCGACCTCGTCGAAGATCATCACCGGCTGGCGCTGGTCCTCGCGGCTGGCCAGGGCGGCCTTCATGGCCAGGGCGAAACGGGCCAGTTCTCCCCCTGAGGCAATGGCGTCCAGCGGGCCGAACGGTGTGCCGGCGTTGGTGGCGATCTCGAACCGCACCGTCTCGACGCCCAGCGGGCCGCGCCGGCCCTCGATCGGTTCCAGCGCCACGCGGAACCGCGCACGATCCAGCTTCAGCGGGCCCAGTTCGCCCATCACCGCGTCGGTCAGGCGATCCCCCGCCGCCTCGCGCGCCGAGGTCAGCAGCATGGCCGCCAGATCATAGGCCTCGACCGCCGCGGCGACCTCGCGCCGGGCGTGGGTCAGAGCCTCGGCCCCATCCTCGATCAGGCGCAGCTGCTCGCGCAGCGACTGGCGCAGCGCCGGCAGGGCCTCGACCGTGGTGTTCAGTTTCCGGGCGGCGGCGCGCAGGGCGAACAGCCGCTCCTCGGCCTTGTCCAGACGACCCGGCTCGAAATCGAAGGCGTCGGCGGCGGCGTCGACGGCCGAGACGGCCTCGGTCGCCTCGATCAGCGCCCGGTCCACGGCCTCGGCGGCGGCGGCCAGACGCACCAGCACCGGATGATCGCCCTCGACGCCCGCCTGCACCGCCCGCTGGCGCGCGTGTTCGACGGCGCGCAGGGCCGAGGCCAGCTTCTGGCTCAGCTTGTCACCGCCCAGCAGGTTGCGGGCGTCGGCCAGGTCGGCGACGGCCTTTTCCGCCGCGCCCAGCACAGCGCGTTCGCCGGCCAGCTCGGTCTCTTCGTTCGGACGGGGATCCAGGGCATCGAGGTCGGCCAGGTTCAGCGTCAATTCCTCGACCCGCGCGGCGGCGTCGGCGGCCGCGGCCTCCAGCCCGGCCAGATGCGCCTGCGTCGTCTTCAACCGCTCCGCCGCAGCGGCCACGCCCGACAGCTGGGGCTGCAGTCCGCCGTAGTTGTCGAGCAGGGCGCGATGAGTCTTCCAGTCCAGCAGGCCGACGGTCTCGTGCTGGCCGTGCACCTCGACCAGCCGCTGGCCGATCTCGCGCAGGGCGGCGACGCCCGCCGCCTGGTCGTTGACGAAGGCGCGGCTGCGCCCGTCCGCGCCGACGATGCGGCGCAGGATCAACGGCTCGCCCGGGGTCACGTCGAAACCGCGTTCGGTGATCAGTTCGATCAGTTCGGCGTCGTCCGGTGCGGTGAAGACGGCGGTGGCCACGGCCTGCTTCGTTCCCGCGCGCACCAGCCCCGCGTCGGACCGGGCGCCCAACGCCAGCCCCAGCGCGTCCAGGATGATCGACTTGCCCGCCCCGGTCTCGCCGGTCAGCACGGTCAGGCCGTCCTCGACCTCAAGGTCCAGGGCGTCGACAAGCACGACATCGCGAATGGAAAGGCTGGTCAGCATGGGCCGGGGTGATTCGGTTGGACGATCATCCTAGTCCAATCAGCCAGCGGGACGACATTCATCCTCCCCTGCGAAGCGGGGGAGGGGGACCGCGGAGCCCGCAAGGGCGACGGGGTGGTGGGGGCAAGCTTCAGGCGCGGCGCCCTGTGTTCGCCCCCTCCACCACTGCGTGGTCCCCCTCCCCCGTTACACGAGGGAGGATCGAAGGCGAAACCGCATCAGCCCGGAATGATGCGACGCAGCCAGCTTTCACGCTTGCCCTCGGGAGCGACGCCGGGCTGGGCGCCGTTCTCGCTGAGCAGGGCATAGGCCTCGGCGTACCAGGCGCTGCCCGGATAGTTGTGACCCAGGACGGCGGCGTTGCGGGTCGCCTCTTCCTTCAGGCCCAGCGAGACATAGACCTCGACCAGCCGATACAAGGCCTCGGGCGCGTGCGAGGTGCGCTGGAAATCCTGGTTGTCGATCACGGACTTGTAGCGGTTGATCGCCGCCAGCGGCTGGTGGGCGCGCTGATAATAGCGGCCGACGTTCATTTCCTTGCCGGCCAGCTGGTCGTTGACCATGTCGATCTTGACCCGCGCATCGGTGGCGAAGGCCGTGCCGGGGTAACGGCGCACCACATCGCGCAGTCCGCTCAGCGCCGCCTGGGCATAGCCTTGGTCGCGGCCCACATCCACGATCTGCTCAAAGTTACAGACCGCCTTCATATAGAAGGCGTAGGGCGCGGACGGATTGCCCGGGAACAGCTGGATGAACCGGTCGGCTGCGGCGATCGCCTCGGGGTACGAACCATTCTGATAATAGGCGTAGATCTGCATCAGGATCGCCCGACGCGCCCACTCTGAATAGGGGTGCTGGCGTTCGACTTCCTGGAAATAGTCCACCGCGTCGCGCCAGCGCTTGCGCTCCAGCCGCTGGTAGCCGGTGTTGTAGAGCGCCTCGACCGGCCGCTCCTCATAGGCCAGACGCGGCCGCTGGGCCTTGCCCGCGCAGGCGGAGACCGTCAGGGCGGCGGTGGCGGCGGCCGCCAGAATCAGACCGGAGCGAAGCGACGGAGCAGGCAAAGGCGACCTCATGGACATTCGGTCGGCGCCCGTCCCGCAGGAGGACGCCGAAGCGTGACGCGATCTCTACACCAGCGGTCGAAGCGCGCCAATGCGAACGAAGATCGGTCGAATAACCATCTCCGACGCTTGATGCGAGCCGCCCCGCTGATATGAAGCCCGCCCAACGCCCTGTCATTGGCGGATCGATGACGGCGAAAGGATGACCGGCCATGAAGCTGCTTGCGGGAAACTCCAACCGGACGTTGGCCCAGGCCATCGCCAACCACCTGGATATGCCGTTGACCAAGGCCCAGGTGAAGCGCTTCGCGGACAATGAGGTGTTCGCCGTCATCGAAGAGAACGTCCGCGGCGAGGACGTCTTCATCATCCAGTCGACCTCCTATCCGGCCAATGACAACCTGATGGAGCTGCTGATCATGACGGACGCCCTGGTGCGGGCGTCGGCGCGGCGGATCACGGCGGTCATGCCCTATTTCGGCTATGCCCGTCAGGACCGGAAGACCGGAGGCCGGACCCCCATCTCGGCCAAGCTGGTCGCCAACCTGATCACCCGGGCGGGCGCCGACCGGGTCCTGACCATGGACCTGCACGCCGGCCAGATTCAGGGCTTCTTCGACATTCCGACCGACAACCTGGTGGCCACGCCGGTGCTGGCCCAGGACATCAAGGACCATTATCCGCGCGGCGACGACCTGATGATCGTCTCGCCCGACGTCGGCGGCGTGGTGCGCGCGCGCTCGCTGGCCAAGCGTCTCGACGCCGATCTGGCCATCGTCGACAAGCGCCGCCCCAAGGCGGGCGAGAGCGAAGTCATGAACATCATCGGCGATGTCGAAGGGCGTCGCTGCATCCTGTTCGACGACATCGTCGATTCGGGCGGCACCCTGGTGAACGCGGCCAAGGCGCTGATCGACCGCGGCGCGACCGAGGTCTCGGCCTATATCAGCCATGGCGTCCTGTCGGGTCCGGCGGTGAATCGCGTCCAGGACGGCCCGCTCAAGGAGCTGGTCATCACCGACTCCATCGAACAGCCTGACGAAGTTTTGAACGCGTCGAAGATTCGTCGCGTGTCCGTGGCCCCGCTGATCGGCGAGGCTATACGTCGGATCGCCAACGAGGAATCGGTCTCCAAGCTGTTCGATTAACAATCGAATAACCCTTCTTACGCGCTATAAGCCCCCCGGAGACGTGGCGCGGGTGGCGCCTCAAGTTGTGGAGAACGCTCCCAGATGCGTCAGCTAACCTTGCGTCGCGGCTTTTCATTCGCCGCCCTCGCCGCCGCCGCCGTCCTGGCCAGCTGCGCCACGCCCGAGCCTGAGGCGCCGCCGGCCCCTCCGCCTCCGCCGCCCCCGCCGCCGGTCACCCTGAATCAGAGCGTGGCGGACGCCGCCTCGATCTACGTCACCTTCATGCGCGACGTCGCCACCATCCAGGCGGGCGGCTTCACCAGCGCCGAGGCCATCCAGGAGGCCCTGCGCAAGGGGGCCACCTATGAGCCCAACCAGCTTTCGCGCGGCATGATCGCCTACGCCTCGATCCTGGCGCTGCAGTCGCCGGAATTCGTCGCCGGCGTCCGCAGCTTCGCCGCCGACCCGGTCCAGCGCCGCGAGATCGTCGGCCGGATCATCGCCGATCCCGCCTACGCCGCCACCTTCCCGGGCGCCGATTCGGCCGCCGGCCTGATCGCCGCCGCCATCGGCAAGGAAGTGGGCGTCCTGGGCGAACTGGCCGAGGCGGTCGAAGGCGACGCCTACACCATCCAGGAACGTCGCGACCCCCGCCGCCGCTGGGCCGTTCAGGCCAACGCGAACCGCGTCGCGCGGCTGGAGAGCGCCAAGGACCTGTCGGACAATCCGATGCTGCCCTCGGCCGAGGAATCGGCCCGCCTGCTGGCCGCCGCGCACGCCGGCGATGGGCTGGGCGTCGAAGCCAACCGCATCAGCGCGCCCTATACGCCCGCCGTGGCCAACGCCCTGGCCATCGCCGCCCTGGCGGCCCTGGGCGCCGCCGGCGACGACGCGCGCGTCAACACCGACGCCCTGGTGAGCGAGCCGGGCGCCGAATTCTGCCTGAACATGTCCAAGCTGATGCTGTTCCAGTGCCTGGCGGCCGCCCGCCCGGCCTATGAGGACATGTTCTGCCTGGGCCGCCACGTCGTGCGCGACCTGGCGACCTGCGCCTCGCAGGGGACCCGCATCGCCACCTCCAGCGTCTCGGCGCCGGTGGTGACCGACACCACCCTGACCCAGACTCCCGTCGCGGTAGAGGTCCCCGCGGCCGCCACGACGCCCCCGCAAAGCTGACGCGGGGCCGATCCGGGCCATTTCCGGCGCGCATAACCGTCAGACGGTTGCGCGCCGGGCATTGAGCGTGTAATGACCCGCGCTCTTGAATTCGAGGGTTTATGACCCCCGCCGCGCGGGCCCTGGTTGGCGCGGCGTTTCTGTTGTTGTTGAGGCGAGCCAGATGGCCGAGATCATTCTGAACGTCGACGTCCGTGATGGCGTGGGCACCGGCGGCGCCCGCGCCGCGCGTCGCGCCGGCGCCGTGCCGGGCATCCTGTACGGTGGCGATCAAGCCCCCGTCGCCATCTCGGTGAACGAGAAGGACTTCCGCAAGTCCCTCTACACCGGCAAACTGCTGGGCCACCTGGTGACCCTGAAGTACGGCGAAGAGAGCCAGCCGGTCATCGCCAAGGCGGTCCAGTTCGACCCCGTGTCGGACCGCCCGCTGCACTTCGACCTGATGCGCGTCGACGCCAAGGCCCCGCTCAAGATCGAAGTCGCCGTTCACTTCAAGAACGCTGACGAAGCGCCCTATTCGCGCGCCGGCGGCATGCTGGAAGTCGTCCGTCACGCGGTCGAGATCCTGGTCCGCGCCGATCAGATCCCGGAAGAGCTGGTCGTGGACCTGAAGGGCCGCGAAATCGGTGAAACCATCCGCATGTCGGACATCACCCTGCCCAAGGGCGCCTCGGCGACCATCACCGACCGCGACTTCGTGATCGCCACGATCAAGACCTCGTCGGCCGGTCAGTCCGAGGCTGGTGACACCACGGTCGAGGCCGAGGCTGAAACCGAAGCCTAAGCGGCGTTCGCGTCCGAAAAGTTCAGCCCCGCCGGGTCCGCCCGGCGGGGCTTTTCTTTGCCTGACGCATCGGCCATTGAGTGCGCCATGATCATCATCGCCGGGCTCGGCAATCCGGGCGCCAAATACGAAAAGAACCGCCACAACATCGGCTTCATGGCCGCCGACGAGATCGCGCGCCGCTGGCGCTTCGGTCCTGAGCGGGCCAAATTCCAGTCCATCGTCAGCGAGGGCGAGGTCGAGGGGACCAAGGTCCTGCTGATGAAGCCCCAGACCTATATGAACGACAGCGGCCGCGCCGTCGGCGAGGCGGCGCGCTTCTACAAGGTCGCGCCCGAGAACGTCATCGTCTTCCACGACGAGATCGACCTGGCCCCCGGCCGCTTCCGGATGAAGAAGGGCGGCGGCGCGGCAGGTCAGAACGGCGTCCGCTCGATGATCAGCCAGTTGGGCCCCGACTTCCGCCGCGCCCGCATGGGCGTCGGTCACCCCGGCGAGGCGCACCTGGTCCACGGCCACGTCCTGAGCGACTTCCACAAGGCCGACCGTCCCTGGCTGGACGCCCTGCTGGCCGCCTGCGCCGACGCCCTGCCCTTCGCCATCGCCGGTGACGACGAGCGCTACCAGGGCGAAGTCATGCGCCTGGCCCCCGCCCCGAAATTCAGCCCCAGGCAGGCGGCGCGGGGCGAGTAGCGTCTCCTTCCATCAGCATTGATGCTAGCAGGCTCACTCTTCAGCTAGAGCGACGGCAAAGGTGAAAAGTGAAATCGATCGATCAGCACTATTCCGACGCCATCGCCGAGTCCTATGACCGGGATCGAGTGGATTCGGACCGTTGGCGGCTCGAGAGGGACATCATTGTTCCCTTGCTCAGAGTCATCCCGGAAGGCTCGACCGTTCTCGACATCGCCGCAGGCACGGGTCGCTGGCTTCCTATCTATGCCGAACAACGGCTTCGTCCGATTTTGCTGGATTCATCGGAAGACATGCTCGCCCACGCCCGCACCAAGGCTGCTAATCTCAGACTTCCCGTGACGATCATCGTCGAAAGCGCATTGGCGAATGCTGCCTTCCCGACATCCGACTACGCAATCACTACGAATTTCCTCAACTGGATTCCCCTGCACAGTTTGGCCGCCGTCATGATGAAGATCCGGGATGCGAGGATTCCCCGGGCCATCTTCATGACGACCTACCTGCCGGCTGATCTGCCCCCGCGGCGGGCGAATGCGGCCCGGGCTGCAATACGGGACAAGAACCGGGCCGTCCTCGAAGGTCGACGCGATCGCGGCATCTATCACCTTCATGAGGAAGCCGAACTGCGCGCGATCCTGCACGATACCGGCTGGAGCATCTCAAGCGAACATCAGATTAGCCAGAAAGGCGGACGAAGAAACGTGATGTTCGTCGCCAGCATTGCCTGACGAAATGATCGTCCCTGTTACGGTGTTTTCGCAAGTCCGGCTGAACGGATCGCAATGCGAGATTGACGACCGGAGTTTCGACATCAATCCAGGCTGCTGGGCGTTCTACGTGCCCGCCCTGGAGTTGAAGCTGTTGCACGCTGTCGGCGGCAGGGTCCATTGCACGCATTCGTCGACCCCCGACCGTGATGACCTTTTTGAAGGGCGCGCCGTGACGGTCGCCCCGACGTACATCCGTAGCGACTGGGAACAGGCGCTTTCAAAATCGACGCTCACACGCGCTGCTGAACTGTTTATCGTTTCACGACGATTGCACCTCGCGGGCTTGGGTCCGGAACCCATGGGACTGGCCATCGTGCGCCGCTTTATTACGGACTACGACGCCGCTTCCGGCTTAACTGCTGGCATCCACGTACGAAATCTTCGCGCCTATCCGCCCAAGCCCGACACCACCATCGAGGAAATCCTGGCGGCCGGAGTCACGCCCGACAGGATTCTGAGCTGTGTGCGTCAGCAGATGAACGGCTATGTCATGGACCTCAACTCCGTCGTGGGGGTCATGCCTGTTGACGCTGAGGATGAGATTGCGACCCTCGCCAATCGGGCCGCAGAAGCCGCTGACATCGCCACTCGATAGTCTTGAGTGTGAGATTTCCCGACAACCGCTTCCGCGACAGCCGCCACGCTGGCCTTTCCACGCCGAACACCGTAACAGCGCGACTGTGAACCGATCACAGGCCGATAACTGGTCGACGTGGCGCTCGCTGGCCTTTCTGGCGGCGACGTTCGCGGTCGTGCTTGGAACCCTGCTGCCGTTCGGGGCCATGGCGGCGGCGCGGCCGGGACAGCCGATCGTCATCTGCTCGGCCGAGGGCCTGCAAACCATCCAGACCGGCGGCGTCGACGGCCCGGCGGGCAAGAGCATGGGGGCCAAATGCGCCGCCTGCGTCATGCCGTTGCTGGCCGCCCTGCCCGCGCCCCCTACGCCTGAAGCCGCCGCCGTCATCCGCCCGACCCAGGCGGTCGTCTATGCCCCCTTCGTGGCGGCCGACCTGCCGCCCGCCCGCGCGCCGCCGCGCCCGCCGTCCACGGCCCCGCCCCACGCCTGATTTCAGACCATTGAGCCGCGCGCGAGCCGACGCCCGCGCGCCCATGCCTATCTGATTTCCGGACACACCATGTCTCTCAAGACCACCGCGGCGCCCTGTGCGCTGCTGCTGGCGGCGTTCGCGGCCGTCCCCGCCCATGCCGCTGAAGACCCGGCGCAGGATCCCACCATCCTGGACAGCGTCATCGTCACCGCGCGACGCGACGCCGAGGATCCGACCGTCGTCGCCGACGCTCGCGACCGCCTCAGCCGCACCCCCGGCGCGGTGGCCGTCGTGTCGGCCGAAAGCTACGCCAACCGCTTCGCCCAGAATTTCTCGGACACCCTGCGCAACGTGCCCGGCGTCCTGGCGCAAAAGCGCTATGGCGAGGAGGCGCGGCTGTCGATCCGGGGCTCCGGCATCGCCCAGGGCTTCCACCAGCGCGGCGTCCTGTTCGCCCAGGACGGCGTGCCCTTTGCGGACGCGGACGGCTTTTCCGACTTCCAGGGCGTCGATCCGCTCAGCGCCCGCTACATCGAAATCTACAAGGGCGCCAACACCCTGCGCTTCGGCGGGGCGCAGCTGGGCGGGGCGATCAACCAGGTCACGCCGACGGGCCGCACGGCCGTGGACGGTACGGTGCTGCAGATGGAAGGCGGTTCGTTCGGCAGCCTTCGGGCCAGCGCCCAGCTGGCGCGCGAGCATGGCGCCTGGGACCTCTACGCCGCCGTCTCGGCCATGCAGGCCGACGGCTATCGCGACCACAGCGAACAGGGCCAGTCGCGCATCACCCTGAACGGCGGCCGGTCGTTCGGCCCCGACCGCGAGATGCGCCTGATCTATCAGGCCGCCGACATCAAACAGGACATTCCCGGCGCCCTGACGCTGGACCAGGCCCTCGACACCCCGGAAATGGCGTCGACCGGCGCGATCAGCGGCGATCAGGCCCGCGACCTGACGCTGAAGCGGCTGACCCTTCAGACACGCTGGCGCCTGAATGACGCCACCGTCTTCGAGGGCGCCGTCTGGGGCTGGGAAAAGGCGCTGTGGCACCCGATCTTCCAGGTGCTGCACACCGACACCCGGACGGCCGGCCTGTTCGGTCGCTTCGACTGGAGCGGCCAGGTCGCCGGCCTGCGCGCCGACCTGTTCTATGGCCTCAGCTATCGGGACGGCCAGGTCGACAGCCGGCGCTATCTCAACCTGGGCGGCCAGGCCGGCGCATTGACCGCCGACAACCTGCAGCAGGCGACCGGCCTGGATGTCTTCGCCGAGGGGCGGCTATTCGTGACGGACCGGCTGGCCCTGGTGGCGGGCGGCTCGTTCGGGCGGGCGACGCGCGACTATGCCGACCGGCTGAGCGCGGCCAATGACGACGCCATCGACTACGAGTGGTTCTCGCCCCGGCTGGGCCTGCTGTGGGAGGCGCAGGGCGGCGCCCAGATGTTCGCCAACGTCACCCGCTCGGTCGAACCGCCGACCTATGGCGCGCTGGTCCAGGCCACGGTGGTCGGCTTCACCCCGCTTGACGTCCAGGACGCCTGGACCGCCGAGATCGGTGCGCGCGGCCGGCGCGGCGCCTTCGCCTGGGACGTCACCGCCTATCGCAGCCGGATCGACGGCGAGATCCTGAACTTCATCATCGGCGCCGACATTCCGGCGGCCACCTTCAACGCCGACAAGACCGTGCACCAGGGGATCGAGGCGGGACTGGACTGGCGCATGCCGACCGAACTGGCGAAGGGGTCGCTGCTGCTGCGCCAGACCTATGCCTGGAGCGACTTCCGCTTCGACGGCGATCCGCTGTGGGGCGACAATCGCCTGCCGGTCGTGCCCCAGCATATGTACCGGGCCGAACTGACGTGGCGGCATCCTTCCGGCCTTTCGCTCACGCCGTCGGTCGAATGGCGGATCAGCGACCCGTGGGTCGATTACGCCAATACGATGAGGGCGCCGGGGTTCACCGTCCTGGGCCTGAACGCGAGCTGGCAGGTCGCGAACGGCCTGACCGTCTTCGCCGACGCCCGAAACCTGGCGGACAAGCGGCATGTGAACGAGTTCTCGGCCGTCACCGACGCCCGCACAGCCTCGACCGCCGTGTTCAACCCCGGCGAAGGGCGGTCCGTGTTCGTCGGCCTGCGGATGGCGTATTGAGAGAGATGATGATGATCAGACGAACCCTTCTGGTCCTGGCGGCCCTCACCCTGCCCGCCAGCGCCTCGGCCCATGTGGCGCTGACCCAGACCACGGCGCGCGCCGGGGCCTATCACGCGGCCGTCTTCCGCGTCGGCCACGGCTGCGGCGAGGCGGCGACGACCGCGATCACCGTGCGCCTGCCCGATTCCATCCCGCTGGCCCGGCCCCAGCCCAAGCCGGGCTGGACGATCAGCTTCGGCCATGAGCCCCTGGACCCGCCGCTGTCCGATCACGGGCGGCCGCTGACCGAGCGCATTCGCACCGTCACCTGGACCGGCGAGCTTGCGGTGAACCATTTCGACGAGTTCGCCCTGCTGGCGAAGCTGCCCGCCGAAGCCGGAGAGCTGAGTTTTCCGGTCATCCAGTCTTGCGGCGAAACCCGCGTGGCCTGGGACGGCGCGGATGCGGCCCATCCTGCGCCCAAACTCACCCTGACGGCGGCGACCGACGCCGCCCATCACCATTGAGGTCCGTCATGAACAAAGCGATCCTCGCGGCCCTGCCCCTGCTCCTCCTGGCCGCCTGCGACAACGGCCAGGGCAAGGTGACGGCCAGTTCGCGCACCAGCGTCGACGGCGTGGTCACTGGCATCCGCATCGATGACCCCTGGTGCCGCCCCACCCCGAACGGGGCCAGGGTCGGGGCCTGTTACCTGACCCTGACGGCCGACGGCGGCGACGACCGGCTGGTGTCCGTCTCTAGCGCCCTGGCCGGCAGCGTCCAGATCCACGAGATGAAGATGGCCGACGGCATGATGAGCATGGCCGAACTGCCGGACGGCCTGCCCCTGCCCGCCGGCCAGGCGGTCGCCCTGAAGCCCGGTTCGACCCATCTGATGCTGATCGATCTGAAAGAGCCGCTGACCGACGGCGGGGTCGCATCGCTGACCCTGACCTTCGACAAGGCCGCGCCCCTGGGCGTGCATGCGCCGGTGCGGCAGCCGCTCGTTAAATAATCTCCTTCTCCCCTCGGGGGAGAAGGTGGCTTGCGGAGCAAGACGGATGAGGGGGCTGTTCGCCTCGCGCTCATCCGTCGGCCGCTTGCCGCTGACAGAGCCCCCTCATCCGAGCGCCTCCGGCGCCCACCTTCTCCCCCGAGGGGAGAAGGGACGCATGGCCTGACAAACCGCCCCGAACCGGCTAAAGGCTCGCGCTCAATAGGAATCCCGAAAAGCCCATGGCCCTGAAAGTCGCGATCGTCGGCCTGCCGAACGTCGGCAAGTCCACCCTGTTCAACGCCCTGACCAAGACGGCGGCGGCCCAGGCGGCGAACTATCCCTTCTGCACCATCGAGCCGAACACCGGCGACGTGGCCGTGCCCGAGCCGCGCCTGAACGTGCTGGCCGGGATCGCCGGCTCGAAGGAGATCATCCCGTCGCGCATCACCTTCGTGGACATCGCCGGCCTGGTGCGCGGCGCGTCCAAGGGCGAGGGCCTGGGCAACCAGTTCCTGGCCAACATCCGCGACTGCGACGCCATCGCCTTCGTCGCCCGGTGCTTCGTCGACGACGACATCACCCACGTCGAGAACCGCATCGACCCGCTGGCCGACCTCGAGATCATCGAGACCGAGCTGATGCTGGCCGATCTGGAAAGCCTGGAGCGTCGCCGGGTCGGTGTCGAGAAACGCGCCAAGGGCGGCGACAAGGAAAGCCAGCTGACCCTCAAGCTGATCGATCTGGCCCTGGCCCAGTTGAACGCCGGCAAGCCCGCCCGCCTGGCCGAGGTGTCCAAGGAGGACCGGAAGGCCTGGGACATGCTGCAACTGCTGACCGCCCTGCCCGCGCTCTATGTCTCGAACGTCGAGGAAGCCTCGGCCGACAAGGGCAATGAACTGTCGGCCCGCGTCGCCGAGCGCGCCGCCGCCGACCACGCCAACTCGGTCGTGATCTCGGCCCAGATCGAGTCCGAGATCGCCGTGCTGGACGACGCGGAACAAGCCGAGTTCCTTGAAACCCTGGGCCTGCAGGAACCCGGCCTGAACCGCCTGATCCGCGAGGCCTACAACCTGCTGGGCCTGCAGACCTATTTCACCGTCGGTCCCAAGGAGGCGCGCGCCTGGACCATCCCGGTCGGCGCCACGGCGCCCCAGGCAGCGGGTGTGATCCACACCGACTTCGAAAAGGGTTTCATCCGCGCCGAAACCATCGCCTACGACGACTATGTCGCGCTCAAGGGCGAGACCGGGGCCAAGGACGCCGGCAAGATGAAGGCCGAAGGCAAGGCCTACGTCGTCAAGGACGGCGACGTAATGCACTTCCTGTTCAACAACTAAGCTAACCCTCCCTTCCCCTCGAGGGGGAAGGGTCGGGGATGGGGTGAAGGCGGGAGGTTTCCGGCCATTGCGCTGGAGGTGGCGCCCTTCGCCCTCGCCTCCCGTTTTTTGTGCGGAAACGGCAGCGCGATCACCCCACCCAACCCTCCCCCTCGAGGGGAGGGCTTTTAGCATGTCAGCGCCCTACGGAGCGGTAGCCCGCTCGGTCGTCTCGGCCAGGGTGGTGCATTTGGTCAGGCTGACCTGCGCCCCTTGCCGATCCAGCCACGTCAGGGTCAGTGTCTGATCCGACACAGCCATGCGCACCCGCTCGCGCCGTGTCTCGCCCTCCGACTGACACGTCAGGGCCGCCTCATAGGCGCCGGCCGTCTGGTCGATCGCGTCGATGGCGCAACTGTTCTCATAGCCTTCGAACCGCAGCGGCGTGATCTCGATGGGGCGCTTCTCCCCCTGCGGCGCCGCGCACCAGGCGGCGTTGGCCGCCCATCGACCGACGAAACTGGCCGGGCCCGTGCCCGGCACGGTCGGGGTCAGCCCCGGCTGGGGCGGCAGCGGCGCGCCCGGTGTCTCGGCGACCGGGGCGGCGGGTTCGGTGGGGGGATTGACCGGCTCGCGCCCACAGGCGGCGAGACCGAACATCAGCAGCAGGGCGGCGTATCTCATCCGCCCGCAACGCAAGAAAACGGGGCCCGGTTGCAGCCGGGCCCCGTCGCGGTCACTCAGGCCAACGCCTTATCTGCGCTGGTCGGCCGTCTGTTCGCGCAGGGCGCGGAACTCGGCGTCCGGCTTCCACTGCGGCCACTGATCGCTGTTGGCGACCTGCTGGCCCAGTTGCACCAGCAGCTGCAGGTTCTGGACGGCGGCGGTGTAGTCGATGTCCGCGCGCCATTCGTCTTCCGGCCCGTGATAGAAGTCTTCCATCTGCTTCAGATAGTAGGGCTTGCCCACCGCGGCGCCGCCCTGGGCGAAGTCGACGCTGGTCCACGGCATGATGGCCGGCACCCCGCCCATGGCGAAGTTGAAGTGGTCCGAGCGGTAGTAGAAGCCCTGCTCAGGCTCGCCGTCGCCGACGATGGTTCGCCCGCCCTGCTTGGCCGCCAGCGCCGCCAGATCATCCTCCAGCGACGACTTGCCGATGCCGAACAGGGCGACGGTCGTCGTGGCCGGGGTGAACGGCAGCATGTCGATGTTGATGTCCGCCGCCGTCTTGGCCAGCGGATAGACCGGGTTCTCGGCGTACCATTGCGAACCCAGCAGCCCCTGCTCTTCCGCCGTGACGTGCAGGAAGATGATGCTGCGCGCCAGCGCCGGCCCGGCCTTCAGCGCGCGGGCCACTTCCAGCACCCCGGCCGTGCCCGAGGCGTTGTCCCAGGCGCCGTTGTTGATGGCGTCGCCGGCGTCGTTCGGCTTGTCGCTCAGGCCGATGTGGTCCCAGTGCGCTGAATAGACGACGTATTCGTCGGCCCGCGTCGTGCCCGGCAGTTTGGCCAGCAGATTGTGAGAGCGGATGACCTCGCGGTTCTCGGCGATGTCCAGGCTCAGCTTGACGCCGGTGTCCATGGCCTTGAACGCCCCTCCCAGCTTGGCCTTCTCGACGAAGGCCGCCAGTTGGCCGCCGTGCGATGCGGCCATGGCCTGGGCCGCCGGGCCGTTCAGCGAGCCATTGAAGCTCACGGTCTGGGCTCCGGCGATGGTCATGCGCGCGCGGCTGGCGCCGAACGCGGCCCGGCGCCAGCGCCCCTCGGCGCCCTCCCCCTCGACCAGGGTCAGCACGCCCAGGGCGCCGCGCTTGAACGCCTCGGCCTGCTTGTGCTCGGCCG
>Ga0160449_1000510_pt1 | contig 23575 bp, 24 predicted proteins | sample HID1975I_E1MG_FD_108216 | JGI IMG/M metagenome (GOLD analysis project Ga0160449, IMG submission 108216) | Enriched soil microbial communities from UW Madison campus, WI, USA - HID1975I_E1 MG | ecosystem: Environmental > Terrestrial > Soil > Unclassified | place: USA: Madison, Wisconsin...
AGGCCGAAGGTGCGCAGGGTCTCGACATCCAGGGCCAGCACCGCCTCGGGCGTGACGACCCCGCCCAGCCCCTCGACCGTGCGTCGCCAGATGGAGGCGGCGGCGGCCACCGACACCTGCTGCTCCACGATCATGCGGAACAGCCCCTCATAACCGCCGGGCCGCAGCCGCCATTCAAAGGCCGGCGTCAGGGCGTGCGCCCGCGCCAGGGCCGGATCGGCAGCGGCCAGCGCCTCACGCGCGGCGGCGATGGATTGCAGGGTCGGAGCGGTCGCCATCCTGCCATGCTAGGCCGTACGCGGCGGTTCACCAAAGGGGCGTTCCTGATGACGGCCGGAAACCGCTATACTGATGGCGATGTTCGCCACCCGCTTCGCCCCTTCTCCGACCGGCCGGCTGCACAAGGGGCATGCCTTTTCGGCGCTGACGGCATGGGCGGCGGCGCGCGAGGCGGGCGGGCGGTTCATCCTGCGGATCGAGGACATCGACCCGACGCGGTGCAGACCGGAATATGAGGCGGCGATCTATGAGGATCTGACGTGGCTGGGCCTGGACTGGGAGACACCGGTGCGGCGCCAATCCGATCATCTGATCGACTATGCGGTCGCCATCGAACGCTTGAACGCGCGCGGCCTGTTGTATCGCTGCTTCCGCACCCGGAAGGAGATTCTGGACGCCATCGGCGACGCGCCGCACGGCGTGGTCGAGGCTGTCCGCCCGGGCCCCCATCCCCCCAAAGAAGATGCCCGACTGCTGGCCGAAGGTCGCCCCTTCGCCTGGCGGCTGTCGCTGGACCGGGCGCGCGCCGACCTGGGCGAGGCCGCGTGGGCCGCCCTGTCCTTTGTGGAGGACGGCATCGGGCCGGACGGCGAAACCGGCCTGATCCGCGCCCGGCCTGAAACGGCGGGCGATGTGGTGCTGTCGCGCAAGGATGCGGGCGTGGCCTATCATCTGGCCGTCACCCACGACGACGCCCTGCAGGGGGTGACCCACGTCATCCGGGGCCAGGACCTGTTCGAGGCGACCCATATCCAGCGACTGATCCAGGCGCTGATGGACTGGCCGGCGCCGACCTATCGCCACCATCGTCTGCTGATCGGGCCGGACGGGCGGCGCTACGCCAAGCGGGACCGGTCCGTCACCCTGGCCGAACTGCGCGCAGGCGGCCTGACGGCGGCGGCGCTGCGCCGCGAGCTGGGCTTTTGATCGCCCGAAAAGAAAACGGGCGCGAAGACTGAAAGCCCCCGCGCCCGCAAATCCAGAAGCCGAACGGCCCGGACCTTAACTTAGAGAAGCTTGAGATCCACCGCGGCCGTCTTGCCGCGCTGGTTCTCGAGTTCGTACTCGACCTTGGCGTTCTCATCGAGGCCTTGAAGGCCCGCCTTCTGAACCGCCGTGACGTGAACGAACACATCGTTGCCGCCGCCATCGGGCTGGATGAAACCAAAGCCCTTGGTGGAGTTGAACCACTTGACCGTGCCGGTCGCCATTCTGCGTCTCCATAAACGCGTCTTGCCAGGCGAGCCCCCGCAAGCGGACGCTCGTCAGCCCATCTGGACAACCTCGTTCAGGAGAAAGAGCGAGACACGGGTTTGGACCCCGCGCGAAATCCGGGCTGCGGGCAAGATGTCGCCTGACATTTGGCGTGCGGTCAACAGGAAACCGATTCGCGCGTCACGCGAAAAGGGTTAAGCGCAAAGGCCCCGAGGGGCGCCATCCAGATGCAGATGGTCCCGATGCGCCGCATTATAGTCGGGCGTCAGCACTGTCGAGAACACCCGGCAGGCGCCGCTTCGGACCCGTTTCAGGAAGCGGCTAGCCTCGGGGCCCGCGCGCCCCCGGCCGTCCCAGTCGGCGGCCAGATCGATCCGGCGGCCGTCCTTCAGCGTCACCCCGGACACGTCCAGCGCATTGGCCCGCGCATGTTCGCTGGGCCGATCGTTGACTCGTGTGGAGCCATAGATGCGGCGGCAGGAATAGCTGCCGAAATTGTCCACCCGGGCGACCTCGGACCCCATGATGTCGCGGGCGGCAGGCCGCAGAACCTGCCGGTCCCAGATGACATAGCGCAGGGCCAGGGGGCACTGCATGACCAGCCCCCCGGGGGACAGGGGGGTTACGTCGCCGCCGGTGATCCGCACCGCGCCCTTCACCACGCAGAAGCCGCCGTCGTCGCGGTCATCCGCCCGCTGGACGGTCACGCCGGCCTCACGCAGCACCTGGATACAGGCGTCGGTGACGGCCTTGACCTCTTCCGGCGCGGCGGTGCGGGGGATTTCAAAGTCAGCGACCTTGGCCGCCGTGGCCTGACCCAGCGGCTGGCGCAGATCCAGCGGTTTCCACGGCAGGTCCTGGTGCGGCGCGAACAGGTTCAGCAGGGCGAAGGCCGCGCAGCCGGCCAGGGCCAGCTCCCACAACAGGTTCCAGAAGTCGGCCAGATCGCGGTCCATCGCCGCGCACCCTGCCCCGGCGCGCGACGTGGAACAACCATGCTTCGGTGACGATCAGGTCGCGTGGATCGCGATCAGCCGCTCCATCACGGCGCGATTGGCGACCTCGCCTCGGGTCCGCTCGTTGGCGATGCTGAACACCGCCAGCCCGCGCGCGGGCGCGACATTGGCCGAGGCGTACCACATGGTGTTGGTGCCGTTGTGATACAGGGTCGGTCCGCCTGCAGCCCAGGCGTCGCCGGTGCGGAGTCCCCAGCCATAGGCATAGGGCCGCTCGCCCATGTTCGCCGACGGGGTCAGCAGCTTGTCCATCGTCGCCGCCGAAACGAAGCCGCCGCCCTGGGTGACGTACAGCCTCAGGAATTTACCATAGTCGGCGACCGACATATGCATCCGCCCCGCCGGGCCGAACGGCGCCGGATTGTCACCGGCTCGCGTCGGATCGGCTGCGCCCCATTTGCCGTCCGGCAGGATGCGGTGGCCCCAGGGATTGTCACCCTGTGGTGCGCCGTGGCCCGCCGTGGTCATGCCCAGCGGATCGAACAGGTCGATCTGGATCACCTCTTCCCACGGCTTGCCCACGGTCGTCTCGATCGCCGCGCCAGCCAGCACATAGCCGCTGTTGCTATAGCCGAAGACGCCCCGCTCGCCGGTCGGCGCCTTGCCCAGAAGATCGCGGGCGAAGTCGGCGCGATGCTCATGCGGCGGGCGTCGATCCGCGTGCGCGGCCATCAGCCGGTCGCGGTTCATGATGTCGGCTTCCTTCAGCCCGCTGGTGTGGCACAGCAGTTCGTCGATGGTGATCGCCTTCATGCCGTCATCCATCGCCTGCCCCGCAAAGATGTCGCCCAGGGTCGCGCCCCATTTGGCCCGGCCCTGTTCGACCAGCCGGGCGTACAGCATGGCCGTCATGGCCTTGCCGTTCGAACCCAGATGCCATTTCTGATCGACCGAGACGGGGTCGGCGCCCTCCACCACCCGCACGCCGCGCGCGCCGGACCAGATCAGGCCGTCGCGGCCGACCACGCCCGCGGCCATGGCGGGCGGCGCATGTTCGGCGAAGGCGGCGTCCAGGGCGGCGTCCGACTCGCTCTTGCGATCCCGAGCCCAGGATAGGGACGGCAGGGCGGCGATGGCCGGGGCGGCGGCGAATCCGGCCAGAAGGGCGCGGCGGGTGGCGAGCATGGGTATCTCCTGTGAGGGTCCGGCTCTAGCGGATCGCCGAACGCCGATCAGCTTAGTTCGACGCAAGCTCCACGGCGCCAACATGGCGGTGATGTTTCAGGGCTGAAACAGCTTGCAACCTTCGCCTTTCGGGCGCGCTGTTCCGGCATGGGCAAGAGCGACGATTACGACACCGAACTGGAGGCCCTGCAACGGCAGTTGGTCGAGACCCAGGACTGGACCATCCGTCAGGGCGTCCGCACCGTCATCATCCTGGAAGGCCGGGATGCGGCGGGCAAGGACGGGGCGATCAAGCGGCTGACGGAATATTCCGCCCCGCGTCAAACCCGCGTCATCGCCCTGCCCAAACCGACCGAGCGTGAAACCGGCCAGTGGTATTTCCAGCGGTACGTCCCCCACCTGCCGGCGGCAGGCGAGACGGTGGTGTTCAACCGGTCCTGGTACAATCGCGGCGGGGTCGAGCCGGTGATGGACTTCTGCACACCGGAACAGGCCGAACGCTTCCTGCATGATGCGCCCCGGTTCGAACGACTGCTGGTCGAGGACGGGGTGGCGCTGATCAAGGTCTGGCTGGATATCAGCCGGGACGAGCAGTCCAGACGGCTGGCCGCGCGCACCGCTGACCCGCTGAAGAAGTTCAAGGTCTCGCCGCTGGACGCCGAGGCCCAGGCGCGGTGGAGCGACTATTCCGCCGCGCGCGACCGGATGCTGACCGCCACCCACACCGACTTCGCGCCCTGGACCGTCATCGCCACCGACAGCAAGAAGAAGGCGCGGCTGAATCTGCTGCGCCATGTGCTGCGGCGCGCCGGGCGACCGGACGCCAAGGTCGACCGGCCGGATCGCGACATCGTTTTTCCGGCCGATGCGGCCGAGGGTCGCCTGTTCCCCTGACCCGCTGACGCCTCGCCGCAAAGCCGCTATCAAGGCCGCATGTTCGCCACCGCCCCCCTTCCCGACGCCGGCCCCAGCAACTGGGTCGACCGTCATGCGCCGGAGCGGTTGAAGCCGTGGCTGAAGTTGGGCCGGTTCGACAGGCCGATCGGGACCTGGCTGCTGCTGCTGCCCGGCTGGCAGGGGATCACGCTGGCGCTGGCGCAATATGACCGGCCGTTCGGCCTGTACGAGCTATGGCTGGTCGTCGGCTTCGCCATCGGCGCGGCGCTGATGCGCGGAGCCGGTTGCGCCGTCAACGACATCGCCGACCGCGATTTCGACGCCAGGGTCGCGCGCACGGCGATGCGGCCCATCCCTGCCGGGCTGATCTCGGTGAAACAAGCGCTGGCCTTCGTGGCGGGCCTCAGCCTAGTCAGCCTGCTGATCCTGCTGACCATGAACGTGACGGCGGTGCTGCTGGGCGCGCTGTCGCTGGGGCTGGTCGCGGCCTATCCGTTCATGAAGCGGATCACCTGGTGGCCGCAGGCGTGGCTGGGCCTGACCTTCAACTGGGGCGCGCTGCTGGGCTTTGCGGCGGCCATCTCCGGCTCGTTCATCGCGGCCCAATTCCATGCCGCAACCACCCTGGAACTGTGTGCGTGGGCCGGAAGCGCCCCCCAACCTTGCCGCGTCGAGATACCCGCGACCTTTGCAGACCTCTGGCCGTCCGCCCTGCTGCTCTATACCGGCGGCGTGTTCTGGACCCTGGGCTACGACACCATCTACGCGCTGCAGGACATCGAGGACGACGCCATGGCGGGGGTGAAGTCCTCGGCCCGGCGGCTGGGCGGCAGGGTGCGCCAGGGCGTGGCCATCTTCTATGTCATGGCCGTGCTGCTGGCCGGGGCGGCGGGCGTGGCCGCCGGACTGGGGCCGCTGTTCTGGCTCGGTGTCGCCGCCTATGCCCTGCATCTGGGCTGGCAGGTCCGGCGTCTGGACCCGAGCGATACGGCGGGCTGCTTGCGCCTGTTCAAATCCAATCGCGAGGCCGGGTTGATCCTGCTGGCCGCCATCGCTCTAGGCGCGCTGCTGTAAGACGCGCTAGGCTTCCGACCTCATGAAGGAGTTCCGCATGACCTCTCCCGTCCGGTTCCTGCTGATCGGCGCCGCCGTCGCGGCGACGCTGGCCGCCTGCCAGCGCCGCGAGGACAAGGCGCCCGACGCCCCGCCGCCCGTCGCCGTGGCCGAGGCGCCGGTGACCAGCGCCGACGCCGCCGCGCCCCTGGCCTATGACAGCAAGAACCAGTTCGCCTCGGTCAAGCTGAGCCTGCCGGCCGCGCTGAAGAGCCAGCCGGACCTGCACGCCCGCCTGTATTCCGGGGCCGTCCGCGACCTGCGCCAGTTCGTCGAGGGCGCCCAGGCGGACCGGACCGAGGCCGGCGGCGATGGCGGCATGGCCCCCTATGAGAAGCTGATCACCGTCGATGCGGGGGCCGAGACCGGCAAGCTGTTCAGCCTGCGCCGCGAGGATTACGACTTCACCGGCGGCGCCCATGGCAACACCCTGTTCACCGGAGTGCTGTGGGACAAGGCGCTGAAGCGCCAGGTCACGACCGCCGACCTGTTCCGCAAGGGCGCCGACTTCGCCGCCCTGGACCAGGCGCTGTGCAACGCCGTCAACCAGGCCAAGGGCGTCCGCTCGCCGGGCGCCCAGCCGGTCAGCCTGACGGGCAAGGACTGGTCCTGCCCCCGCGCGGCCCAGACGCCCTTCGTCCTGACGCCCGGCACGGTTCCGGGCAAGGCTGGCGGCCTGACCTTCATGATCGGCGCCTATCAGGTCGGCCCCTATTCCGACGGCGCCTATTCCATCGCCGTGCCCCAGTCCGTCTTCCGCGCCCTGCTGAACCCCGCCTACGCCGACGAGTTCGCCGGCCAGCCGGTCAAGAGCGGGGATGTGACGCCGACGCGCGGCTAAGGACGGAACGCCTCTCCCTCCCCGGGGAGGGTGGTCGCGAAGCGACCGGGTGGGGAGGGGCGGGCAATGCTGGCGCGCTTGATCAGCCTGGCCGCCCCCACCCGGCTTCGCCCTGCGGGCTCAGCCGCCCTCCCCCTTCGTGGGAGGGAGAATTCCCTGCCTATTCAAGAAACGCGTCCACCAGTTCGCCGAACCGTTCCGGCTGGTCCGCCATGATGAAGTGGCGGCTGTCGTCGACACGGATCAACTTCACCCCCGGCAGGGTCGCATACTCCCGACCCCACAGGGCCTCGGCCATGGCCGCGGGCGCGCCGCCATCGGCGTCGGCGGCGTACAGGGCCGTGACCGGCGTGGTCATGGTCGCCAGACCGGGCCGGGCGTCGGTGGTCATCACGTCGCGCATGGCGGCGGCGATGGCGTGGCGGTCCGAGGCCAGGCTCCACCGCACGATGGCTTCCTGCATCGCCGGGTCGCGAGCCATGCCCGCGCCGGTCTGGGCCTGGCTGGCGGCGAAGGCGTCGCCGGGCATGGCGATCAGGGTCTGGGCCATGTTGGCGGCGATGGGCGTCGCCGTCTCGACCGTCGCGGTCGGGCCGTACAGGGCGCTGAAGAACGGCAGGCTGTCGACGCTCATCAACTTGCCGACCAATCCGGGATGATCCTGCGCCAGCCGCAGCCCGATCAGCGCGCCCATGGAATGGCCGATGACGGCAGGTTGGCTCAGCTTCTGCTCGCGGACATAGCGGGCCAGTTCGTCCACCACCGGCTGGACGAAGGCGCCGTCGCCGTGGCTCCACGGTTCGCCGACGAAGCCCGCCAGTTGCACCAGATGCACCCGGTGCGTCGCCTTCAACCGCTCGGCCTGGGCGGTCCACACCTCGCGCGAGGAAGCCATGCCCGGGATCAGGATAACGTCAGGGCCGGACCCGACCACCTGAACGCTGAGACGATCGGAGGCGAAGGCGGCGGGCGCGGTGTGCGCTGCAGGCTCGGCCGCGCGGGCCTGCACGGCCACGCCCAGACCGACCGCAAGCGCGGCGCCGGAGACAAGGGCGCACCAGGCGCGGGGGTTCAACACGATCATGAGATCAGTCCCTTCGGATAGCCTGAGGCTTCAGGCGTGAGGATTGGCGAAAATCTCTTCCACCGGCCGCTCGAACAGGGCAGCGATGCGATAGGCGAGGTCCAGCGACGGGTCGTGCTTCTCGGTCTCCAGAGCGTTGACCGCCTGGCGTGAAACCCCCAACGCCTGCCCCAACTGTTCCTGGGTCCAGTCGCGCTCGACACGCAGCAGCTTCAAACGGTTCCGCATCAGCGCGAGCTCCGGATCAGCGGCGAGACCAGGCCGAACACCGCCCAGAACAGCGGATAGATCAGCCAGCCCTCGGCGTGCGGCGCGCCGGCGAAACTTTCGGCAAAGCCCCAGGCGCTGAACAGGGCCATCGAAACGCCCGAGGCGATGATGAACCGCTTGGCCATCAGGGCGCGAACGAACTCGTCCGACTCGCGCAGGTAACTCAGCATGGCCCAGATCTGTCCGGCGATCGGGGCTGAAACGGCCAGCGCCAGGATCCAGGCGGCGGGCGTGTTCTGGATACGGTCGAACGCGCCGCCGATGATGGCGACCATCACCGCCGTATAGCCGCCCATGAAGGCGGCTGTGCGGAATCCGTACTTCTTGGCGGCCGAGGTTTTGGGCTTGTCTTCGAGGCAGTGCATGGAAGGCGTTCCTGACTTGATGTAAGGTGAACCTGACAGACGTTAGATGTCATGTCAACCTGACTTTTTATCAGGATCGCCTGACATGCCGAGCCTAGGTCGCGTCTTTTTGGAAAACGGGCTATTGTTCGCCCATGGCCGCCGCCCCGCGCATCTCGCCCGCCGTGTTGTTCACTCCCCAGGAATGGGCGCCGTTCCAGAGCCGCAACGCCTGGACGGGGCCGCTGCTGGTCGCGCATTGCTGGGGCGTCATCGCCGCGGCCGTGGGGGTCGGCGTGATCTGGCCATTGCTGATCCCGCTCTGCGTCGCCGTGATCGGTACGCGCCAGCTAGGTCTGGCCATCCTAATGCACGAGGCGGCGCATGGCGGCTTGTCTAAGAACGCGCGGCTGAACGATGTCCTGGGCCATTGGCTGTGCGCCGTTCCGATCGGAGCCAGCCTGACCGCCTATCGCCCGTATCACCTGAAACATCACCGCTTCGCCCAGACCCCGGAAGACCCCGACCTGATGCTGTCGGCGCCCTTCCCCGTCACGCCCGCCTCGCTACGCCGCAAGATCGTCCGCGACCTGACCGGCCAAACCTTCTTCAAGCAGCGGGTGCTGCTGCCGCTGGCCGTGATGCGTCGGGGCGCCGTCGTAGCGGACGAAGCCGCCCACGACTACGATTCCATCGTCACCGGCAGGTCGGTTGCCCCCTTCCTGATCGTCAACGCCGCAATGCTGGCCGGCTTCGCCACGGCTGGGTTGTGGTGGGCGTGGTTCGCCCTGTGGCTGCTGCCCATGGCGACCTGGTTCCCGATGGTCACGCGCCTGCGGAACATCGCCGAACATGCCTGCGTCGAGGGCTCGGCGACCGACGCCTTCCGCGCCGCCCGCACCACCCGCGCCGCCTGGTGGGAGCGCGCCTTCATCGCCCCTTACTGGGTCAATTTCCACGCCGAGCATCACCTGTTCATGCACGTCCCCTGCTGGAAACTGCCGCGCCTGCACCGCGCCGTTCACGCCAAGCCTCAGGGCGCCGACATGGAGGTGGCGTCCGGCTACGCCGAGGTGCTGCGGCTGGCCGCCTCGCGTCGCTGATCCGTCTGGCCTAGAAGCGCGCCATGCGCCTGACGCCCGAGAACGCCCCCGAGTTCATCCGCCAGAACACCCGCCTGCAGCCGGTCTCGCACACACCGGAGATTTCGCTGTGGCTGGCGGACGAGGTCACGCCGATCTGGCGTCTGACGGAAGAGGAGCTGGGTCAGATGGGCCTGCCGCCGCCCTTCTGGGCCTTTGCCTGGGCGGGCGGTCAGGCGCTGGCGCGCTGGCTGCTGGATCATCCGGACGAGGTCGCGGGCAAGCGGATCCTCGACTTGGCTACCGGCTCGGGCCTGGTCGCGGTGGCGGCGATGAAGGCGGGCGCCGCCCACGCCCTGGCCGCCGACATCGACCCCTTCTGCGCCGCCGCCGTCGCCGCGAATGCGCGGGCGAACGGGGTCCAGATCGCCTTCACCGACGCCAACCTTCTGGACGCCCCACCGCCTGCCGTCGATGTGATCTGCGCGGGGGATGTCTTCTATGAAAAACCGATGGCCGAGGCGATGATGGCCTGGCTGACCCGCGCCCGCGCCAATGGCGCGCGTGTCATCGTCGGCGACCCGGGCCGCAGCTACTTCCCGAAGTCCGGCCTGACCCTGCTGGCCGAATACAGCGTCCCGACGACGCGCGAGTTGGAGGACCAGGAGGTCAAACGCTCGCGCGTCTGAATCCTGGACTAGCTATAGGTCGGTCGCGCCGCCTCGACACCCGCCGCGCGCTGGCCGCGGTGGCGACCCTCGGCGAATTCCTCGATCATCTTGGCGTTGAAGGCCGGGATATCGTCGGGCATGCGGCTGGTCACCAGGCCCTCGTCCACCACCACCTCTTCATCGACCACATTGGCCCCGGCGTTCTTCAGGTCGGTGCGGATGGTCTTGTAGGCGGTCAGGGTTCGCCCCTCGACCACGCCGGCGTCGATCAGGATCCACGGCGCATGGCAGATGGCGGCAACCGGCTTGCCCGCGTCGAAGAAGGCGCGGACGAAGGCGACGGCGTCCTTGTCACCGCGCAGCTGGTCCGGATTGGCCACGCCGCCCGGCAGCAGCAGGGCGTCATAGACGCCGGCGTCCGTCTCGCTCAGCGTTTTGTCCACAGCGATGGCGTCGCCGGGCGTCAGATGGTTGAAACCCTGGATCGAGCCCGGCTTCAGCGAGACCACGACGACCGTCGCGCCTGCGCTCTTCAGCGCCTCGACGGGTTTCAGCAGCTCGATCTGCTCGACGCCGTCAGTGGCCAGGACGGCGACAGTCTTTCCGGTCAATTGGCCCATGGGTGTCTCCTTCGAAATCGCGGTGTGGTGCGGACGTCGATCAACCCCCGCCGGGCGCATCGGTTGCGGTCACGCTTGGCCCCGCGACGATCTGAGCCCATCTTCAGGGCATGCGCCCTCTCCTGCCGCTGCTGATCCTGTCGCTGGCGACTCCCGCTCTGGCCCAGACGCGCCCGGGCGAGCCGTATCCGCAGATGAGCGTGGGCGAGCGGCATCGCTATGAAATGGACCGCCTGCGCGCCATCAATGACGGCCAGGCGGCGCTGGCCCGCCAGCAGGCGACCCAGTCGCGCCTGACGGTGCTGGAGCTCGAGGCCGCGCGACGCCCTGCGCCGCCCCTGCCCGCGCCCACGCCCTATGTCCCGTCCCCCGAGCAGGAACGGGCCGAGCGCGAGGCCGCGACGACGCGGCGAGAGGCGACACAGGACGCCGTGGGTCAGATCGACGACTGGCTGGATCGCGGCCGCCCGCAACCGCCTCGCTGACGCATCCCTTCCCATTGTCTCGCGTTAGCGCCAGGCTTGGGGTGATTGGACGAAAGGCAGGGATCATGCGGTGGCAAGGCGGGCGTCGCGGGGGCGGCGGGATCGAGGATCGGCGCGGACTGGGCGGCGGCGCCCTGACGGGCGGCGGCATCGGCGTCGGCATACTGGCGCTGATCGGATATTTCGTCTTCGGCATCGACCCGTCGACCACGACCCAGCTGGCCAGCCAGATGGGCGGCGTCGGCGCGGCCGAGCAGCAAGGCAAGGCCGGCACGCCCGAGGATCAGGCCGGCCAGTTCGTCGATGTGATCGGCGGCAATATCAACGACGTCTGGAAGACCAAGCTGAACGGCTATACCGCCCCCGGCGTGGTCATCTACGAACAGGGCACACAGACAGGCTGCGGCTTTGGCCAGGCGGCGATGGGGCCGTTCTACTGTCCCACGGATCAGAAGGTCTATCTGGATCTCGGCTTCTGGCAGGAGATGGAGACGAAGCTGGGCGCGTCCGGCGCCGACTTCGCCCGCGCCTATGTCATCGCCCACGAGTTCGGCCACCACGTCCAGACCCTGACCGGCGCCAGCCAGCAGGTGCAGCGCGCCCAGCGCACCGCCCGCAGCGAGGCCGACGGCAACCGCTATTCCGTGGCGCTGGAGCTTCAGGCCGACTGCTACGCCGGAGTCTGGGCGGCCAACGCCTCGGCCGCGTCGGGCGGGGCCGTGGCGCTGGAGCCCGGCGATCTGGAAGAGGGCATGAAGACCGCCAACGCTATCGGCGATGACACCCTGCAACGGCGCGGCGGCGGCCGGATCGTGCCCGAGGCCTTCACCCACGGCTCGTCTGCCGAGCGGGTCGAATGGTTGCAGCGCGGCTATCAGTCGGGCGATCCCGCCGTTTGCGACACCTTCGCGCGACTCTGACGACCGCAGGTAGTTTCTTTCGCGAACGCTTGGCGGTCGGGGCCGACACGGGCAGAAAGACGCCGTGTCACAGCCTGCCCCCACCGCCCGATCGGCCCTGGCCGACGCCCGCCGCATCGTCGTCAAGATCGGCTCGTCCCTGGTCGTGGACGGAAAGTCGCGCGCGCCGGCCATCGACTGGCTGGCGGCGCTGGCCGACGATCTGGCGGCGCTGAAGAAGGCGGGGCGCGAGGTCATTGTCGTGTCGTCCGGCGCGGTCGCCCTGGGGCGCGGACGACTGGGCCTGTCGCGCAACGCCCGGCTGGACGAGAAACAGGCGGCGGCCGCCGTGGGCCAGTCCCTGTTGATGCAGGCCTGGGACGAGGCGCTGCGCCCCCAGGGGCTGACGGTCGCGCAACTGTTGCTGACCCGTGACGACACCGAGCGCCGCCGCCGCTGGCTGAATGCCCGCGCCACGCTGGAGGCGCTGCTGAAACTGGGCGCCGTGCCGGTGGTCAACGAGAACGACACCGTCACGACCGAGGAAATCCGCTACGGCGACAACGATCGGCTGGCCGCCCGAACGGCGCAGCTGGCGCGGGCGGATCTGCTGATCCTGCTGTCCGACATCGACGGCCTGTACAGCGCCGACCCGCGCCGCGATCCGGATGCGCGCCACCTGCCCCTGGTCGAGGCGCTGACGCCGGAGATCCTGGCCTGCGCCGGGGCCGCCAACGCCGAGGCGGACGTGGGCACCGGCGGCATGCGCACCAAGCTGGAGGCGGCGCGCATCGCCCGCTCGGCCGGCTGCGCCACCCTGATCGTCTCCGGTTTGACGCCGCATCCCCTCAAGGCGTTGCAGGACGGGGCCGCCGCGACCCTGATCACCGCCCCGGCCACGCCGCTGGCCGCCTACAAGCAATGGATCGCCGGCAGTCTGGAGCCGGCGGGCGCCCTGATCGTGGACGACGGCGCCGTCACCGCCCTGCGCGGCGGTCGCAGCCTGCTGGCCTCGGGCGTGCGCGAGGTTCAGGGGCGGTTCGACCGGGGCGACAGCGTGCGCGTGGTCACGCCGGACGGCTCGCGCGTGGCCGTCGGGCTGGCCGCCTACGCCGCCGACGAAATGACTCGCATCCAGGGCCGCCACAGCGGCGAGATCGAGGCCCTGGTGGGCTATAAGGGACCGGGCGTCGCCATCCATCGCGATGATCTGGTGCTGGAGGGCTAGAGCATGACCGACCTGATGGACCGCATGCTGGACATGGGCCGCCGCGCTCGCGCCGCCGCAGACGCCGTGCGCACCGCAACGCCCGAGATCCGCACTCGCGCCCTGTCCGGCATGGCGGCCGCCGTACGCGCGCGCACCGACGCCATCCTGGCCGCGAACGCCCGCGACATCGACCGGGCCCGCTCGAACGGCATGGCCGAGGCGCAGATCGACCGGCTGGCCCTGAACCCGGCGCGGGTCGCGGCTATCGCCGCCGCCCTGGACGACATCGCGGCCCAGCCCGACCCGCTGGACGTCGAGACCGCGCGCTGGACCCGGCCCAACGGTCTGGACATCGCCCGCGTCCGCACCCCTATCGGGGTGCTGGCCATCATCTATGAAAGCCGCCCGAACGTGACCGCCGACGCCGCCGCCCTGTGCGTGCGCGCGGGGAATGTCGCCATCCTGCGCTGCGGCTCGGACTGTCTGGACAGCTCGCTGGCCATCCATGGCGCCGTCGTCGAAGGCCTGACCGGCGCGGGCCTGCCGGGCGACGCCGTCCAACTGGTCGACACGCCGGACCGCGCGGCCGTCGGCGCCCTGCTGACCGGACTGGAGGGGACCATCGATCTGCTGGTCCCCCGCGGCGGGAAAAGCCTGGTCGCCCGGGTGCAGGCCGAGGCGCGGGTCCCGGTTCTGGGCCATCTGGAAGGGCTCTGCCACACCTATCTGGACGCCGCCGCCGATCCGGCCATGGCGGTCGACATCGTCACCAACGCCAAGCTGCGCCGCACCTCCATCTGTGGCGCGACCGAGACCCTGCTGGTCGACGCCGCCGCCGCCGAGCGTCTGCTGCCGCCGGTGGCCCAGGCGCTGATCGACAAGGGCTGCGAGCTGCGCGGCGACCCGGCCGCCCGCGCCCTGGTTCCCGCGATGACTGCGGCGGACGAGGCCGACTGGACCACCGAGTATCTGGCCCCGATCCTGTCGGTCGCCGTGGTGGACGGCTTGGACGGGGCGGTCGATCACATCCGCCGCTACGGCTCGGGCCACACCGAAGCGATCGTGACCGACGACGCGGAAGCCGCCGCCCGCTTTCTGTCCGCCGTCGACAGCGCAATCGTCATGTGGAACGCCTCGACCCAGTTCGCCGACGGCGGCGAGTTCGGCTTTGGCGGCGAGATCGGCATTTCCACCTCGCGCCTGCATGCACGCGGGCCGGTCGGGGCGGAACAGCTCACCAGCTATAAATACGTGGTGCGTGGAACCGGCCAGACGCGGGCCTAGGCCACCGTCACCTCCAGCGCCCGCGACACCGACAGGTCGCCCGCGCCCAGATCCAGTCGAACGCGCCGTCCCTCGAACGCGCCCATGCCGACCAGCGCACGGGGAAATCCGGGCAGGCGGACGTCGGCGTAGATCGGCACCTGCGCGGCCCGATGGACCGTCCCGCCGATACTGATGTCGGCGGCCTCGACCACCGTCGAGGCGATGGCGCCGCCCAGGACGATGCTGGTTCCCGGTCGCGCCGGGCGCCCGTCCAGCAGGCCCGCCTCGGCCGCTGCGTCCTGGCTGAGCGACAGCAAGGCCGAGGCGCCGGTGTCGATCACCGCCTCCAGCGACCGCCCCTCGACCTCGACCGCCAGCGACAGCGCGCCGCCCTTCAGCCGCGTCTCCAGCGCATGCAGATCGGCCGCAGGCGAATGGGCGTGCGACCGCGACAGCCGCAGACGGCGCCGCTCGGTGTCCAGATCCAGCGTCAGCAGGCGCAGCACGTCCTGGCCCAGGATCAGCGGCGTCCCCAGTCCCTCGGGTGAAGCCAGCGGCCCCAGGTCCAGCACGGCCGCGCGCAGCCGGTTGAGGCGCAGCGGGCCGATCCCGACATCCAGCGTCACCCCGCGTCCGACCTGCGGCTGACCACCGACGCCAAAGGCGACCATGGGAATCTCGAAGACGGGCAGGTCGGCGCCCGCGGCGGTCAGGCTGGCGACCAGCGCCCGGTCGATGACGGAATACTGCGCGCCGCTGTCGACCAGGGCAGCGACCTCGCGTCCCGCCAGCCTGACCCGCACGGTCGGGGTCGAGGCCCGTGCGACATAGGGCGTCCAGCCTGTGCTTTCGACCTCGCCCGCAAATGCGATCCCGGGCGCGGGCCACAGCAGATGATCGCGGACCCACCAGGCCGCGCCCAGGCCCCCGGCCAGCAGGCCCAGCCGGATCAGAAGATCGCGTCGCTTCATCGCCACAGACATGAGGCCGAACGCGGCCGAACGCCAGAGAAAGACCCGCGAAACGCCGTCGCAGCCGGTATTTCCGAATGACGAGACCGGACGGCGCCGATACGAAGGAGGGGTCATGACCGCCTCCCCTTCTCCCGCCCTCTACCGCTCAACCCGCGATTCCAGCGGCGGCCCCGGCGTCGATTTCGCCGACGCCCTGCTGCGCGGCATAGCGCCGGACGGCGGCCTTTATATGCCGACCGCCTGGCCGACCCTGCCCGCCGACGCGACCGCGCCGGGTCAGACCTATGCGGCGATGGCGCAGGCGGCGATGGCGCCCTTCCTCGGCGGCGCCTTGCCAGCCGGAGCGCTGGCCCGCGCGCTGGATCGGTTGACCAAAGGATTCGACCATCCCGCGGTGACGCCGCTGGTCGAGCTGGAGCCCGGCCTGTTCGTGCTTGAGCTGTTTCACGGCCCGACAGCGGCGTTCAAGGATCTGGCGATGCAGCTGGTCGCCGCCCTGTCGGACGAGGCGCTGGCCGCGACGGGCGAGCGTCTGACCCTGCTTACCGCCACCAGCGGCGACACCGGCGCCGCCGCCGTGCGCGCCTTTGCGGGGGCCGCGCGCATCAATCTGGTGGTCCTGCATCCGCTGGACCGCGTGTCTCCCGTGCAGCGCAAACAGATGACGACGGTCCAGGCGGACAACGTCCTGAACTTGGCCGTGCGTGGCGATTTCGACGACTGCCAGCGGTTGGTGAAGGGGCTGCTGGCCGATGAAGGCCTGCGCGACCGGCGACGTCTGTCCTCGGTCAATTCGATCAACTGGGGCCGGCTGACGGGCCAGATTCCCTATTACATCTCGGCCACGGCCCAGTTGAGTCAGGCGGCGACCTTCGTCGTCCCGACCGGCAATTTCGGCGACGCCTTCGCCGGCATCGCGGCGCGCAAGATGGGCCTGCCCGCACGCGGCTTCGTCGCCGCCGTCAACCAGAATGACGCCCTGGCCCGCGCCCTGAACGAGGGCGTCTATGCCCGCCGCCCGGCGGTCGAGAGCGGCAGCGTCTCCATGGATGTGCAAGCGCCCTCCAATTTCGAACGACTGGTGTTCGAGGCTTCTGGCCGCGACGCCGACGCCACCCGCGCCGTGTTCGAAACCTTCGCCCGCGACGGTTCCGTCACCCTGCCTTCCGACTTGCTGGCCGCGCTGAAATCGGAAGTGTCCGCCGTCTCCATCGACGAGGACACGACCCGCGCCGAGATCGCCCACGCCTACGCCGCCTGGGGCCGTGTCGTCTGTCCGCACACCGCCGTGGCGCTGGCCGCCGCCCGGCGACTGGGCCGAAGCGACGGCCCGGTCGTCGCCCTGTCTACCGCTCACCCTTCCAAGTTCGGGGCCTTCGTCTCGGGCGTTCTGGGCTTCGAACCCGAGCCCGCGCCCGTCATCCGCGCCCTGGGCGACCGTCCCGAGCGCCTGACCATCATCGACAACACGCCCGAAGCCGCCTTGGCTGTGGTCAAGGGGTTCGGAACCTAGTCGCCCTCGAACCGGCTGACGATGGGACAGGGGCCGGCGCCGCCTGCGCCGCATTCGTCGGCCAGGGCGCTGAGCGCGTCCCGCACGGCGCGCAGTTCGGCGATGCGCGCATCCAGTTCGGACAGCCGTTCGCGCGCCAGGGCCAGGACGCGGCCGCGATCCGCCTGGGCGTCCAGCGCCGTCAGCTCCTCGATCTGATGCAGGGTGAAGCCCGCACCCTGGGCCGCGCGGATGAAGCGCAGGCGTTTCAGGTCGTCGCCATCATAGCGTCGCACCGCCCCGTCGCGGCCGGGCGTCTGCATCAGGCCCCGCCGCTGATAGTAGCGCACCGTCTCCACCCCGACGCCGCCGCGCCGGGCCAGGGTTCCAATGGTCATGTCCGCCATAGCTTGACTCCGTACCATGGTACGGATCCTACATCGATCCTCGCCCGTTCCGCCGCAAGCAGGAGACCGCGATGACCGACGCTACCCCAACCGACCGCAAGACCGCCGTCCTCTACCGCATGGTGATGAAGGACCATGTCTGTCCGTGGGGCCTGCGGGCGCGGCATCTGCTGCGCAGTCGAGGCTATGCGGTCGACGACCGCTGGCTGGAGACACGCGAGGCGACGGACGCCTTCAAGGCCGAACATGGGGTCAAGACCACGCCCCAGATCTTTATCGAAGGGGTCCGGATCGGCGGCTACGACGACCTGCGCCGCTTCCTTGGCCTGAGGGTGCGCGACCCCAAGGCCCTGACCTATACGCCGGTGCTGGTGGTCTTTGCGGTCACGGCCCTGATGGCGCTGGCGGCCAGTCATGCCGCGTTCGGATCGCCCTTCACCGTGCGGGCGGGCGAATGGTTCATCGCCTTCAGCATGTGTGCGCTGGCGATGCTGAAGCTGCAGAATCTGGACGCCTTCGCGACCATGTTCCTGAACTACGACCTGCTGGCCAAGCGGTGGGTTCCGTACGGCTGGGTCTATCCGTTCGCCGAGTTGGGGGCGGGCGTGCTGATGGCGGCCCACGCCCTGACCTGGCTGTCGGCGCCGCTCGCCCTGTTCATCGCCGGGATCGGTGCGGTGTCGGTGTTCAAGGCGGTCTATGTCGACAAGCGCGAACTGAAATGCGCCTGCGTCGGCGGCGACAGCAATGTGCCCCTGGGCTTCCTGTCGCTGACCGAAAATCTGATGATGATCGCCATGGCCGTGTGGATGCTTGCTCGGATGTAGGCCTCAGGCGACCTCGGCCGCCGCCCAGTAGTCCAGCCGTTTCAGGAAGGGCGCCGGGTCCTTGGGCGTGACCAGGTTGGCGGGGTCGTGGAACAGCCGGTCGTGCAGCCGCGTCAGGGTGAAGCGCACCGCCGCCGCCGCGCCCAGCGCCGGCAGGGCCGCCTGTTCGCCGGCGGTCAGGGGGCGAACGCTCTCATAGCCCTTCTGGAAGGCGCGCAGGGCGGCCCGGATCGGCCGCCCCTCGGTGTCGAAGCCCCAGGCGCTGAGCGCGATGGCCAAGTCGTAGGCGAAGGCGTCGTCGCAAGCGAAATAGAAGTCGATCACCCCGCCGATATCGCCGCCGTCGAACAGAACATTGTCGGGGAAATAGTCCGCGTGGATCGGCCCGCGCGGCAAGGCCGAGTCCGCCCACGGCTGTGACAGGCGTGGCAGCATCGCCCTGATCCGCTCCAGCATCGCTCGGTCCTCGCCCGTCGCGACCGTGTCGCAGCGCGCGGCCAGCGCCGCCCAGGCGTCGGGACCGACCGGATTGGCGCGGGTCATGGCGAACCCCGCGGCGTCCAGATGCAGCAGGGCCAGCACCTGACCCGCACGATACTGGTCCCGCTCTGACGGCGCGCGCAGCCAGGCGCCGGGCGCCCAGTTCACGACAGCCGCCGCCCGGCCGTTCAGCCGTCCGATCAGGTGTCCGCGTCGATCCGTGATCGGCGCCGGTGTCGGAAACCCGGCCGCCGCCAGCCGCCGCGTCAGCCCCAGGCAATAGGGCAGCGCGGTCGCGTCGGTGCGCCCCTCGAACAGGGTCAGAACGAACCGTCCTGCGGTCGTGTCCAGCCGATAGTTGGTGTTCTCCACCCCCTCGGCGATGGGCGTCAGCGCGACCAGTTCGCCCAGGTCATAGTCGCCCAGAAACGCCTGGGCCTCGGCTTCGGAAACGGGGGTGAAGACGGCCATCGTGGAACTTCAAATTAGGGCTTCGGCGCGGGCGCGCATCAGGTCGTTCAGGTCGGCCAGCAGGCTTTCAGCCGTGGCCCAGCGGCCGGCGCCACGTCCGCGACACGTCCACACCCGACCGTCCTGACCGATGACCTTCAAGGCGTTTCCCTCTCCGCGCAGCGACAGGAAAAGGGGATCCACCCCCTCGGCGTCAAGTCGCACGGCGGCGGACAGGCCCGTCTCTTCGGCGCGGCAGGACGCGACCTGACGCGCATCGCCCTTGGGCGCCGCCTGGTCCGACAACACGTCGCGCGCCACATCCGACGGCGCGACGCCGAACGCCTCATAGGCCAGCAGCTTCACCTTGGCGGCCGCGTCGTGGCCTTCCAGATCGGCCGAGGGGTCTTCCTCAGCAAAGCCCGCCAGCCGGGCCTCGTGAAGCGCCTGGTCGAAGGCGGCGCCTTGCCCCAGGCGCTCCAGCATGAAGTTGACCGTGCCGTTCAGCACCGCCTCGAAGGCTACGACCGGCCCGGCGGCGCGCGCCGCGCGGATCGTCTCGACCATGGGCGACCCGCCGCCGACCGAAGCCGACCACTGGACCCGCGCGCCCTTGTCTGCGGCCAGGGCCAGCAGCCCGCCGGGGTCGCGGGCCACGGCCTGTTTGTTGGCGCTGGCCACATCGACGCCGCGCTCCAGCGCCGCGCGGACCAGGGCGTATCCGGCCTCGCCGTCCGACAGGGCTTCCAGCAGCACGTCGGGGCGGCGGTCCAGCAGGTCGGCCGGATCGGTCACGAACAGATTGGCGGGGCAGTCGATGTCGCGAGGCTTGAGCGGATTGCGCACCAGCACGCCGATCACCTCGAACCGCGGGTCGGGCAGCAGGCGACGCAGCGCCCCGCCGCCGACCACGCCGCAGCCCGCCACGGCGACGCGCAGACGTTTCTGCGGACGCGCCGGCGCGGGCGATTCGGACCGGTCGCCGATCAGGGTGTGGTCGGCCCGGCCCAGCGCCGCGATCTCGATCTGCACGCCGCGTTGGCGCCCCAGATCGATGGCGTCCGTCTGGACCAGACGGCCGCCCAGGCGACAGGCCTCGTCCCAGCTGGCGTAGGCGAAACGCCGGGCTGCGCCGCGCGCCGGATCGTGGTCGTACAGGCCGTCGACGTCCTTCACCAGTCGCACCCGGTCCAAACCCAGTTCGGCGGCCAGGAAGGCCGCCGTCAGATCCGATCCGCCGCGTCCCAGCAGGGCCACGCGGCCGTCGGCCCTCACTGCGCCGAAGCCGGGCGCCACCACCACCTGATGCGCCGCCAGCGCGTTTTTCAGCCCGTCGCCGACCAGGGCCAACGGATGGGCGTGCTCGGACGGGCCGGCCGCCAGCAGGCCCAGTTCGCGCACCGACAGGGCGCGGGTGTCCAGACCGACCCGGTCGCAGGCGATGGCCACCAGCGCCGCCGCCCGCTCTTCCCCCAGGGCGACATAGGCGGGCAACAGGTCATTGTCGTGCGCCAGGCCCAGCGCCCGCGCCTCGCCCAACAGCCGGTCCGTCTCGCCCGCCAGAGCCGAGACTACCGCCACTACCCGCCGCCCGGCGCGGACGTGGGCATAGATTTCGGACGCCACGGCCGGGGCGTCGGCGGGCGAGGTCAGCACCGAACTGCCGAATTTCAGCACCACCACGGCGGCGGGATCGAGCGCACCCGCCAGATTGGCGACGGGAGCGGGGCGGCTGTGCAGGGCGACGACGGACATGGGTTTCTCGATTTCGAAGACGGTGTGGGGAGGCGGTGAAAGGGGCAAAGAAAAACCCCGCCCGGTCGAACCGGGCGGGGTTTGGGTGTGTGGCTGAGACCTTGGCTCGGCGCGCGCTACCCTCTCCCCACCCGACGGGTGGTGGTGATGGTGGTACCCATGGTCATGCCGATGACGCCGGCCATTCGGCCGGTCGTGTCGTCAGCGATAAGAAGGGCGCGCAGCGTCATGGGTGCAGCGGACAGGTCCGGTTGAAAACGTGAGCCAAGCCTGATGCAGACACCGCCCCGCCGTCAACCCCACTCGGTGAATTATTTCCATTCTCTGACGTGAGCGACATTTTTCACCGCCGTCATGCCAACAAACGACGCAAAGAGGTCGAAAATTTCACTTGACGATACGGTTGCGTTTTCGCCACCGTAAGGGCGCTCATCAAGACCGGCTGAGGGATAGGCCCTTTGACGCCGGGGCAACCATCGGGGACACCCCCCGAAACGGTGCCAACTCCTGCGGGGATTCCTTCACCGGATTCCGCGAGAGATGAGGGACGCGTCGGCAGGCGACGCGACCACCGTCTGTCGACGCATGGGTCCTTGCTGGGCGTGATCGCCAAGCCGGACGCCACGAATGACCCTCGCCTTCCCTGAAACGACTTCCGAACCCCTCTGTCGGCCTGCGTCCGCTCGCCGTCCCTCGGCTATCAGTCGAGGTGCGCCCGCGGCCGTTGACGTGTTCGCCGACATTCCCGCCGACTTCCGTCTGGCCTCGGGCGAGCGCCTGTTGCAAGGCCGTGTCGCCGGTCGCCTGCACGGCCCGGCCGGGGCGCCGCTGGTCATCGTCGCGGGCGGCATTTCCTCGGATCGCTTCGTGCACCGGACCGAGACACGTGGCATGGGCTGGTGGTCGGGGGCTGTGGCGCCGGGCGCGCCGATCGACCTGACTCGCTTTCAGGTCCTGGCCTTTGATTTTACGCCGGATTTCGGACCCGGAGCGGTCGAGGCCAAGACGCCCCTGACCGTGACCACCCAGGATCAGGCCCGCCTGCTAGCCCTGCTGCTGGACCATATCGGCACGGCGTCGGCGGCGGCCTTTGTCGGCTGCTCCTACGGCGGCATGATCGCCCTGGCCTTCGCCGAACTGTTCCCGGATCGGGTCGACCAGCTGGTGGTGGTCTCGGCCGCCCACCGCCCCCATCCGCTGGCCACCGCCTGGCGCGGGATCCAGCGCCGCATCCTGCAACTGGGCTTGGCCTCGGGCCGCACGGACGAGGCGATCTCGCTGGCCCGCGAGCTGGCCATGACCACCTATCGCACGCCAGAGGAATTCGGCTTGCGCTTCGACGTGGCCGCGCCGGACAGGGCGGGCCAGGCCTATCCGGTCTGCGACTATCTGCGCTCGCGCGGCCGGGCTTACCGCGATCGGACCAGCCCGTCGCGCTGGCTGAGCCTGTCGGATTCCATCGACCGTCACAGCATCATGCCCGAGGCGATCCGCACGCCCACCACCTTGATCGGCTTCACCTCCGATCGCCTGTGCCCGATCGAGGACATGCAAGAGCTGGCCGACCGCCTGCCCGCCCTGTTCCGCTTCGTCCAGGCCCCCTCCCTCTACGGCCATGACGCCTTCCTGAAGGAAGACGCCCTGGTCGCCGACATCCTGCGCGCCGCCCTGAAGGACATCGCCCAATGACCCGCCCGACCGATCCCAGCACGCTTGCTGCGTGCACCTTGGCTGCCCGCACCGGCGTCGATCAGGACGCGGCTCACGGCGCAGTCATGCCGCCGCTCTATCTGTCATCGAACTATTCGTTCGCCGGCTTCGAGCAGAAGCGCCGCTACGACTATTCGCGCTCGGGCAATCCGACCCGCGACGTGCTGGCCGAGACCCTGGCCGGGCTGGAGGGCGGCGCCGGCTGCGTGGTCACGGCGACGGGCATGGCGGCGGTCGATCTGCCGCTGTCGCTGCTTAATCCCGGCGACCTGCTGATCGCGCCGCACGACTGTTACGGCGGCACCCACCGCCTGCTGACGGCCCGGGCGAAGAAGGGGCATTTTCGCCTGGCCTTTGTGGACCAGAACGACGAAGGGGCGCTTGACGCCGCTCTGGCCGACGGCGCCAAGCTGGTGTTGGTCGAGACGCCGTCCAACCCGCTGCTGCGGGTCGTCGACGTGGCCGAGGTCTGTCGCCGCGCCCACGCCGCCGGGGCCAGGGTTGTGGCCGACAACACCTTCCTGTCGCCCGCGCTGCAACGGCCTTTGGAGCTGGGGGCCGACATCGTCGTCCACTCGACCACCAAATACATCAACGGCCATTCCGACGTGGTCGGCGGCGCGGTGATCTGCGCCGATCCGGCGGACCATGACGAACTGGCGTGGTGGGCCAACTGCCTGGGGGTCACCGGCTCGCCCTTCGACGCCTATCTGACCCTGCGCGGCGTGCGCACCCTGTTCGCCCGGATCGAGCGTCAGCAGACGACCGCCGACGCCGTGGCCCGCGTGCTGGACGCCCACCCGGCGGTGCGCGCCGTCCACTATCCGGGCCTGGCCTCGCACGCCGGCCACGATCTGGCCGCGCGCCAGCAACTGGGTTTCGGCGCCATGCTGTCGTTCGAGCTGGATGGCGGCGTCGATGCCGTGCGGGCTCTGGTCGAGGATCTGGAGATCTTCACCCTGGCGGAATCGCTGGGCGGGGTCGAAAGCCTGATCGCCCATCCGGCCACTATGACCCACGCCGCCATGGACGCCGAGGCGCGGCGCATCGCCGGCATCGGCGA
>Ga0160449_1000514_pt1 | contig 23356 bp, 24 predicted proteins | sample HID1975I_E1MG_FD_108216 | JGI IMG/M metagenome (GOLD analysis project Ga0160449, IMG submission 108216) | Enriched soil microbial communities from UW Madison campus, WI, USA - HID1975I_E1 MG | ecosystem: Environmental > Terrestrial > Soil > Unclassified | place: USA: Madison, Wisconsin...
GCTGGCGGTGCTGCCCTTTGTGATCGGCATGGCCGGTCAGAGCTGGGTGCGCATCCTGAACTTTGCGCTGCTGTATGTGATGCTGTCGCTGGGCCTGAACATCATGGTGGGCTTTGCCGGCTTGCTGGACCTGGGCTACATCGCGTTCTACGCGGTGGGCGCGTATACCTGGGCGCTGCTGGCGTCGCCGCATTTTGGGCTGCACCTGCCGTTCTGGGCGATCTTGCCGATTGCGCTGGCCGTGGCCTGCCTGTTTGGCGTGCTGCTGGGGGCGCCAACGCTGAAATTGCGGGGTGATTATCTGGCCATCGTGACCTTGGGTTTCGGGGAGATCATTCGCATCTTCCTGAATAACCTGAATGCGCCGATCAACATCACCAACGGGCCGCAGGGCATCAACCGCATCGATACCTTCAAAGTGGGCGAGTTCTCGTTCGGCCGCACGGAAAGCTTGCTGGGCATGCGCTTCACGGGGCCTGAAAAGTACTACTACCTGCTGCTGGCGCTGACGCTGATCATCATCGTGGTGTGCGTGCGCCTGCAGAATTCACGCATCGGCCGTGCCTGGGAAGCCATCCGCGAAGACGAGATCGCGGCCAAGGCCATGGGCATCAACACCCGCAACATCAAGCTGCTGGCGTTCGCGATGGGCGCGTCTTTCGGTGGCGTGGCGGGTGCGCTGTTCGCATCGATGCAGGGCTTTGTCAGCCCCGAGAGCTTCTCGCTGATGGAGTCTATTTCCATCTTGTGCATGGTGGTGCTGGGCGGCATGGGGCATATCCCGGGCGTGATCCTGGGCGCGTTGATCCTGGCGGCCTTGCCGGAATTCTTGCGCGCGGTGGTGGAACCCTTCCAGCACATGGTGTTTGGCGCCGTGGTGCTGGACCCTGAAGGCATCCGCATGCTGCTGTTCGGCTTGGCCATGGTGTGCGTCATGCTGTTCCGTCCGGCGGGCTTGTGGCCGTCGGCCGTGCGCAAGCGCGAGCTGTCGTCGAAGACGCAAGGAGGCGCGGCATGAGCAAGCTGCTGCAAGCGCAGGGGCTGGGCAAACGCTTTGGCGGCCTGCAAGCCTTGTCGGATGTCAGTTTCGATATCGAACAGGGCGAAATCTATGGCCTGATCGGCCCGAACGGCGCGGGCAAGACCACGCTGTTCAACGTGCTGACCGGCTTGTACATCCCGGAAGACGGCAGTTGCACGTTCAACGGTGAATCCCTGTCCGGCAAAAAGCCGCATGAGGTCGCCTACGCGGGGCTGGCGCGCACGTTCCAGAACATCCGCCTATTCGCCAATTTGTCCGCCATCGAAAACGTGATGATCGGGCGCCACCTGCGCACCAAGGCAGGCGTCTTGGGCGCGGTGCTGCGCACGCGCGCCACGCGGGCGGAAGAAGCGGCCATCGAAGCGCGGGCGCAGGAACTGCTGGACTACGTGGGCATTGGCCATCGCGCCAACGACGTCGCGCGCTCCTTGCCTTATGGCGATCAGCGCCGCCTGGAGATTGCTCGCGCCCTGGCCACGGACCCTAAGCTGCTGGCGCTGGACGAGCCCGCGGCCGGCATGAATGCATCGGAAACGGTGGTGCTGCGCAAGCTGGTCGAAAAGATCCGCGACGATGGCGTCACGGTGCTGCTCATCGAGCACGACATGAAGCTGGTGATGGGCTTGTGCGACCGGGTGCTGGTGCTGGAATACGGCAAGGTGCTGGCCATGGGCAAGCCTGCCCAGGTGCAGCGCGACCCCAAGGTTATTGAAGCGTATCTGGGCGCCGGCGCGGCGCAAGACCCGCTGATTCACAAGGAGAGCCCGGCATCATGACGGCATCCCAACCCTTATTGGAACTGCGCGGCCTGCAAGTGGCGTATGGCGGCATCCGCGCCGTGCGCGGCATCGACCTGCGCGTGGACGCTGGCGAACTCGTGTGCCTGATCGGCGCCAACGGCGCGGGCAAGAGCACGACGCTACGCGCCATTTGCGGCCTGGTGCCGCTGGCGGGCGGCGAAATCGTCTACGGCGGTCAATCGATCGGTGGCACGAAATCGCATGAGCTGGTTCGCCGTGGCCTGGTCATGGTGCCCGAAGGCCGGGGCATCTTCGGCCAACTGACCATCGAAGAGAACCTGGCGATGGGTGCCTACATCCGCCGCGATGCGGCGCAGATTCGCCAGGACACCGACCGCGTGTTCACGCTGTTTCCCCGGCTTGCCGAACGCCGCAAGCAAGCGGCCGGCACCTTGTCGGGCGGTGAGCAGCAGATGGTGGCCATGGGCCGAGCCATGATCGCGCGCCCCAAGCTGCTTTTGCTTGATGAACCCTCCATGGGCTTGGCGCCGCTGATGGTCGAAAAAGTGTTCGAGGTGGTGCGCACCATTGCCAGCGAGGGCGTGACGATACTGCTGATCGAACAGAACGCGCGCCTGGCGCTGGAAAACAGCCACCGGGGCTATGTGATGGAGTCGGGCGAGATCATCCTGTCCGGCCCCGCCAGGCAGATGCTGCATGACCCGAAGGTCAGGGCGGCATACCTGGGCGAAGTCGAGGAAGCGTCGGCCTAGCCACCCCGTGGCGTTGCAAAGCAAAATGCCCGGCATCCGGTTCAGTTCGGATGCCGGGCATTTTCATGCGCGCAAGGATCGCGTTCAGGCGGGCTGGGGCACCACGCGCTTTTTGCCGATCCGCAAGGCGATGAACGCGGCGATCAAGCCCGTGATGCCGGAAATCACGAAGGCCATCAGGTAGCTGCCTTGCGCTTCGCGGATGGCGCCCGCCATCCAGGCGGCGCTGGCCGCGCCCAACTGGTGGCCCGCGACGATCCAGCCGAACACGATGCCGGCGTCACGCTCGCCGAAGGCTTCGGTGGTCAGGCGCAAGGTGGGCGGCACCGTGGCGATCCAGTCCAGGCCGAAGAAGATGGCGAAGATCGACAGGCTGTAGAACGAGAAATCGGAGTAGGGCAGGTAGATCAGCGACAGGCCGCGCAAGGCGTAGTAGACGAAGAGCAGCTTGCGCGGGTCGTAGCGGTCAGTCAGCCAGCCCGAGGCCGTGGTGCCGACCAGGTCAAATATGCCCATCAATGCCAGCAGGCCCGCGGCCTGCACTTCCAGCATGCCGTGGTCGCCGCACAGCGCGATCAGGTGCGTGCCGACCAGACCATTGGTGGTGAAGCCGCAAATGAAGAAGGTCGCGAACAGGAACCAGAAGGTGGGGGTCTTGGACGCGCGCGCCAGGGCGCCGAACGTGGCGGCCAACATGCCGGTGCGCGGCGCGACGGGGGCGGGCGGGGCGTGCGGGTCGCTACCGAACGGCACCAGGCCGACGTTGGCCGGGCGGTCGGGCACCAGCCACCAGGCTAGCGGCACCATCGCGGCCGCGGCGGCCGCCACCGTCCAGACCACGCGCGTCCAGTCTCCGGAAGACGCCAAGGTGGCAAGAATGGGCAGGAAGACCAGGGTGCCGCTGGCGGTACTGGCGGTCAGCAGGCCCATCATCAAGCCGCGATGCTTGGTGAACCAACGGTTCACGATCGTGGCGCCCAACACGGACGCGACGGCGCCGGAGCTCAAGCCTGAGAACACGCCCCAACTCATCAGCAAGTGCCAAGGCTCGGTCATGTACGCGCTGACGGCGCTGGAGGCGGACATCAAGACCAGCGCGGTGATCAGCACGCGGCGCAAGCCAAAGCGTTCCATCGCGGCGGCGGCGAAGGGGCCGACCAGCCCATAAAGGAAGATGCCCGCCGCGGCGGCGAATGAAATGGAACTGCGGCTCCAGCCAAAGGCATCTTCCAGCGGTACCAGCAGTACGCTGGGCGTGGAGCGCAGCCCGGCAGACACGAGCAAGGCCAGGAATATCACCGCGACCACGACAAAAGCGTACTTTTGCCCGGCTCGGCGGAAGGGGATTGGGGGGTGGGCTATACTCATGTTACTTACCGGTACGTACTGGGTTTGCGAATTTGCGAATAGTACGTACCGGTCAGTAACATCGTCAAGCGCTTTTTGATGGATGTGTTTTTCGCGCCGTTTTCAGGAGTCCAGCATGGCCACCAAGCCCAACCCCGTGTCCGATATTCCGCCCGATACCGCGGCGCAACCCGCCGCCAAGCCGCTGCTTGCGGCCGACCGCATCCGCAAGACGGCGCGCGAAATGTTCTACCGCGATGGCATCCGCGCCGTGGGCGTGGACGCCATCGTCAACCAGGCCGGCGTGACCAAGCCCAGCCTGTACCGCAGTTTTTCGTCCAAGGATGAATTGGCGGCGGCCTATCTGCGCGACTATGACGCCGAATTCTGGGCGCGTTTCAACGCCGCTTGCGACGCGCATCCGGGCGACCCGCGTGCGCAGTTGCTGGACTACCTGTCGGGCCTGAGCAAGCGCGCGGTGGCCAATGGCTATCGCGGTTGCGGGCTGACCAACGCGGCAGTCGAATACCCCGAACCCCAGCACCCCGCCCGCGCGGTGGCCGTGGAGCACAAGCTGGAGTTGCGGCGCCGCTTGAACGAGATGGCGGCGGGCATGGGCGCGCGCGACCCCGAGGCCCTGGCCGACGGCTTGTTGCTGTTGATCGAAGGCGCCTTTGTTTCCAGCCAGCTATTTGGCGAAGGTGGCCCGGCCGGGCGAGTGGCGGACATGGCCGATAAGCTGATTCAGGCGCATGGGGTCGCCTGAATGGGGGACGGCGCTGCACAAGACTAGTGCTTAACGTGGTGCCGCCTGCACCGCTTTGGTGGTGTTTGTACCCATTGCACAACGATTAAAAAAATGCTTGAAGTTTTTATTGCGACGCAACAAACGCGGATCTAACATGAAGTCGTGTTGTTCCACATCGCGCTTTCTCAAGGAGAGAATCATGAGCGATACCGCGTTGAAAAATGCCCGTATGTCGGATGCGCTGGAGCGGTCCTTGATCCGCGAGGCCGTCAAAGCGGAAACCCTGTCCGGTCCCTTCAACCGTGGCCTGTGGCTGCGCCTGAAGGTGCGCGTGGCCTCCTTCGGCGGCGCTGTCGGCGAAGTTCTGCACGACATGGACGTGGGCCGAAAGCAGCATCCGGTCGTCTCCGCCTACCACTAAGGCGCGAGCCCGCCCGCCGCCACAACGGCGCAAGCGGCAAGCCAAAAAAACGCCAGCAGACGCTGGCGTTTTTTTTGGTCTAGACCACCATGTCGACAAGCAGATAGCCGTCCAGGATCACGATGCCCACCGTGGCGCTGATGGCGGCCCAGGCCCAGGCGCCGCGCAGCGCATACTGGCCCATCACGCCTTTGCGGCAGGCCAACACCACCAGCGGGCCCAGCGCGAAGGGTAGGGCCAGGCTCAGGATGACCTGGCTCAGCACGAGCAATTCGTCGGGATCCTTGCCGCCCGTGAAGATCAGCAGGCCGACGGCCGCGGCGCCCGCAATCAAGCGGGTGGCCAGCGCGCGGCGCCGATCCGACCAGTTGCTGCGAATCTGGAAGCCCTTGGACAGGATGCGTCCGGCCAGCACGCCGGTGATCGTGGAGCTTTGCCCGGCGGCATACAGCGCCACCGCGAAAACGACAGCGGCGCCGATGCCCAGGTTGTGGCCGATGACGGCGTGCGCGTCATCCAGGCTGGATACGATCAGACCCGAGCCGGACAGCGACGCCGCCGCCACAATCATGATTGCCGAGTTGATCAGCATGGCCACACCCAGCGACACGATGGTGTCGTTGCGGGCCACGCGCATCGCCATGCCGCGCGCGGACGACGGCAGCGACTGCGCGCGTTCCGCCAGCGAGCCGGAATGCAGATACAGGTTGTGCGGCATCAAGGTGGCGCCCAGAATACCCAGCGCAATCAGAAACCCCTGGGGGTCACGCAAGGCCTGACCGGTTTCCGTCACGCCGTGGGCCACGGCCGTCCAGGCGGGATTCGCCTTGAACAGCAGGAACACGAACGACGCCGCCACCACGCCCAGCAGCACGGCGATGACCCGTTCATGGCGGTCGGCGTTGCCGCGCGTCAAGGCCAGCACGGCAAACGTACCCACGCCGGTGACGGCCACGCCCGCGATCAGGGGCAGGTCGAACAGCAGCCGCAACGCGATGGCCCCGCCGATCAGTTCGGCCAAGGCCGTGGCCAGAATGGCGGCTTCGCCCGCCAGCCAGGCGGCCTTGGCCCAGCGAGCGGGCAGATGGCGAGCGGTCAGCGTGGCCAGGTCTTGCCCGGTGGCCAGCGCCAGGCGCGACACCAATATCTGGAAGCCCAGCGCCAGGAACGCCGAGGTGATGACGACCATCAGCAGGCCGTAGCCGAAGCCGCTGCCGCCCGCGATGTCTGTCGCCCAGTTGCCCGGGTCGATGTAGCCCACGGCCACCAGAATCCCCGAGCCGACCATGCGGCGCAGGTTCGCCGACACTTGGGCGTCTTGGGCCAGGGCGGCTTTGCCGCCTGAGATCGCGTAGATGAAACCGGTCATGCGGCGCTCCTGAGAATGGTTCTCATTTTCTAGAAGCGCCTGGTGGCCGTCAAATTGATTTTGGAAAAGCTTGGGATAGGGCGGGCCAATCGGGCGGGCCGGTCGGGTATCCCAAGCGGGTATTCCCAATCAGGAAGGCCAATGGCGCCGGCCAAGGCCAGCCCCATCAGCCGGTATCGCGCGCTTAGGACTTGAGCTTTGCTTCCATGGTGATCTTGGCCTTCAGCACCTTGGAAACCGGGCAGCCGGTTTCAGCCTTGCGCGCGGCCTCTTCGAAGGCCTGGGCGGTGGCGCCCGGAATGACGGCTTCCACGGTCAAGTGCACGGCGGTAATGGAAAAGCCATCGTCCACCTTGTCCAGCGTGACTTCGGCCTTGGTGTCCAGGCTGGTGGCGACCATGCCGGATTCGGACAGGATGTTCGATAGCGCCATCGTGAAGCAGCCGGCGTGCGCGGCGCCCAGCAGTTCTTCGGGGTTCGTGCCCGGCGTGTCGCCAAAGCGCGTGTTGAACCCATATGGCTGGGCCTTGAGTGCGCCGCTTTGGGTGGAGATCGTGCCCTTGCCAGTCTTCAGATCGCCCGACCAGGCGGCGGATGCGGTTTTCTTCATAGTGACTCCTTTAAGGGATGGGCGCGTGCGTCGCGGGCGCGCCCGGTGCAAAAAGACGACCGCCAGCGGGGCGGCGTGCCTTGCCGTGCAAGGCATGAACGATGATAAGACGAGGCCGGGGGGCGGACGCGGAATCCACCGGTGCGCAACGGCAAGCCGATGTAACGGCATCGGCTATCTTGGGCGGATCGTGCACGGTATGACGCGGTCCATCAGGCAAAATAGCGGCATCTGTTTAACCACCCCAAGAGCTGCTGTCATGCCTCGCAATTTTCTTCGCTATGCCTGCGCCGTCGCGCTGGTGCTGCCCACCTTGACGTCCCAAGCCGAAATCGTGATCGGTGTGGATGTGTCCACCACCGGCCCCGCCGCTGCCATTGGCATCCAGACCAACAACGCGATCCGCCTGTGGCCCGACACGCTGGGCGGCGAGCCGGCGCGCTATGTGGTGCTGGACGATGGCACCGACGTCAGCCGCGCGGTGAAGAACCTGCGCAAGCTGACGTCCGAAGACAAGGTCGACGCCATTGTCGGCCCCAACACCACGGCGGCCGCCTTGGCCGCGCTGGACGTGCTGGCCGAAACCAAGACGCCGATGATTGCGCTGGCGGCCTCCAGCGTCATCGTGGAACCCCTGTCCGATCCCAAGCGGGCCTGGGCGTTCAAGATGCCGCAGAACGATTCGCTGATGGCCACCGTGCTGGTCGAGGACATGAAGAAGAAGGGCCTGAAGAACGTGGCCTTCATCGGGTTCGCGGATTCCTATGGTGATAGCTGGTGGAAGGAGTTCACCGCCGCGGCCGGCAACGACCTGAAGATCGTGGCGCAGGAACGCTTCCAGCGTACCGATGCGTCGGTGGTGGGGCAGGTGCTGAAGGTGATCTCGGCCAAGCCGGACGCCGTGCTGATTGCCGGCGCGGGCACGCCCTCGGCGCTGCCGCAAAAGACCTTGCTGGAACGCGGCTACACCGGCGCCGTCTATCAAACCCACGGCATCGGTACGCTGGAATTCCTGCAAGTCGGTGGCCGGGATGTGGAAGGCACCCTGTTCCCGACCGGCCCGGGCGTGGTGGCGCGCGAGCTGCCCGACAGCAATCCGGTGAAGAAAGTGGCCGTAGAGTTTGCCGACAAGTACGAAGGCCAATACGGCGCCAACACGCTGACGCAGTTCGCGGGTGATGCCTACGGCGCCTGGATGCTGCTGGATTCGGCGGTGGGCCGCGCGCTGAAAACGGGCGCCAAGCCCGGTACGCCGGAGTTCCGCGCCGCGTTGCGCGATGCGCTGGAAAATACGCGCGATCTGGTCGTGCCCAATGGCGTGCTGAATATTTCCAAGGACAACCATCAAGGGTTTGATGAGCGTGCCCGGGTGATGGGCATCGTCAAAAATGGCCGTTTTTCGTACGCACAATAGCGCAGTCATGTTTTCCTGCGTTTCGTAACTTCTACTGACGCTCCATAGGGCATCAGCCCCCAAAAGCAGGCTTAGGCCTGCTTTTTTACGCCTATATGATTAGTGTCGAAATCATTTAATAGCGTATTATTTTTAGTGAAGCCATGCACCTAGAAATAAATTCGGGAGAAAAAATCGATGACCTTGCTTCAATCCAAACGCTTGCTGCTGGCCTTGGGCCTGGGCGTGTTGGCCGCGTGTTCCGACTCGGGTGGCGACAAGCCCACTGCTGCGGCCGGCGGGGCTCCCGCCAGCGCCACCAACACGTTGGAAGCCGCCAAGGCGGCCGGCAAAATCCGCATCGGTTACGCCAACGAGGCGCCGTTTGCGTACATGGACAGCAAGGAAGCCAAGGTCACGGGGGAATCCGTGGAAATAGCGCGCGTCGTGCTCAAGCGCATGGGCATCAACGAGGTGGAAGGCGTGTTGACGGAGTTCGGCTCCTTGATTCCCGGCCTGGCCGCCAAGCGTTTCGACATCATCGCCGCCGGCATGTATGTGACGCCCGAGCGCTGCAAGCAGGTGGCGTTTTCGGACCCGACCTATGGCGTGGGCGAGGCCTTCCTGGTGAGAAAGGGCAATCCCAAGAACCTGCACAGCTATGAAGACGTGGTGAAAAATCCGGATGCCAAGCTGGGCGTGGTGGTGGGCGCCATCGAGGGCGAATACGCCGAAAAAGTGAAGATTCCGTCGGGCCAGATCGTGGTGTTTCCGGACGCTGTCAGCGCCTTGTCGGGCGTGCAGGCGGGCCGTGCAGATGCCTACGCCGCCACGGGCTTGACGGTCAACGACCTGATGGGCAAGACGCAGGAGGGCAGCGACCTTGAAAAGGCGGACCCGTTCACGGACCCGGTGATCGACGGCAAGGGCGTACGCGGCTACGGCGCGTATGCGTTCCGCACCGACGACAAGGAATTTGCCACGGCTTTCAACGCCGAACTGAAAAAATTCATCGGCACGGACGAGCACAAGAAACTGGTGGCGCCCTTTGGCTTCACCGAAGATGAACTGCCACAAGGCGCGACGGCCGCCAAGCTCTGCGCCGGCCAGTAAGGAGCGCCGATGCAACTTATCTCGGAACATATCGCGGCGCTGGTGCCGCCCCTGCTTGAGGGTCTGGGGGTCACGCTCCAGATCATGGCGGGGGCCGTCGTGCTGGCGGTGCCCCTGGCGCTGGCCTCGGGCATCGGCCGCCTGTCAACGTTGCGGCCAGTGCGTTGGCTGTCATCGGTGTACGTCGAGGTCTTTCGGGGCACGTCGGCCCTGGTGCAACTGTTTTGGTTCTATTTTGTGCTGCCGCTGTTCGGCGTCCAGTTGCCGGCCATGCTGGTGGGCATCGTGGTGCTGGCCTTGAATGCCGGGGCCTACGGCGCCGAGGTGGTGCGTGGCGCCATCCGGGCCGTGCCGCCCGGCCAGCGTGAAGCGGGCATCGCCCTGAACCTGACGCGCGCGCAGATCATGCGGCGCATTGTGGTGCCCCAGGCGATACCGGCCATGCTGCCGCCCGCCGGCAACCTGCTGATCGAACTGATGAAGAACACGGCGCTGGTGTCGCTGATCACCATTACCGACCTGACCTTCCGTGGCCAACTGCTGCGCAGCGAAACCCTGCGTACCACCGAGATTTTCACCTTGATGCTGTTGATGTACTTCGCGGTGGCCTTGGTGATCACGGCCGGCGTGCGCATGCTTGAGCGGAGGGTCCGCGTCCGATGACACCGATATTTGATTGGTCTTTCGCGCTGGAAATCCTGCCGACGTTGGGTTCGGCGCTGGTCATCACGATTCAGGCGACGTTGCTGGGCATGCTGGTGGCGATTACGCTGGGCCTGGTCCTGGCCATGCTGCGGCGCTCGCGCTTGCACATTGTGTCGCTGCCCACGGCGTTCGTGATCGAGTTCATCCGCAGCACGCCGCTTCTGGTGCAGATGTACTTCCTGTTCTACGTGCTGCCGCTGACCGGCGTGCAGATGTCGCCGCTGGCGACCGGCATCGTCGCGCTGGGCGTGCATTACGCCACGTACTGCGCCGAGGTCTATCGCGCCGGCATTGAAGCAGTGCCGCGCGGGCAGTGGGAAGCCGCCACGGCGTTGAACATGTCGCGCTGGCGCACGGCGGTGGGCGTGGTGTTGCCGCAGGCGATTCCGCCGGTGGTGCCCGCGCTGGGCAACTATCTGGTTGCGATGTTCAAGGACACGCCGCTGCTGTCGGCCATTACGGTGGTTGAACTGCTGCAGCAAAGCAAGATGATCGGATCCGCGACGTTCCGGTACACCGAACCCCTGACGCTCGTGGGCGTGCTGTTCCTGGCCTTGAGCCTGGTGGCGGCGTGGGGTGTGCGCGGCCTGGAGGCCCGCCTGCAACGATATGGAGGAAAGCGATGAGCGCCAGCTTGACCATCAAGAATCTGCACAAGCGTTACGGAGAGCTGGAGGTGCTGCGCGGCATCAATCTGGAAATCCCGGCGGGCCAGACGGTGGCCGTGATCGGGCCGTCTGGTTCGGGCAAGTCCACCTTGCTGCGCGTGCTGATGACGCTGGACCAGCCTACCAGTGGCGATATCGAAATCGATGGCCAGACGATGTGGACGGACGAACAGGGCCGGCCCGTGGGCGTCAATTCCGAGTACCTGCGCCGCGTGCGCGGCAAGATCGGCATGGTGTTCCAGCATTTCAACCTGTTCCCGCACATGACCGCGCTGGGCAATGCCATGGAAGCGCCGATCCACGTGCTGGGCATGTCCAAGGACCAGGCGCGCGAACGCGCCGTGGAATACCTGGACATGGTGGGGTTGGGCGACAAACTGGATGTTTACCCGGCGCAGTTGTCCGGCGGCCAGAAGCAGCGCGTGGGCATCGCGCGCGCGCTGGCCATGTGCCCGGAAATCATGCTGTTCGACGAAGTGACGTCGGCGCTTGATCCCGAGCTGGTTGGCGGCATTCTGGAAATCTTGCGCAAGCTGTCGGCCCGCCGCAGCATGACGATGATCATCGTGACCCACCAGATGAAGTTCGCCGAACGCAGCTCCGACCGCACGCTGTTCTTCGACCAGGGCAATATCGTTGAAGACGCGGAATCTTCCGTGTTGTTCAGCCAGCCGAAAGAAGCGCGCACGCGGCAGTTCCTGGATTCGGTGATCGAAGGCCAATAGCCAGGGCGTTTAACCCTGACGGGGGCGATGGGATTGCGCTTTGCGTCAAGCGCGGGCGCTATGCTTTCGCATCCCATGCCCGGAGGCGTCCATGAGTCACCTGTTCAGTCCCACGTCGGTCGGCAACGTCCAACTGGCCAATCGCATCGTCATCGCACCCATGTGCGAATACTCGGCCGAAAACGGCTGTGCCACCGATTGGCACATGATCCATCTGGGCCATCTGGCCCTGTCCGGCGCGGCGCTGCTCTTCACGGAAGCCACCTCGGTGGAGCCCGATGGCCGCATATCGCCGGGAGACCTGGGGCTGTGGTCCGACGAGACCGAGGCGGCGTTGGGCCGCGTGGTCGCCGCGGTGCGCCGCTATTCGCCCATCAAGCTGGGCATCCAGTTGGGCCATGCCGGCCGCAAGGCGTCCAGCGACGCGCCCTGGAACGGGGGCCAACTGGTGCCGCCGTCCGAAGGCGGCTGGCAAGGCTGGGCGCCGTCGGCCATTGCCCACAAAGCCTCCGAACCGCCGCCCTTGGCGCTGGATGAAGCCGGCCTGGCGCGCGTGCGCGATGCCTTCGTGGACAGCGCACGCCGTGCCATCCGCCTGGGCTTTGACGCCATCGAGCTGCACGCCGCGCATGGATACCTGCTGCATCAGTTCTTGTCGCCCGTGGCGAACCAGCGCACGGATGCCTATGGCGGTTCGCTTGAAAACCGCATGCGCTTTCCGCTTGAAGTGTTCCAGGCAGTGCGTGAAGCCACGCCGTCTTCGGTGGCGCTGGGTGTGCGCGTGTCGGCCACGGATTGGGTGGAGGGCGGCTGGGATCTTGAGCAGACGCTGGTTTTCGCGCAGCAGTTGAAGGATCGCGGCTGCGAGTTCATCGACGTGTCCAGCGGCGGTGTCTCGTCGCAGCAGAAAATTCCGGTGGGGCCGAACTACCAGGTGCCGTTCGCGGCCGAGATCAAGCGCCAGGTCGGCATGCCGACCATTACGGTAGGCCTGATCACCGAGGCGCAGCAGGCCGAGGACATCCTGGCCGAAGGCCAGGCGGATATGGTCGCGCTGGCGCGCGGCATGTTGTATGACCCGCGCTGGCCCTGGCATGCAGCGGCGCAGTTGGGCGGGCAAGTGTCGGCGCCGCACCAGTACTGGCGTTCGCAACCGCGCGAACTGAAGGAACTGTTTGGCGAGACGCGCTTCGGCCAGCGTTGAAACCAAACAGCAGAGCCTGCAATGAAAAATCGCCGCTTGTAGCGGCGATTTTTTTACCTGGCCCGGTGTGTCGCAGGCTTACAGGCGCGCGTAGGCCTGTTCCAGTTCGCGCGCCATCGCGTCGGCGAAATCCGCGCTGGCGGGGTCCAGTTGCGTCAGCAGGCGAGCCAGCACGACGTTGTCTTCTTCGCCGTTCCAGATCTTGATGTAGGTGCCTTCCTTGTAGCCGTGCTGCTGGCGGAAGATGTTCAACACGTTCTTCGACACGTACTGCGTGTAGGCGTCGTTCCAGCTCATGTCGCACGCCGTCATGGTCTGTTCCAACACCTTGTAGCTGGCGCGGCCGCAGACGGCCAGGCCGCCGATCAGTTCCAGCAGTTCGGGCACGGGCAGGGCGCCCAGCGAATAGGTCTTGCCGTCCAGCGTGACGGAGGCGGGCGTGGCCAGGTCGGCCATCAGCGCGCGGGCGGCATCGGCTTGCTGGCCGTGGGCTTGGACGATGGTGTGCGACAGGTAGAAGTGCAGGATGTCCACCAGTTCCATCTGCACCTGGGGCAGGTCGATGGTTTGCTTCTTCCACCATTTCCAGCCGTAGTGCTCAAGCGCTTCGGCGGACTCAACAAAAGCGGCGCGCAGGAAACGCGATCCGCCATTGACCCAGTCGGGATTGATCATGCTGTTCAAGTGGTCCTGCAGCTTCAGCATCGTGGCCGCTTGGGCCTGGTTCAATCCGACAACGTTATTCACTTTTACTCCGTAATTCTTGAGGGTCTTTGCGACGGCGGCGGAAATGTTAGCACCAATGCCGGGCGGCCCAGCGGCGTCAGTTGTCCTTGCGGTAGGACGACGTTTTCAGCGGCGGCAGTTTGCCCAGCGGCGTGCCGCGCGCCTTGCGCGCGCTGCCGGCGGCCTTAAGCAGCATGACCGCGAAGAACCCCAGAAATACCGCGGGCATCAACTCGTCCAGCTCGAAATGGGGGGTGCGCAGCACGCGGAAGGCAATATTGGCGGCCGCCCAGCCCGCCAGCACGCCGCCCACGGTCAGGATGACGCCGAATTTCCGCTGGCGCGCGCGCTGGGCCATCGAGATTTCAGCCGCGTCGGAAGGCGCGGTGGCGCCAGGGGAGCCGGTGCTGCGTGGAGACGAAGCCGTGTTGCCCCAGGGGGCGGTGGACAAGGAGTCGCCCGAGGCGGGGGCCGGTACGGGGACCGGCACGGCGACGCTAGCCTGGCGCGATGCACGGCCCTTTTCAGGCACCTTGCCGGGCGTGACACCGCCCGCGCGCGACAGGTTTTCAATGTAGCGCGCGAAATCGCCGTCTTTCGGCTCCAGGTCAATCGCCATGCCATTCTCCGATCAGTTGCCGCGGCCTTGCCCCGCCCGTTGCCGAGCCGGCTGACGGCGCTTGCGCACCATGGCCAGCAGAAGCCCGCATCCTAGCAGCACTGAGAGGCCCGCGCCGATCATCATGGCGATTTGCTGTGCGTTTTCCGCCGTGCCCAGGCTGCGCGCGGTGATGTAGCCCGGCGCCAGCATCAACGGCATCCACAGCAGCGCGGATATCACGTTGGCCAGTTGGAACCGGCTGTGCCCCATGCCCATCACGCCCGCGACGGTGGGAATGGTTGAGCGGATGGGGCCCAGAAAGCGGCCGATCAGGACGGACGCGAAGCCATAGCGGTAAAAGAACAGCCGCGCGCGCGCCACGCCAGTGCGTTGCTGCTTGAGCGGCCAGCGGCGCAACACGCCCGGGCCCGCCCACCGGCCCAGCCAGTACGACAGCGCGTCGCCCACAATGGCGCCGGCGATCCCCCAGGCGACTACGCCCCAGGGGTCCAGCGTGCCCGCGCCGATCAGGCCGCCCGTGAGCAGCATCAGCGCCGTCGCGGGAATGAACAGGCCCAACAGCACCATCGATTCCCCCATGGTAAGCAGGAACGTGATGGGGCCCGCCCACACCTGGTTGGCCTCGATGAACAGGCCGATCTTGTCGATATATTGATCCATGGACGCAGAGTCTGAAAATTAGCTGAAAGCAATCGGGTATCTTAACGCCTGGCTTGATGGCCAAATGTTATCTAGGCTGTCTGATTGATGCGGCTGATGGAAAGTTCGACTGGGAAACTATGGATTCGGTAACACAAGCCGTGCTGGGCGCGGGTATACAAGGCGCGCTGCTGGGGCGCTTCCAGGGGCGCCGGGCGCTGATCTATGGGGCGGTGCTGGGAACGCTGCCGGATCTGGACGTATTGATGCGGTACCCCGATCCGGTGTCCCTCATGACCTATCACCGGGGCTTCTCCCATTCGGTATTCGTGCTGACCGGCCTGGCCATGTTGCTTGCCTGGCTGATACGCAAATACTGGCCACAGGCGCCCTATAGTGGGCGACGGCTATTCCTGACGATATGGCTGGTGCTGGTGACGCACCCGATACTGGATTCGTTCACCGTCTACGGCACGCAGCTTTTTTGGCCGATGACCACCATTCCCGAAAGCTGGTCGGCCATTTTCATTATTGATCCCGTCTACACGGTGCCGATGTTGCTGGCGGTGTTCTACGCCATTGCTGTCGGGATGACGCAGCGCGCGCGCCGCTTCCTGGCAGGTGTGCTGGTCTTCAGCACCGCGTACCTGGGCTTTGGCCTGGCCAGTCGCATTGCCGCCGAAGATCGGGTGCGCGAGGCCATGCGCGAACAGGGCATCGCCGTGACCGAGCTGCGGGCCGTGTCGATGCCATTCAATACGCTGGTCTGGCGCGTTATTGCCAAGACGCCGGATGGCAACTACTACGAAGCCGTCAGCAGCCTGTTTGATCGGGGCCCGCCGGAATGGCTGCGCCAGCCGCTGCACCTGGACTTGGCGCGTGCGCTGAATGACGTCCCCCTGCACCAGCGCCTGCAATGGTTCACGGACGATTGGCTGCGCTACGACGCTATCGGCGACGCCTTGGTCGTGAGCGATTTGCGCATGGGCATGGCGGGGCATTACACCTTCCGCTTCAAGATGGCGGAGCGCACGCCGGAGGGCGGTTGGAAGCCGGTCACGCCGTCCAGTTGGCCAAGCGAGCGGGGCGGTTGGGAAGAATTGAAGCTGGTGCTGGCGCGCATCCTGCATGCCCAGCCGCCGTTGCCGTTGGCGCAGTGGTCCACGCTGGCCGACCAGTAGTTCAAGACGGCTGTGTTCACTTAATCAACTTAAGGTTGTTCAGGCCCCCGATAAACCGGGGGCCTTTTTTTGCGTCGGCACATTCCGTATTGACCGCTTTCCCGGCCCTGGATTATGCTTGTTCTCTATTAAGGAACTTTAGTTCCGTTTTATGGAACAAGCATGAGCATTCTAGATGGAGTCCAGCGCGTCCTGTCGCTCTATGCCGACGGCGCCATGGAACTGAGCTTCACCGATGTCGCGGCGCGGCTGGCCATGCCCAAAAGCACGGCATCGCGCGTGCTGAACCAGATGCAGCACTACGGCTTGCTGGACCAGGATCCGGCCACGCGCCGGTATCGCCCCGGCGCCTTGTTGGCCCAGGCGGTGCGCGCCGGCATGGCCGCCACGCCGCTGGACGAAGCCTGCCGCGACGTGCTGGCAAGGCTGTCCGAAGACAGCGGCCTGACTGCCTATCTATCCACCCTGAACCAGCGCGAAACCGTGGTGTTGCAGCGCTTGAACGGCTCGCACCCCGTGCAGGTCCTGTCGCCACCCGGTTCGCGTCGCAATGCCTCGGGTACCGCGATGGGCCGTGCGCTGCTGTCGCGCTTGAGCGATACCGAATTCCAGGCGCTGTATGGCGCCGACCCCACACAGCCCTTGCCCATGGAAGGCCGTGATTGCCCCGCCACCGTGGGCGACCTGGCGCGGCTGGTCGAGCAGACTCGCGCCGATCACTGCGGCGTTGCCATCGACCAGGCCATGCCCGGCATCGGCGCCGTGGCCGCTGCCGTGCGCGATCCCGCCACGGGTGAGTTGCGCGGCCTGTGCCTGTCGTTCGTGTCCTTCCAGGCCGATGCCGCGCGCGTGGCGCGCCTGCGCGAAGCCGTGCTCACGCAAGTGGCCGGGCTGGGGCGCCAATTGAACGATCCCTACTGGCTTACCTGAATTCTTCCTTTTTGCTTTGTTGACGGAATCCTTTCCATGAACCTTTTGCTACTCAGCAATTCCAGCAGCGACGCCGGCTACCTGGTGCACGCGCTGCCGGACATCCGCGAACTGATCGACACGCTGCCGCCCGGCGCGCCGGCCGTGTTCGTGCCATTTGCCGGTGTCACGCGCGGCTGGGACGACTACACCGCGCTGGTGGCCTCGGCCCTGGCGGACACGGGCCTGTCCATTGACGGCCTGCATCGCGCAGCGGACCCCGTGGCCGCGCTGGAAAATGCCGCCGTCATCATCGTGGGGGGCGGCAACACGTTCAACCTGTTGGGGCAACTGCGTCGCCAAGGCTTGCTGGACGTGGTCAAGCGCCGCGTGCGCGCGGGCGCGGCGTATCTGGGCTGGAGCGCGGGTTCCAACCTGACGTGCCCCACCATCTGCACCACCAACGACATGCCCATCACCGACCCGGGCGGCTTCGACGGCCTGGACTTGATCACGTTCCAGATCAACCCGCACTACACCAACGCGCATCCGCCCGGACACCGGGGCGAAACGCGCGCCCAGCGCCTGGCCGAGTTCTGCACGCTGAACCCCGCGATGCCGGTGCTTGGGCTGCCGGAAGGATCGGGCCTGCGCGTGCGCGGCCAGCAGGTCTCGCTGATCGGCCCGCACGACGCCCCGTTGTTCCTGGGCCGCGAAGAGCCGCGCGTCTTCCGTCCGGGTCCGCTGGAGATTCCGGCATGAAGCAGGTGATCGACACCATCGAACTGCTGTCCTCGGCGCACATTACCGGCGAGGCCGTGGCCAAGGTGCTGCGCGACGCCGGCGATTGCGAGGTGGAAGTCACCCGCCTGGAACGCGACGGCGCGGCTACCGATTTCCTGTCCATCGTCATCCCCGGCCTGGATGCCTCCGCGCCGCAGTTAGGCATTGTTGGCCGTCTGGGCGGCATTGGCGCGCGGCCCGCCGTGACGGGCCTGGTGTCCGATAGCGATGGAGCCGTGGTGGCCATTGCCGCCGCGCTCAAGCTGATGGCAATGGCGCGCCAGGGCGACGTGATGCCGGGCACCGTGCGCATCCGCACGCACATCTGCCCGCGTGCCGGCACGCGCCCGCATCATCCCGTGCCGATGATGCGTTCGCCCTTTCCCATGCGCGAAATGATGTCGCACGAGGTGGACCCGCGCATGGACGCGATCCTGTCCGTGGACACCACGCGCGGCAATCGCCTGGTGAACAAGCGCGGCGTGGCACTGACGCCGGTGGCCAAGCAAGGCTATCTGCTGCGCATTCCGGAAACGATGCTGGATGTGATGGGCTGGGTCAGCGGTGAACTTCCCGTGACCCTGCCGCTGACGACGCAAGACATCACGCCTTACGAAAACGGCCTGTGGCATGTGAATTCGCTGATGCAGCCGACTATCGTCACCGATGCGCCCGTCGTAGGCGTGGCGTTGACCGCGCAAACCACCGTGCCCGGTTGCGCCACCGGCGTGACCAACGCCGTGGATGCCGACGTGGCAATGCGCTTCTGCATCGAAATCGCCAAGCTCTACGGTCAGCGCACGATGTCGTTCTTCGATGACGCCGAGTGGGCCGCCTTGCAGGCGCGCTACGGGTCGATGGCGCACTTGCAAACCGTCGGCCGCCAAGACGGCGGTGCGGCATGAGCGCTGCCCAAACACGCCGCGTCGCGTTCTTCACCATAGGCCAATCGCCGCGCAGCGATGTCGTGCCGGAAATGGCGCGCCTGCTGGGCGATGCCGTGCAGATCGATGAATTCGGCGCGTTGGACGACCTGGATGCCGCCGCGCTGGCCGCGATGGCGCCGCGCGACGGCGCATACCGTTTCGCCACCCGTCTGCGCGATGGCGCGCAGATCGCGCTGGATGCCGCCGCCGCCGAAACCAGGCTGGCCGACGTGATGCGCCAGGCGGACGGCGGCGGCTACGACGCGCTGGTGCCGCTGTGCACGGGCACCGCCATCGCGCCGATGCGCACGCTGGTGGTCGAGCCGCAGCAGGTGGTTGATCATCTGGTCGCGGGTCTGTCGCAGCATTGCCGCAGTGTGGGGCTGGTGGTGCCCTTGGCCGAACAGGTCGACTTCTTTCATCTGGCGGTGCCGCTGTCTTGCGGCACGCAGATCGTGCACGCATCGCCATATGAAGCCGATGCGGAACAGGCCGCGCGCAACTTTGCGCAAGCGGGGCAAGCCTTGGCATCGTGCGACCTGATCGTCATGCATTGCATGGGCTACAGCCAGCGTATGCGCGATGCCGTGGCCCAGGCCTCGGGCCGGCCGGTGCTGTTGTCCAACCGCATCGTGGCGCAGGCCTTGTCGCAGTTATTGGAATAAAGCCGCCGACGTTTCAGTACGGCATGGTGGGCGTTTTCGTGCGGCCGCCATGCCGGATGAGCGGCATGGGGAGACGAAGCTGTCTTCGTCAATTTAATGTTGGGAGTGTTTTTCATGTTCAGCCGTACCTTGCACCGCGCCGTTGGCGCCCTGTCCGCCGTCGCTGCCCTGACGGTCTTGCCTGTGCTGGCCGCGCCCGCACATGCCGCCGATGCGTGGAAGCCCACCAAGCCCGTGCGGCTGCTGGTGGGCTTTGCGCCCGGCGGCTCGGCCGACACCTTGGCGCGCCTGCTTGCCGACCCGCTGTCCAAGCGCCTGGGCCAGTCGGTCGTGGTTGAAAACCTGGCCGGCGCGGGTGGCAACATCATGGCGTACCGCCTGTCGCAGTCGCCCGCTGACGGCTACACCATCGGCATCGCGGCCGCAGGATCCATGGCCATCACGCATGTCTTGAATCCCAAGGGCACGAACTACAAGCCGTCTGATTTCACGCCGATCACGCTGGCTGCCGTGCAGCCCAACGTAGTGATCGTCAACAAGGACGTGCCGGCCAACAACCTGGCCGAGCTCAAGGAATATTTCCAGAAGACGCCGACCGCCACTTACGGCACCGCCGGCGTGGGCATTTCCAACCACCTGATCGCCGAAACCATGCTGTACAAGATGGGCGTGAAGGTACCGCACGCGGCATACCGTGGCGCGGCGCCCGTCATCACCGACCTGCTGGGCGGCCACATCGCCATGACGATGGACAACATCTCGACCGCCGCGCCGCTGGCCTCGCAAGGAAAGGTCAAGGCGATTGCCGTGGCGTCGCTCAAGCGCGCGCCGCAGTTGCCCAACGTGCCGACGCTGGACGAGCAGGGCCTGAAGGGTTTTGACATGCCGACGTGGCAGGGCGTGTTCGCGCCCGCCGGCTTGCCGGCCGACGTGCTGGCCGCCTACTACGCCGCGCTGCAAGACGTGCTGAAAGACCCGACGCTGGTCGAAAAGATGGCGGGCCTGGGTTCGGAGCCGGTCACGGAAATGACGCCGGAGAAGACGGCGCAATTCCTGGAAAAGGACCGCCAGCAATGGGCCGATACCGTGAAGGCCGCGAACATCAGCCTGGAGCAGTAAAAGCAGAAGGGCCCCACGCGGGGCCCTTCTTTTTTAGGTTCGGAGACCGCCAGAAAGCCTGGCCGACAAACGCCCGGGCTTAACCGAAATCAGGCAGGAAAGCGTGCCGCGATTTCCGCGATCAGGCGGCGGGCGGCTTCCAGCTTATCGCCCGCCGGCAGCGGGTGCGCGCCTTGCTCGTCGAACAACACCAGTTCGGTGGTGTCCGCGTCCATGACCTTGTGCGCCAGGTTGCCCACCAGCAGCGGGATGCCCTTGCGCTGGCGCTTGGCTTCGGCGTGCTCGGCCAGCTTCTCGGTTTCGGCCGCGAAGCCGACGCACCACGGGCCGTTTTCCAGCTTGGCCACTTCGGCCAGGATGTCCGGATTCGGTTCGAATTCCATCAGCGGCGCGCCGCCGCCTTCGCTGGTCTTCTTCAGCTTTTGCGTGCTGACGTTCTTCACGCGCCAGTCGGCCACGGCGGCCACGGCAATGAAGATGTCGGCATCGGCCGCGCTGGCCATCACGGCGTCATGCATCTGGCGCGCGGTCATGACCGACAGCGCCGTCACGCCGCGCGGCACGGGCAGGAAAGTGGCGCCGGTGATCAAGGTCACGCGCGCACCGGCTTCGCGGGCAGCGCGGGCCAGGGCGTAGCCGGTCTTGCCCGACGAGCGGTTGCTCAGCACGCGCACCGGGTCGACAGGTTCGGACGTGGGGCCGGCGGTCAGCAATACGTGGCGTCCCGCCAGCAGCTTGGGCTGGAAAAACGCAATCAGGTCGCTCAGCAGTTCATGCGATTCCAGCATGCGGCCGTCGCCAGTCTCACCGCAAGCCTGCTCGCCGGCCGACGGGCCCAGCACGCTGATGCCATCCGCCCGCAGTTGTTCCACATTGCGCTGGGTTGCCGGGTTGGCCCACATCTCGCGGTTCATGGCGGGCGCCACCAGCAAGGGACAGGCGCGCGCCAGGCACAGCGTGGACAGCAGGTCGTCGGCCATGCCGTGCGCCAGCTTGGCCATGAAGTCGGCGCTGGCGGGCGCGATCAGCACCGCGTCGGCGCCGCGCGTCAGGTCGATGTGCGCCATGTTGTTGGGCACGCGCGCGTCCCAGGCGTCCACGAATACCGGCCGGCCCGACAGGGCTTGCATCGTCACGGGCGTGATGAAGTGCGTGGCCGCCTCGGTCATTACCACGTCGACGGTGGCGCCTTGTTCGGTCATGCGCCGCACCAGCTCGGCGATTTTGTAGCAGGCGATGCCCCCGGTCAGACCGAGGACGATGCGTTTGCGGGCGAGATCGAGCATGAGGGCGGGGCGGCGGGTTCAGCGCCGTGAAAACGAGGAATGGAGGGTGATTTTATTCTGCATTGCGGCATTGCGCCGTTCGCCATGCATTCAGGGGGTATCAAACAGGGCAAAAGCCAGGGAGGGCAGGGGTGGCCGGGGCAGGACTGCCCCGGCGCGAAGTCGTCAGGCCTGCGGCTTCTTGCGGGCGCGCAAAAGCTCGTCCAGCACCAGCAGCACGGCGCCGCAACTGATGCCCACGTCCGCCAGGTTGAAGGCGGGAAAGTAGGACTCGTTCCAGTAGAACAGCAGGAAGTCCACCACGTGGCCATAGGCCACGCGGTCGATGACGTTGCCGACGGCGCCGCCCAGAATCAGCGTCAGTGCCAGGCTGAAGCGCGGTTGGCCATGCGTGCGCCGCAGGATGATCGTGATGACCACGGCCGCCACGATTCCCAAGCCCGTGAACAGCCAACGCTGCCAGCCTTCCTCGGACGCCAGGAAGCTGAACGCGGCCCCCCGGTTGTACATCAGCGTGAAGTCGAACACCGGCAGCACGTTGACGCGCTCGCCATATTGGAACGAGGTGTTGAAGTACACCTTGGTCAACTGGTCCAGCACGATGATCAGCAAGGCCAGCGCCAGCCAGCCTCCCACGCGCGCCGGGGCGGCGCGGGCGGGCGCCGTGCCCGTCACTCCCGAATCGGAGGGGCGGGCCATGTTCACGCCTTGTCGCGGGCTTCGCCCGAGCCGAACAGGTTGGACACGCAGCGGCCGCAGATCTCGGGATGGTCCGCGTCCTGGCCCACGTCAAGGCGCCAGTGCCAGCAGCGTTCGCACTTCTTGTGCGTCGACGGCGTGACCTCGATGCGGGTGTCGCCTTCGCCGGCATGCACGGTGGCGCGCGACACGATCAGCACGAAGCGCAGGTCGTCGCCCAGGCTGGCCAGCAATTGCTGGTCGTCGCCGCTGGCGTAAAGATCCACTTCGGCCTGCAACGACGAACCGATGTCGCCCGCCGTGCGCACTTCCTCCAGCTTGCGCTGGACCTCGGCGCGGATGGCGCGCAGGCGCGTCCACTTGGCCGACAGCGCGTCGGCATCGGCAAACGGCGGCAGCGCGTGATAGACCTCGGTGAAGATCGTCGTGCGGGCGGCGTCGGCCTGATGCTTGAGCGCCGAGCCCACCAGTTCCTTCCAGGCCTCTTCGGCCGTGAAGGACAGGATGGGCGCCATCAGCTTGAGCAGCGTCTGCGTGATGTCCAGCAATGCCGTCTGGGCCGAGCGGCGCGCCACGCTATCGGGCGCCGACGTGTACAGGCGGTCTTTCAGGATGTCCAGGTAGAAGGCGCCCAGGTCTTCCGAGCAGAACGTCTGCAAGCGCGAGACCGCCGGGTGGAAGTCGTAGCGTTCGTAGTTGGCCTGCACTTCGGACTGCATCTGCGCCGTCATAGCGAGCGCGTAGCGGTCGATTTCGAAGAGCTCGCCGTACGGCACGGCTTGCGACACGGCGTCGAAGTCAGCCACGTTGGCCAGCAGGAAGCGCAGCGTGTTGCGGATGCGGCGGTAGCCTTCGACCACGCGCTTCAAGATTTCGTCCGAAATCGACAGCTCGCCCGAGTAATCGGTGGAGGCGACCCACAGGCGCAGGAGTTCCGCGCCCA
>Ga0160449_1000517_pt1 | contig 23335 bp, 20 predicted proteins | sample HID1975I_E1MG_FD_108216 | JGI IMG/M metagenome (GOLD analysis project Ga0160449, IMG submission 108216) | Enriched soil microbial communities from UW Madison campus, WI, USA - HID1975I_E1 MG | ecosystem: Environmental > Terrestrial > Soil > Unclassified | place: USA: Madison, Wisconsin...
CTGCGCCACGGCTTGCACGGATCTTCGTATCAACCGGGTTGACTGCGATAGCCTTGACCTCAACAAGCAGATCGCGGACGCCAGCTTTCGGCGTGGGCAGTTCCGCATCGTACAGCGATTTCGGGTCTTGAATCGGTAAACCGGGTTGGGTGTAAACGACTGCCTTCATTTGGCTCAACCTCTCACTTGATGTGGGCTCAGGCTATTCGTTTCGATTCACTGAACAAACAGTCCGAGTGGAGTAAGACTTTCTTGCTGGCGATGAAAATAGGGTGTGAAGCGGCCTTATCCGAACCTGTTCGCTTCACACGCCACTTCATTTGCCACTGGGAGGGAAATCAATGTCTGTCTTGGCCACATTGTTGAGGTAGTTGGTCAAGGTCAGCAGGGAAACCTGGGCGATGACATCGACGATTTTAGCTTCGTCCAGGCCAGCCTCCCTTGCCGCTGCCAATTGGGCATCGCTCACTTGGCCCCGGCTCAACGTAACGGCCCTGGCCAGTGCAGCCACGCCATCGAGTGTGCCGGCGCGGGCTGCCAAGAGGTCATCCGCCTGGAGGCCTACCTTGTTACCAAAAAAGCTGTGTGCGGCAACACAGTAGTCACAGCCATTGACCTCAGATGCTGCCAGTGCCGCAATCTCGCGTTCGGCGGGTGTCAGGCTGTTCTTGTTCAGCGCTTGCGACAGAGCCAGATAGCCGCTCAGCGCTGCTGGCGAATGGGCGAGGGTGGCAAACGCGTTCGGGATGAAGCCCAGGCCTTTCTCTACGCCTTGCAGGGCGGTGCGGGCAGCGGCAGGGGCCTGGTCGAGCGACAGAGCGGTGATGCGAGTCATGAGTCAGTTCCTTGAAAGATTGGGGTTCAGGCAACGGGGATCGGATTTTCAACCAGCGACTGGTTGAACTGGTGAATCAGGTCGTGCTCGTTCGCCCCCTGGTTGGCGCGCAGCGGGATGACCCGATCCACCAATACTTCCGTGGTAGCGAATTCAAGCTTGGCCATGGTCTCCTGGATGAAGTCACCTAATGGCATGGCCCGCAGGTCACCGCTCTTGTGAATCAGGTCGGTGTCGACCCATGGCGGTGTGATTTCCAATACCTTGACGCTGGTGTCACGCAGGCTGAAACGTTGCGATAGCGAGTAGGAGTGGATGGCCGCCTTGGTCGCCGAATACAGCGCGGTGGTCGCCAGAGGCAGATAGGCCAGCACCGAACTGTTGTTGATGATGTAGGCATCCGGTTGAAGCTTGAGGTGCTCGACGAAGGCAGCGCTGACACGTACCGGGCCGAGCAGATTGGTTTGCAGCAGGCTCACCGCCTGTTCGTCGTCGTAGTTGGCTGACGCCGGATTGTCGAACGGCATGACGCCCGCATTGTTGATGATCACGTTCAGTGCTGGATGGCGGCGGATCACCTCTTGGGCCACCTCCTTGATTTGCTGCGGATCATTGATATCCATGCGCACGGTATCGATGCCTGGGTTGGCTTCGGCGATTTCATCCAGCAGTGCCTGCCGGCGCCCTGCCACGATCACTTTGTTGCCACGTTGATGGAATGCCTCAGCCAGGGAACGGCCAATGCCTGAAGTACCGCCGGTAATGAAAATGGTGTTCGCGCTGAGTTTCATGATTCGTGTCCTTTTAAGAGATCAATTGGCGTTGTAACGCGGAGCGAGCTGATTGCTGGACAGCTGGCTGAACAACGCCTGCCGGCTGGTTTCGTAGCGTTCAAAAGACTGCCGGTCATGCATCGAGGGGATGGAGATCAGCACCTCGTCGTCGAAGTCCTGCAGGGCACCGTCCACCAGATCCTGGGCCGACATCACGATGCCTGGATCGAGGTTCTCGACCGGTAAGCCACCGATTTGCCAAAAGTCGGTTGCGGTGGCTCCTGGAAGAACCGCCTGAATTCTGATGCCCTTGTCCGCCAGCTCCTTGTGCAGGGACTGGGTAAAGGCAGTTACATAAGCCTTGCTGCCGCCGTACACGCCGTTGAGTAGCTCTGGCGCCAGGCTCACGATGGACGAGATGTTGATCACGGCGCCTTGGTCAATGAAGCCGAGGATGTGCAGCGACCTTGCTATCGACGCGATGCTGATGGCCGTTTGGCGACGCAAGCCACAGCAGCAAGTGATGATTCACTCAGACCAAGGCAGTCAGTTCAGTAGCTCAGATTGGCAAAGCTTCCTTAAGGCCAATAATGTGGTCAGCAGCATGAGCCGACGGGGAAACTGCCACGACAATGCCGTAGCCGAGAGCTTTTTCCAGCTTTTGAAGCGGGAGCGAATCCGACGAAGGATCTACGCAACGCGTGACGAAGCCCGAAGTGATATTTTCGATTACATTGAGATGTTCTATAACCCAAAACGTCGACACAGCAGTACTATGCAGCTGTCGCCAGTAGAGTATGAGAAACGCTATTTCCTGAGCTTGGAGAGTGTCTAGTAAACCAGGGGCGATTCATGCGTCAATATGATGGTGACCGCTGAGTTTTCGCGTTTTGGTAAATCACAGGATGCTAAATTCCATGGAATAGTTACCTTTGGGCCACTATTCTATTTCGTCTTTTACATTGTCAATGGTGTGGCGGGAATCTTTATCATGGAAACCGTATTCCCTGGTTTGAAGGCCAGCGAACAGGGTATTGCGGAAGCAGTTCTCAAGTCGTCAGGTGTGGTCGGCCTATTGTTCATCATTGTTAGTCAGAAACGTATTAATACTGCTAACTATTATATGGCTTCGCTGAACATGGCTGGTTTCGCTTCTAGAGGTTTGGGTTTGCGATTGCCTCGGGCTATATGGGTTATCTTTGTTGGGGGTTGCGTTTACTCTCTAATGCTTACCAATGTGTTCAGTTATTTGCTGAAGGCGTTAGCTTGGCAGGGTGTGGCCGTAACTTCATGGGTCGCGATTCTTATGACTCATTATGCGATTCATCCAAGAATTCAGCACTTCGAGTTCCGTCCAGGTAGGGTCAGAGCAGTGATGCCAGGAGCGTGGGCGATTTTGTTCTCTACGGCGGTAGGTATTTACATAATTGAGTTTTGTGCTAAAGGGGTATGGTACGTTGACTTTGCTCCCATCATCATTTCTGCTATCGCAGCTTTGAGTTACTGGTTAATCACTAAATCCGTTCATGGTCGGCCAATTCGTCGTGCTGGAGAACCTAGAAGCGAAGTGACGGATGTATGGAGTCAGCACATTAAATGCCACATTTGTGACAGGTCTTATACGGCGATTGAAGTGGACTGCGATCCCTCTACTGACCAGAAAGCTATTTGCACTGGCTGTGCAGAAGGGAATCACGCGTTTCTGCAAGCGGTCAAGCAGGAGTCTCAAGCGCTGTCAGGGCGATCTGAATCTAGGTTGCATTTTAATTGACCGGTTTTGTAATGGGGGCAATTTAATGCCCCCGTGTTCTAAAGTGGATATTTAAGAGTGCATCGGTCTTAATCGGGCTTTGCTAGGTGTAGGTGCTGGAGCTCCTAGGTCAGCAGGACGGAAATAACCCCAAGGCTCCAACGTTGTAATCAACGCGCTATATTCATTATAGCTTCAGCGGCCTTCAACCCGTAGGCAACCGCAGCGTCCAGATGCTCGTCGCTGCCGTCCCATTTCCACCAAGCACATACAGCATCAAGAGTTTTGCGAGCGACTCGCGCGTTCACATCTATCCCGACATGCCCCATATCCTGAGAGATTGCTGCGTACATGTAATCGCAAAAACGCTCCCAGGTTTCGATCTCCTCCCGTACCTCATCAGGCAACTGCTTGGAAATACGATCTGTGGCAATCAAGATATCCCAACTGTCATTGGCCGGCTCGCGCAGTTGTTGGGCCACATGAAAGCGTACCAGCGTTTTCCAGAAGTCCTGTGGGGTGACACAGGTCGAAAATTCGACCAACAGTGCCTGCGCGTAACCACTGTAATGCCAGCGCATAGCGGCAGCCACGACCTGATCACGCCCCTCGGGAAAGTGAGAGTAGATGGTCGGCGGCTTGACGCCAGCCTCTGCCCCGATGCTGCGCATGGTCACGTTAGCAATACCTTCACGCGTGGCCGTGCGCAGGAATGACTTGAGAATCGATTGTCTGCCTTTGGTCAGGTCATGCCGGTTGAACGCACCGATGAACGTTTTAAGTTGATGAAGCATGTCGCTGATGTGGTTCAAGCCCGCCATGTTGAATCCTGTATTCCTACTGCCTTCGATCAAAACGGATACTTGTGCGATGTTCCCATTCAGCCTGGCTGACCTCAACACATGAGTGTCAAGCCACATGCGCTGTCCGCGAAGTTCTGTCAGCAATCTCAAGCATCTCGTTAACGTCAGTCATTTTCGCACGGCAACGCCCTGGTTTGGCACGGGAGACCTCATATCTTTCGATCTCCTGCCATGCCGCATAGTCGACCACGTCCAGCCGGGCCAGCATTGACAGTGAACCCACGCCAGGAGAGTTAACTACCAGCTCATCACGCTCGAGGAAGCCAGCGATGCTGTCCACTACCGACTTGGCATCTTTACGGTTGGCCGCTACTGCCCCCTTCCCCTGCTGATTGACCCAGCCGGCGAGGAAAACGTTTCCCAGTGCCGAGAGGTCGCTTGACGCCAAGCTCGATGGTGCATGGTTGAACCCTATGGCGGTGATGACCTGATCCACGCAAAGGGTAGAGCGCCCACTGTTCGCGTGCCCAATTTCAAGTTCTAGCGCTGCGCCCTCAGGTGTTGCGGTGAGTATCTGGGCGGCAAAGTGAAAGTTGACGCAGATATCGCCTGGATTAGGGCGTTCGCTTTGCTGTTGCAGGCGGGAGCGAATCAGCACAGCAGCCTTGCAAGCCTCTGCATCGGCCTCAAGGCCGGTAACGCCCAGATGGATGCCGGGTAGCTCCATTAGCTCATGGAGCATTGAGTAGTCAAACTTCGCGGCGCTCACTGGCGACCGGCCAAGCACTTCGATCGACGCAATTCCCTCTCCCCGCAGCGAAGCGAGGCGCGTATCGTCGATGTCGGAGCCGGCAAAATCTGCTATTGGCTTGCACAGCACGCGGATGACATCGATAGCCACGTTGCCATTTCCAATCAACGCTAGGCGCTGTCCCAAGGGCTTGATATGTGTTCCATCGAGTAATGTCTCGTGCAGGTCAGGGTGACCGTTTACTGCCTTCAGCACGGCTCCTGCACCAACGATATACCCTGGTAACCCGGAAACAACCTCGGGGATTACGTCTGCTGCCAAGCCCGTGGCAATAATGACTACGTCGAACGCTTCGGACAGCGAGCTCAAAGGGATGTCGCGGCCTACGGCGACGTTGCCCATAAACCCTACGCGCTCACGCTGAAAAAGCCGGTCGAATTGATCGATCACCGCCTTGGCGCCTTGATGATCGGCAGCAATCCCGTAGCGAACCAAGCCATAGGGCACAGGCAGTTGTTCAAATATTGTGATCTCAGCCGTCGGCCATTTCTTGCGGCAAAATTGTGCGCTGTAGCAGCCCGCAGGCCCGCTACCAACGATCGCTACTTTCAGGATAGCCGGGTTCATATTTGCTCCTGTTTGACAGAGCGTGCAGCGTTTCGCTGCACGTGGTGATAGTCAGCGTTGTCAGCCCAGTTGCCGACCAATGCAGCTGTAGATCGAGGGTTTATGTTTTCGGTAGTGCATGCCAAGGCCCACCCCCAGCAAGAACAGGCCATAGAGCAAGCCCATCACGATCAGCGCGACACCCTCGCTACCATCGATCAGCATCGCAAAGTTCATGCTCCCCAATACCAAAGCGATCAACATGCCAAGCGCTGCAAGTGCGGGAGCGATCTTGCACTTGAATACTCCAATGTTGAGGTCATGCCGGCGATGCAGGTACGCAATGACTGCAAGCCCGGTCAACAGCATCAGAAAAATCAGAGCGTAGGCACCGATCCCTGCAAATGCGATGTACACCTTGGACACGCTGACGTCTCCAATGAATGAGCACAGCGTAAACACTAGGCTGATGCCGGTCACAATGGCTGATGCCTTGTAGGGCGAACCCTGCTTGGCATGCACTTTGGCGAAGGTTTTGCTCAACACCCCATCGACACTCAGCGAGTACACATAGCGGGTGGCAACGTTGTGTGTAGACAATGCACAAGCAAACAGGCTGGTGATGAGCAACGCATTGCACATGCCCTGAACCGTCTTGCCCAACGCGACACCGACGGCGGCCAACGTAGTGCCGGCGGGATCATTCAGCGAGGCCTCAATCACCGTGCTGCTGCCGACCGCTGTAACGATGACCCAGCTGCACACCGCGTAGAGAAGGCACATCACGATGATCGACAAATAGGTCGCGCGAGGAATGGTTTTTGAAGGGTTGGCGGCTTCTTCATGGAAAATGGCTGCTGCTTCAAAACCGCCAAAGCAGACGATGCAGAACAGTACTGCCAGACCAATATTGGCGCCTTCGAGGCTGCCGAAGCTCAACGGCGCTAGGGTATTACCTTCTGCCCCGCCGGTAACCAGTGTCGAGATGTTGAATGCAAAGATCATCACCATTTCAACCGCGAGCACCATGGTCAAGACTTTTGCCGAAAGGTCAATCTTGAAATACCCCAGCACGCCGACTAACCCAATCAAAGCCAGGGCGAATAGCCAGCTCGATACCGCCGGCATGCCCAAGGTCTGCTGCAAGAACAGATCTATCGTATACCCGGCGAAGGCATAAACCCCGATGGCGATACACAGGTACGCGAGCAATGCCAGAAATGCACCGCCCAAGCCTGCTGGTTTGCCCAAGCCGGCGGTGATGTATGAATAGAAGGCACCTGGGTTTTCAAGATGTTGGCCCATAGTTGTGAAGCCCACGGCGAACAACATGAATAATACACCGCACAGTAGAAATATAAGCGGTACACCAAGGGTATGGCCTACCCCGATGATCACCGGGGCGTACCCCGTCACGACCGAGAAGGGGCCATTGAAGGCCAGCACCGAACAGACGATCTCCGTCGTGCTCATGGTGCCTTTAAGTTGCTTTGCCTCCGACTCAGGCTGGAACGCCTGTAGCGAAATTGTACTCATGATCCGCTCCGAAAGTTGAGTTGTCCATTCGGATCTGCATCAGGCAATACAGATCAAGTACCACCGGTTAAGTCTAAATTCTTACAGCGCAAGGTCTAATTTTTAGAAGGGCATGGCGTTATGCGATAAAGCGCAGTGGCAGCTCAAGGTAGTTCCGTATCCGGTCATCGCTCAAAGTCAGCGGCTCACCCGCAGACTCAATTCGGCTGTAACGTTCAGTAATGATGCTCAATACTGTTTCAACTTCAGCGCGAGTAATGACCTGGCCCGCACAGGAGTGTGCACCGACCCCGAACGACACCTGTTGGCTTTCCTGGCCACCGCGCAGATGATTGAAATTATGTGGTTGAGCGAATACTGCGGGGTCGCGGTTCACTGCGGCCGTCATGAAACGCAAGCAGGAGCCGCGTGGCAGCAACTGGCCATGGATTTCCACATCTTCGGTCAGGAAGCGAACAAACGACATTTCCGGGGGGTACAGCCGGATAAACTCGTTGATCATGGCCGAGCGCTGCTCAGGGTTCTCGCGGTACAGGGCCAACAGTTCAGGCTCGCGTGTGAAATGATCAAGTATCGATGCCAGGATGAACGCGGGGTTTGGCGCACCTGAGAAGTAGAACAGCAGCAGCGTTTCCAGCACCTCTTTTTCACTAAGCTCGCCTTTATCCTGAGCGCTCAGCAGTGCGTCCAGAAGGCCATCACCAGGCTGTTCGCGCTTGGCAGCAATCATTGCCCGGCATTTTCCGAAGAGAAAATCGAACCCTTCGCGCGCCGTTGCCTTGTTCGCTTCAGTAGCTGTGGGGCTTTGTGCACCGACGATCTTAAGGGTGTTCTGGATAACGCGGTCAACATCCCCTTCGTCAACCTGCAGTACGCGACACATGGTTACGTGAGATGGCATGACACAGAGGTGATGATGAGCCTCCAGATGGCCTTGTGCATCCACGTGTTTAAGCGACTCCAATGTAATCTCTGCGGCGTGCTTCACCCATTCTTTTACCAGCTTGGGCGTAAACCACTTGTTGCTGTGTCGACGTAAGCGGGTGTGATCCGCACCCTCTGTGCCCTGAACAGTGCTCTCGATTGCGCGCCATGGGTGAGTGCCGACCCAATCGGGTTCGACTATCGTCATCGCAGGGTGGCGCACGAACTCCATGTAGTCGCTATAGCGTGTGATGACCCATGTTTTGTCATTTTCGCGATAGAGCGGGTGCTCTTTCTGAAGGCGGGCATACCAGGGATACGGGTTCTTTCGGAAATCCGAATTGCCCCAAGGCAGTAAGTCGTGATTGATGTTCATGTCTGTACCCGCCTTTAGAAACTTTGGCTAATCCAGGTGTGAGCTGCGCTGCTTAGGCTCACCCCGCTGTTACCGTCGTGCTTCCCGATGGTACCGATCAATTTCGCACCAAGATCTTGTAGACTATCGATTAGGACATGAATGGCCCGGTTGTAATTCGTGTAAGTGCTGTCACCCAAGCCAAACGCGAAAAACTCGACACCGGCCAAGCTCTCCAAGCCATTCAAGGCTTCGAAGAATGGTTGCGTGGTTTCCGGCAGTTCGCCCTCACCGTAAGTCGAGGTGATAAACACGTACCGCTCGCCTGGAGACAAGTCGTCTACTGCGTATTCATCCATGGGAATGGCGACTGCCTGTAGCCCTTTAGTGCTCAAGGCGTCAACGATATCGTCAGCGATAACTTCGGCGTTACCGCTCTCGGTTCCAAATAAAATCTTATAACTGCTCATATTTAGGACTTCGCCTCGACTGAATTCAAGATAGAAAATGGCCCTTCACGCCGGGCCGGAGCCAGTTACTGTTTTGAAACGAAGTCGAATACGCCCTTGGCGTTCTCGGAATACGCCGAGGCCTTTTCCAGCAACTCCATGAAGATTTTTCCGTTGCCTTTTCTTTCTGGATATAGCGAAACAATCGGATCTTCGAACTCACGAACATAGCCGAGCGCAGCAGCGCCGAAGTCATAGCCAATCAAACGCTGCATATCCTCCGGAAGTTTTTTTGCAAGCTCAGGCGGAACTACCAGGTATTGGTTTTCTTCTTGGCGCAGCCAACCAATGCAATAGTCAACGTTAAGCGCACGACGCCAGGTGTCGGTCTTGTTCGGGCCGCCGCCGTGAATGGTTTTTCCAGAGTAAATCAGCACCGAGCCTTTTTTCATTTCAGCCGCTACTGTGTCTGCCAAATCAAAGTCGGTCGGTATCTTTGTATGCTTATGGCTACCTGGGATGAGGCGGGTAGCGCCATTGGCGTCGATAAAGTCATCCAGTGCCCAGATGGTGCTGATCTGGGTTTGAAATTCGAGCGGGAAATGATCAAACCACTCCCAGCAACCCTCATCACGATGGAGGAATTGCTCTTTGTTGCCTGGGCCGATCGAGATCACTTGGGTGAGATGCAGTTGAATTTTTGAGGCATTTCGCCCCAAGTATTTCTGAGCAGCACCTACCACCGCAGGGTGCATGATGACTGGGTGGGCTGCTGGGCTGCGCGCAATGATGGCACCGCTACGGCGTGTTTGTTTGCCTAGGGCGTTGTTAGCACCGTCATCGGTCGCTCCGATGTAGGGTTGCATTTGATCATTGATTGCATCGACCAGCTCTTCAGAGATGGCGTTGTCGATGATGCAGTAGCCTTCAGCATCCAGGCAGCGGACAACGTCGTCAGCTGAAGCATCGTGGGGGAGGTGGATAAGCGACATAAGCACTCCTGATCCGCATAGAGGTATTTGAGTCGCTGCGATGACGAGAGCTGTCTCACGCTAGCGAACGTTCGTTAGGGTTTTGCAAGCGATGTGCCACGTTGGTTGTTTAGCGAGAAGGTGTGAGGGTCGGAGCGCCCACACCCAGGGCGGCGTTTTTCAAATTATTCTATATATTTCAATCTTTTATAGATAAATTCAAATGATGCTGCGCGATTGTGGAGCGCCATAGTGCGACCAAATGTGACGAGTAGTGGGCTGTAATTTGTGATGAGATGGGTGTACCCGCGCAGTACGGTTCATGCACCACATTTCAGCACGAGTGCCCCATACTGATGCGCTGGGTGTTCCTGGACTGGAAAATTGATCGCGGCTTGGGGGGTGATGTAGGAGTGCCTCCCGTTATACAACTCATGCCCCGAGTCATGCGGTTCGGCCGACAATGCTGCTGTTCAGCAGGTTATCTCAGCGAAGCTTTCTATGGCTGCGATGAGGCGAAAGTTGTCACCAACTCTTACTTCACGGGCCGTAACCTGGCAACGGCAGGGTGCGGTTCACGACAGCCGCCCCTAGTGGAGCACGCCCAAGGGGCAGTCAACAGTCAGTTTCACTTGACCTCTTCGACTTTGCCGCCGCACGCCACAAATTTCTCGCGATAACCAGAGCGGCAGTAATTGCCTACCCTGGTGGGACTAAGCGGCGGAGGACATATTGAGAGTGTTGAAGTGCTCGCACTGCTGCGTGGAGCGTACCTTTGTCTCGTGTAGCGAGTAGAAATTGGAAATGGCGGTGCCGATCCTCAAAACACTGCATGACTGGATGTTGGCCCACCGCGACTTGGTGCCCAACGGATCAGCCACAGTTAAAGCCCTCGATTACAGCCTGAAACGCTGGGTAGCGCTGACGCGCTACCTGGACGATGGGGCTGTGCCCATCGACAACAACGAGTTGGAGAGCCAGATCCGTTTGAGTCATTCCAGATCCGGGGCATCAATACTCGTCGCGTCTGGCTTAGGAACTAGTTAATGAGACTAGGACAAGGTACCGAGACTGAGGATTCAGCAGGCAGTCAAGGGAAATCGACTTCTTACGTGTGAGAGGTAAACAGGAAGAAGATGAGTTAATATTGCCCCGAATTTTAGTGCTGCTGGTTAAGTCTTCTGCTCGTACCAGACCGTTGAAGGGCAGTTCCTCGACCACTAAGCTTGATAAGGACACAAAAGGCGGCGGTTACTGGAAATTTAAGTGATTTATCAGTACTATTGGTGGAGCATTTGTTGCATTTTGCGAAGTGGGGCTCGTTTCCCTCCGTGAAGATGCCACACATGAAAAATTTAGATCCGGCGTTTTCCTCTAATTCTCAACAAGAAAATTGGGCCGTTGCGTTGAAGTGATCGATGCATGAAAAGCTTAAATGAAAGGGGCGTCGGAGATTGAAAATGATTTGCTATCTGGAATGGTGAAATGGACAAGCAAGCTATCGATAAGCTAATCGAAGCAGAATTTGAAATGCTCCCTAGAGTACTTCAGCAAGCTGCTCGTTTCGTCATAGGTAATCCGAATGAAGTCGCGCTCGAATCGATGCGTAGTGTCGCACGTAAGGCAGGTGTACAGCCAGCAGCCATGCTCCGTCTAGCCCGACAACTAGGATTCGATAGCTACGACGCTTACCGAGAACACTACAGAATATGGCTGGCAAACCATAACTCACCATTAGCAGGCCGAGCCAGTGCGCTACGGCGTGGGCCTCATGGTGACGCGAACTCAGGGCTGCTTTCGGAATTGTACAATACTGAGGCTAAGAATCTGGCCGAAACCTTGGGCCCAGAAAGGTATGAACAAATCACTGCTGCTCTTGGTTATTTGCAGAACGCTCGGCGAATTTATGTGATGGGTCTGCGTAGTCTGTTTTCAGCTGCATACTATTTCAACTACGTATGTGGCATGTTTATGGATAATATAACCTTGGTTAGTAGTACGGGAGGGACATTTGCGGATGAGCTGCGGAGAATTGATGAGCGGGATGTTCTCTTGGCCTTTAGTTATCACCCCTATACCCAGGACTCAATGCGAGCGATTGAGTTCGCATCTTCAAAAAATGCCAAAATTGTCGCTATCACCGATAGTCAAGTAGCCCCTGTTGCAGCTCACGCGGTGGTGCTACTTCTCGCGCCCAATGCCACTCCCTCCTTGCTTCCTTCAGTCACTCCGGCCCTGGCAATGTCACAAACCTTAGCAGCCTTGCTGTTGGCAAACTGCGGCGAGGAGAGCCTTGAAGAAATCGCTAGGAGCGAGAGCCAATTGAAGCATTTCAATGTCTATCTTCCGACGACCAGGTAGGGGTTCTGGTGCAGTCGAGGGGCAAGCAGTCATGGATCAGTAGCCGCTGTCTGCGTTGCCCTTGGGCTGCCACCTTCACGGTACGTTCCCGATGGCTGCCCAATCATTGATCGAGCCTTAGGCGCAAGATCAGTGGTGCGAGCTCAAGGCTAGGAGGGCGCTCGTATCACCTTCCCCGGCGGCCCAATCGTATTTTCATCATCACGAATTTCTCTGATCCAAATTGCTTTGCCATCTAGGTTTTTGAGCTGGATTCCACCTGAGCCAGCCGGCTTTCCTCAAGCATCTCCTCAATTTCTATCACTGAACGTTTGACTCGAAGGCGTGAGCAAGCCTATGCTTTTTCTGAAATGAAACAAATGTATCGCGATGCACAAAAATGAAACACATGCTCTTTTCTGGGGCAATCATAGGAGGGAGCCGAAAGCTTCTGCAGCTTGTAGGCCCGGGTATGTGGCCATTTAGAGAGGTACTGCGACATCTTGGGTTGGCCGAGCACCGGGATGCTAGTGGGGAGGCAGCCCTCGTCGGCACCTCGATGCAATTCATGATGAGGGGCATCTATTGTGAGGCAGGGTTACTGATAGGGCAGGCCGGCATGAAGTGAGGATTGGAGCTGAAAATTAGTGCACTGAAGTGAGCCTGAACCAGATGCTAGCCATTGCTGGCAGCGTATTTTGAATACCACACCTTTTTACCGAAACAAACGTGCGGCCGTTTCCAGAGAGCTGCCGACGAATTATGGAGATTATAATGTCGTTTCCTGACAATGCCCCAGCCTCGAAAGCGCTTTACCAAAGAGCCTCCCAGGTACTACCTGGCGGAAACACTCGTACCACAGTGTTCATGAAGCCCTTTCCGTTGTACGCGGTGCGAGGTGAAGGTTGCAGAGTATGGGATGCAGATGGTGTGGAACGTATTGACTGTATCAACAACTTCACTGCGATGATTCACGGTTATGCCCATCCAACGGTCAATAATGTTGTACGGGAGCAGCTTGGTTTAGGAACGTGCTTCGGTTTGCCTACAGAAAGTGAAATTGAATTAGCAGAGCTGCTATGCGAACGTTTGCCTTCGGTTGAGCAAGTACGTTTCACGAACTCTGGTACCGAAGCGGTGATGATGGCCCTGAAGGCAGCCCGAGCGTTCACAGGGCGCCCGAAGATTGCGAAGGTCGAAGGCGCCTATCATGGCTCCTACGACTACGCAGAAGTCAGCTTGGATTCTGATCCAAATAGCTGGGGCGAAGATAAACCTGCATCCGTTGCATATGCAGCAGGAACGCCAGACCGAGTGCTTCAAGATGTCTTGGTGCTTCCCTTCAATGATCCGATCGCAGCAGAAAAGCTCATCCGCGAGCATTCGACCGAGCTAGCAGCGGTTTTAATCGACCCCTTGCCAAACCGTGCGGGTTTGATTCCAGCCAGTCAAGAATTCCTGGATGCCCTTTCTCGCGTGTGTAAAGAAGTTGGCACGTTGCTGATCTTCGACGAGGTAATCAGCTTCCGATTGAGCTACGGCGGTGCGCAAGGATTGTGGGGTGTCAATCCAGATCTTACTACGTTGGGGAAAATCATCGGTGGTGGCTTCCCGGTAGGAGCGGTGGGTGGTCGAGCTGAAGTCATGGCAGTGTTTGACCCTACCCAAGGTAAGCCCGCGCTCCCACATGGCGGCACCTTCTCTGCCAATCCGATCAGCATGTTGGCAGGAAGCGCTAGCATGAGGCTGTTGCAGCCTTCCGCTTATGTTCATTTGGATCATATCGGTAATCGCGTTAGGGAGGGTATTAACGCGGCTTTACTGCGCCATGGTGTTCCTGGTCAAGCAGTGGGTTTGGGCTCGCTACTCAAAGTCCACTTCACCGACACTCTCCTTCAAAACTATCGCTCTGCGTATGCGACACCGGAACAGGCTCGTCGCTTGGCGGTATTTACCCGGGGACTTTTGGAGCGCGGTGTGCTGGCAGCGAGTTATGGCCTAATGGCACTATCGACGTGTATGACTGATGTGGATGTTGATCAGATTATCAAAGCGGCCGATGGGGCGGTTGCGGATGTAGCGGCAAGTGTTGACCAAGCGGAAATTGCTTGACTGAAAGCGGGATCACATTGACGTCCTCTTGTTTGTTTGATGATTGATAGTTTGATCATGGGCCGAAATATTGGGTCAATGTGCTCCCGCATGCCGTGGGGTGGTTGGTAATAGTGATGAATCCGCTTAATAATAATAGGGGTATCTATGTCCAGTGCAAATGAGTTAAAGCAGACGCTTAGAAATCGACATATTCAGATGATTGCCTTAGGCGGCGTAATCGGTGCGGGTCTTTTCATAGGGTCAGGTTCTATTATTTCAACAGCAGGCCCTGCTGCTATATTGTCTTATCTGATTGGTGGGCTGATCGTCACCTTGGTGATGTTCATGTTAGGGGAAATGGCTGCACGCAATCCCGATAGCGGTTCTTTTTCCACCTACGCTAGCGGTTACTTGGGCGAGTGGGCGGGATATACTGTCGGTTGGCTTTATTGGTTTAAGTGGATGATCACCATTACGATCGAGGCGCTTCTCCTTGGTGCCATTATTCATGACTTTTTGCCAGTCATTCCGCTATGGATCGCGAGTTTCGCAATTACACTGATTGTGATATCTACCAATATTTACTCCGTCAAGTCTTTTGGTGAGTTTGAGTATTGGCTGTCCTTCACGAAAGTTGCGACAATTGTGATTTTTCTTCTGCTTGGAATTTCCATAATATTCGGCTTTCAAAGTGAAATTCCCGCACCAGGTTTGAGTAACCTTGGCCTTGACGGTGGTTTCATGCCGAATGGTATGACCCCTGTGCTTGCTGGAGTGATGGTCGTTATATTTTCACTCGGTGGTAGTGAGATCGCCGCAGTAGCCGCTGGCGAATCGGAAAATCCTAAGAAAAACGTAGTAAGAGCAATTCGCAGTGTTGTCTTCAGAGTCTTGTTTTTCTATATCGGGTCTGTGCTTATTTTGATTATTTGTTTGCCATGGACGGATAAGGAGTCTTTGCAGTCGCCTTATGTTTCATTGTTTAATAAGGCTGGATTTGAGTATGCTGCCGTTGCAATGAAGGTTGTACTTTTTGTCTCCTTCATGTCTGTTATGAACTCTGGGATGTACACCGCCTCTCGTATGTTGTGCTCGTTGAGTCAGCGTGGTTATGCTCCGGCGGTATTTGGTAATATCACCTCTAGGGGCGTGCCTCTGAATGCGCTAGGTCTGAGCTTGTTCGTTTGCTCAGCTGTCTTGGTAGCTCACTTTTTGAGTGGGGCGGATTTGTTCTTAGCGCTAGCAAAGAGCTCAGGAGCCTTTGTGATCATTGTGTGGTTGTTTATATCATTTTCGCACCTCGCAATGCGTAAGCGGCAACGTCATCAGCCTAGTGATGAGGTAGGCTTCAAGGCTTGGTTCTCTCCATACTCAAACTGGCTTGCCATTGGAACGCTTTCTGTCGTTCTTCTTTCTCAAGCTATTAATCCGGCCTCCACTTTTCAGTTTTGGTTTACCCTTAGCATTACTGTGATCGTGATTGGGTCTTATACGGTTCTAAGAAACAAGCCATCATTTGGTGTGGTCAAAAAAGGTAATGGTTTAGTCTGACCTTTGTTTGATTTTAGGGCTTAACCTTTAAGCTTAATTGTAGAAAGCAGTAGCTCCTGAAGTTTCTGGTGATGCCTTGGCTTGCTCGCTAAATGAGTATGCCAAGGCTTTTTTATGTCCAGTTCTGACAATAATAGGTTGCTCAACTCGTGATGAGCGAGCTCGTGCAAGCGTTACGCGGAAGTATCCAAAAGACGACACACGTTTGCTGACAAAGGCTGCGCAGTAGGGGGGAACGGGTGTTCCGAGAAGGCTTTCGTTACAGCAAAGCCGAGGCGCTGCTGCTTGACCTCAGTAAGCGGAACGAGATCACCGGTGACCTATTCGCTGCTGGCCAGCCCGCGACGAGCGAAAAGCTGATGGGCGTGCTTGATGCTGTGAATGGACGAGGGGGAGGGGGACGATGCGCCTGGCCAGCGTTCCGGTCGATCCCAGCTGGGGGATGAGCTGGGGGATGAGCTGGGAGATGATGAGTCGTCGCTTTACGACGCGTATCGACGAACTCTGGACGGTGTACTGCAAATAGAGCGGGGTATGAGCAAGGCCAGGGCGGCTTCCAGCGCCTCTGGCCCTGAACGACCTTATCGGCTGTCTTCAGTTACATACGGACGGAAACCGAGTCCAAAGAAGTTATCAAGGAGAAACGCCTCCCGAAATTCGATTCCGGGTGTAAGGCGAAGAATCTCGTAGACATCGCGCTTATCGGCATCAGGCATGCGTGCGCCGAAGATGATGGCGGAGACGGGGGCTGGAGCTTGATAAAGCTTCCCGCCAACATCCATGATTGCTCGCCATTCCTTCTCGTAGCTCCATTGCTTGGCCTTGGTGAACAGGCAGGCATCCAAAAAGGTCTCCGTGGTGCCGGCAGGCAGGTTTTTCACGGACAGTGACGGGTACACATCGGTGTACTTCACCGGTCTGGCCATGGTCTTCAGTGGGGAGGTCTCATCGATTTTGTACTCGATGCAGAAGCCCTTGTGATTCGCGGCGTAGTGAGACCACATCAGAATTTCATCGGGTGCCTCGCTGAGGCAGAGCACGCCAATGTTCTGCATGAGCGCACCGAGTCCGTCGCGAAGCCGCTCATAGGCAAGCTCGTCCTCCTCGCTCGGCACCTTACGTGAGTCCTCCACCTCAGCATTTTGTGTGGCTTTCTCGACCGCGTGGGCTACGGACTCTGCCAGCTTGCTGCGGTCGAGGTTGATGGCGCAGTCAAACGGATCATTGAAGGAGGCCGGGGTGGACAGCCAGACTTTTTTGTCGGCCAAAGACTGCAGCGAGTACTGCGTGACGCTTTGATATTTGTACAGGTGGGAAGGGGTGGTCATGGTGTCCTGGTTCACTGGGCAGATGGTGTGTCGCCTGCTTGGCGGCTGGATTTGCTGCGCAACATCCCACTTTAGCCCGGAAGCCAAGCCTTAAGCTATCTACCTCCGCGCTTCCGAGCCCGCGTCCCGGTTGCTCACCGGCTGGAAGTCGCCGCTCGGTCGCCAAGCTCCGACTTCATGACGGCGCGAATGTCGTACAGCAAGCTGCTCACGTCATGTAGCTTCTGATGAACTCCTCCAGTATCTCGTTGGTTACCTGGAAGTAGCGATTTTTCTCGTCCAGCCGACGGTGCAGAATTTGCTGCCTTGCCTGGTTGGTGATCGGGTAGGCATGCATGATGTCCGATCGCCGGATGTTCAGCGCCTAGAGCATGTCAGCGGCCGCGCGGCCAATTGTTCCGATTCTCAAGGCTTGCTCGATAACGGCCCCATCAGAAGTCGCAGCCCTAACCAGCTACGAGCTTCTCTCTGACAGGGTGTAGTGACAAAGCGCTATCGATGCGCTACGGCATAGACACTCTGCTCCATCTGAGCCCCCGGCCTTCCTGTCCCAACTATGCCTCGAACAAAGCCGACCAGCATTTGAGGCAGAGAGCTTGGAGCACTCCTTGGTGTACTCCAGTGAGCTTGTCCGCACAGCATGCAAATAACCGCATGAGCAATGGATACGACCCGCGAATGGCAAGACGGCACCCCGCATTCATCTGCCACTATGTTTGCGAGTAGCTCGGTATAGGTGGCTTGTAAACCTTGAATCTGACGGCTCTGATCGTCATCGAGGTTCACAGCCTCACGCGTCATGAGAATCAGGTGGTCGGGGTTCTCCTGGCTAAATGACACAAACGCTTGAACAAACGTCTGCAGTCGCTCAGCTGGAGTCCTAGAGCGCTTAATGGCTTGTCGCGTCTCGTAGATCAGGTCGGTGAGGCTGCATTCGATCAGCTCGAACAGCAGGCTCTGCTTGCTCTCAATATGATGGTAAAGCGAACCCGCCTGCATGCCGAGATGCTTAGCTAAGTCTCGTAGCCCGATGGCTTGATATCCGTGGGTTGCAAACAGGTGGCACGCCGCTTCCAGGACGCGGTCGCGAGCTTGGGTCGAGCGAGGTTGAAGAGTCTGAGTCAACATGCCGCGGCCTTCGTGATCGAGAGGTTGTGTTTGACCGAATGTAAGACAACAGGCATCTTACGTAAAGTCTCAATCGCGGAGGTAGATGATGGAAGGTCAGACAGTGGTGATTGTGGGTGGTGCTTCGGGCTTGGGCCTGGAAACTGCGAAGCTGATGGTGAAGCGTGGGGCGACCAAAGTCGGCCTCATTGATCGTAACCAAGAGCTGCTGATTGCTGCGCAGAATGAGTTGCGCTCCTTGGGTGCCGAGGTGGCCGTTGCGGTAGGGGACATCTCCCGCCAATCCTCCGCGGCCGAATCATTTGGGGCGGTAGCTCAAGCGCTTGGCAGGGTTCACACGCTGGTCAATAGCGCTGCAATTTATCCCAGGAAGGACATTCTCGAGATCACCGATGAAGAGTGGGATCTTGAGAACGCGGTAAACATCAAGGGCACCTATCACATGATGGTCGCCGCCGTACGTCACATGCAACGCTTTGTGGATGCTCCGGCTGTTACTGGTCGCATCGTCAATGTCACCTCCGTCGATGCATTCAAAGCCCATCCTCAGAACGCGCATTACGCCGCAACAAAGGCTGCAGTCGTTAGCCTGACCAAGTCCTTTGCACAAGCGTGTGCAAAAGATCAGATTCTCGTTAACTCCGTAGCTCCGGCAGGCTTCGCCACCCAGCGCGCCAAGGAGCTGGGTTTCCTTGGGGAGCTGGCAGCAGCTAACCCGCTGGGGCGCGCCGCGGAGCCGACGGAAATCGCAGAGTGGATTGTAATGATGGGTAGCAGTCGCAACAGCTACGCCACCGGCGAGAACGTGATTGTCAGTGGAGGCTATATCTATGCTTGAAGCCGCATTCCCCGAGGGCTACCAGCGAGCGCTGGTGACCGGGGCTACCAGTGGTATTGGCAAGGCCATCGTGCTGGCATTACGCGACGCCGGGTTACAGGTGATTGCTGTCGGTCGTAGCCAAGACGCTTTGGCCGAACTGGCACGTGAGTCGGGCGTTACCACGCTGCAGGCCGATGTGCGCGATTACCGGGAATTGAGCGCGGCTCTCGAAGGGCAGGCCGTGGACGTGCTGGTGAATAACGCCGGCATTCTTTCGACCCGGGCGGCGTTTCAGGAAATCGATGAAGCTGAAATCGACAACATGCTCGACATTAACGTCAAGGCGCCGCTGCACCTGGCGCGCCAAGTGTTGCCGGGCATGGTCGAGCGGGGCAGGGGGCACCTATTCTTCATCGGTTCCAGTGCTGGCCGGGCGCCGCATCCCGGTGCGGCAGTCTATGGTGCGTCCAAGGCAGGGGTGAGTCTTTTCTGTGACGCACTGCGCTGCGACTTGCTAGGCAGTGGCGTGCGGGTTACCGAGATAGCCCCAGGCAGGGTGCAGACGCAACTGTATAAGACCGCACTGGGTATGCAGGCAGCAGGTAGCGAGCTGTACGACGGCTATGAGTCGATCCAGCCGCAGGACATCGCCGAGTTGCTATTGGCGGCGCTGAAAATGCCTCGGCAGGTAGATGTGTCGCGCCTTGAAGTGTTCCCTACGGCCCAGGCGGTGGGTGGCGGGCGGATGGTAAAAACGGCCCTTTAAAAAATGCCCTATCGCAGCCTTGGTTGCGATAGGGCAGTTGAGGTCGGCGCACATTTCAATCTATAGGTGCTTGACCACCTGTAAGACAACATATAACTTACATATAAGCCGCTAGATCAAGCGGGTCTGTACAACCAAAAAAGCACTGCAGGGGATAAAAAATGACTGCGAGATCATGCCGGGTTGGCGTGGATATTGGCGGAACCTTCACGGACATCGCGCTGGATGTTGATGGTGTGCTGCATTCGACCAAGATCCTGACCGACTACGAACTGCCCGAGCGGGCCATCCTCACTGGCGTGCGCCAGGTGGTGGAGCAGGCCGGCCTTGCCCTTTCGGACATCGACCAGCTGATCCATGGTACCACCCTGGCCACCAATGCCCTGATCGAGCGCCGCGGTGCGCGCACTGCCTTCATCACCACCGAAGGCTTCCGCGACACCCTTGAGATGCGTACCGAGAACCGCTTCGAGCAATACGACATCAACATCGCCTTGCCACCACCCCTGATTGATCGCGAACATCGCTATACCCTGAGCGAACGCCTGGACGTAAAAGGCCAGGTGCTGATTGCACCTCAACAAGCTGAAATTGATGAGCTGGTCGAGCGCATTGCTGAAGGCAATTACGAGAGTGTTGCTATCGGTTTCCTGCACAGCTACGTGAATGGCGCGCACGAGCGTCAGTTGCGAGATGCACTGCAAGCACGCCTGCCGCAAGTGTCGATTTCTATCTCCAGCGAAGTGTCGCCGCAGATGCGTGAGTTCGAGCGCTTCAACACAGTATGCGCTAACGCCTACGTGAAGCCGCTGATCAAGTCCTACCTGGATCGCCTGGTCATTACCCTCAAAGAGGCCGGTGCAAACTGTCCGGTATTCATGATCCACTCCGGCGGCGGCATCATTTCTGTCCAAAGTGCAGCTGAGTTTCCTGTGCGTCTGGTCGAGTCTGGGCCTGCCGGAGGTGCTATTTTTGCTGCCGATATTGCCCGTCGCTATGGACTGGAGTCGGTAGTCTCCTTCGACATGGGCGGCACTACCGCGAAGATCTGTCTGATCGAAGGCCAGGTGCCGAAGACCGCCAAGACCTTCGAAGTTGCTCGGACTTATCGCTTCAAGAAGGGCAGCGGTATGCCGATCTCGATTCCGGTGGTCGAGATGGTTGAGATCGGTGCTGGCGGTGGTTCTATTGCCAGCATCGACAGCATGCGTCAGATCCGCGTCGGCCCGCATAGTGCCGCCTCTGAGCCTGGCCCGGCCTGTTACGGTCGTGGGGGCTTGGAGCCGACCATCACCGACGCCAACCTGCTACTCGGCCGTCTGGATGCCGACAACTTCGCCGGTGGCGCCCTGCGCCTGTCCACTGACAATGCATCCAGCGCCATGGCTCGCGTTATCGGTCAGCCGCTGAGCCTGCAGGCTGACACCGCGGCGTTCGGTGTGTGCGAAGTGGTCGATGAGAACATGGCCAACGCTGGCCGCGTGCATGCGGTAGAAAGCGGCAAGGACATTGGCGACTACACCATGATCACCTTCGGTGGTGGTGGCCCGCTGCATGCCGCACGGCTGTGCGAAAAGATGGGCGTATCGCGCTTCATCGTTCCAGCGGGTGCTGGTGTGGGTTCCGCCATCGGCTTCCTTCGTGCTCCATTCGGATACGAAGCAGTTCGCAGCTCGTTCGTCCGCCTGTCGGAGTTCGATGCCGTGCAGATCAATTCCTTGATCGAGGAAATGAAAGCCGAATCGCTGGGCTTCCTCCGTCAGGGCATGCCTGAAGGTGAGCCCGAAATGGATTGCACGGCTTTCATGCGGTATGTCGGTCAGGGCTGGGAGATTCCCGTGGCGCTGCCGTTCAAGGCGTTCAGCAATGCCGATACCGTGCAGTTCAAAACCCTGTTTGAAGAGGCCTACACGCGATTCTTCGGCCGCCCAATCGAAGGGCCGGACATTGAGATCGTCAGTTGGTCGGTCAAGGCGAGCTCCCCGTTGCCGCCTGTTGCACGTATCGAAGAAGTGAAAGCCTCTTACAACTCCCACGAAGTAGCGCGTCGTAAGGTGTTCGATGTGGCCGCTGGTGGTTTTGTCGAGGCCGGTATTCATCCGCGTGAAGAGCTTCAGTTGGGTGCGCGAGTTCAAGGCCCCGCAATCATTGTCGAGCGTGAAACCTCCACTTTCGTGACCACCAATTTTGTAGCTGTGGTTCAGCCAGATGGCTGCCTGCTGGTTACCCGTCGCTAACACCTGATTTGGAAGCAGCTAACATGAGCGATACCTTGATCGACATTCAAATGCAGGTGATGTGGAATCGCCTGGTATCCGTGGTTGAAGAACAGGCCCTTACCCTGATTCGTACCGCCTTCTCCACTAGCGTTCGTGAGGCGGGCGATCTGTCCGCCGGTGTATTCGACCGTGCCGGCAACATGCTTGCCCAGGCGGTCACCGGCACACCAGGCCACGTCAACACCATGGCTGAGGCGGTGGTGCATTTCATCAAGGACATCGGCGAAGACAACATCTTCGAAGGCGATGTTTACGTGACCAACGACCCGTGGAAGGGCACCGGCCACCTGCATGACATCACCATCGTTTCGCCGTCGTTCTACCGCGGCAAGCTGATCGGCTACTTTGCCAGCACCGCCCACGTGGTCGACATCGGTGGCCGCGGTTTCGGCCCTGACGCCCGAGAAGTGTACGAAGAAGGCCTGTTCATCCCGATCATGAAGTTGTTCGAGCGCGGCCAGGTCAACCGTGACCTGATCAACATTCTGCGCAACAACGTGCGTGAAAATGATCGCGTCGTGGGCGACTTCTATGCGCTGTCGGCATGTAACGAAACGGGTCATAAGCGTCTGCTCGACATGCTGGAAGAGTTCAAGCTGGATGACCTCGACCACATTGGCGGTTTCATCCTCGAGCACAGCCGTCGCGCTACCCTGGAAAGCTTCAAGTCGCTGCCACACGGTACCTACAGCAACAGCATGACCTTGGATGGCTACGACGTACCGGTGACCTTGGCGGTGACCATCACAGTCGGCCCCGACGGCATCAAGAGCGATTTCACTGGTACCTCCGGGATGAGCCAGTTCGGCATCAACGTGCCGCTGGGTTACGCCAAGGCATACGCCTGCTACGGCCTTAAGTGCATCGTCGCCCCGGAAATCCCGAACAACACTGCTTCGTTGGCGCCGTTTGAAGTTACTGCTCCAGAAGGTTGCATCCTCAATGCCAAGCACCCGGCACCGGTGTCGGTGCGCCACGTGCTGGGTCACTTTGTGCCAGACCTGGTGCTCGGTGCGCTGCACAAGTGCCTGCCCGGCAAAGTGCCGGCTGAAGGTGCCAGCGCCCTGTGGAACCTGCACCTGAGCGTGCGTCCGCTGGAAAGCAACCCGAATGGTCGCAACGCCGAGATGCTGATGTTCAACAGTGGCGGCATGGGGGCTCGCTCCGCGATGGACGGCCTGAGCGCTACTGCTTTCCCGAGTGGCGTGCACACCATGCCGGTCGGAGCCACCGAACATGCCGTCCCGGTAGCGGTATGGCGGAAGGAGCCGCGTGA
>Ga0160449_1000522_pt1 | contig 23101 bp, 29 predicted proteins | sample HID1975I_E1MG_FD_108216 | JGI IMG/M metagenome (GOLD analysis project Ga0160449, IMG submission 108216) | Enriched soil microbial communities from UW Madison campus, WI, USA - HID1975I_E1 MG | ecosystem: Environmental > Terrestrial > Soil > Unclassified | place: USA: Madison, Wisconsin...
AATCATGTTCTGGGCAACGTTGATTTTCATGCCGCTGATCGTGATCTACACCTCGTGGGCCTATCGCGTCATGCGCGGCAAGGTCACCGTGGCACAGATCAAAGCCAACGAACATTCTGCCTACTAAGGCCCTCAGAGGAGCAAGGACCATGTGGTATTTCGCCTGGATGCTGGGAGTCGGTTTTGCCTTACTGCTGGCCATATTGAATGCGATGTGGGGCGAGACCGAAGCCGGTCGTGCCCAGAGTGACCGTGACGAGGCACAGCCATGATGACGCGGGTCGCCGACGCCTCGGCGTCCTCACGCCTCCACCCGCTGAGCCTGCTTATCGCGATCGCGATCATGCTCGTGTGTACGCTCTATCCGCCGCTGATGGCGGCCCCGGACGGGAAAGCTGATCACGGGCTGGCAACGGCCATGTTCGTGGCGATGAGTGTGGCCTTTGTCAGGGGCGTGGGCTTCGTGCCGCGAGCGTGCGTTTGGCGCTGGCTGTTCTCGGGCTGGACCTGCTGTGCTGCGCTGGCACTGGCTTGCTGGGTAAAGTTTGCAAATTGAGGGCTGATGACTGAACTCTTGAGTTCTCAACATAAAGACAGTAGCACTACCTATTTCCAGTTAGGGAAATCCTGAAGAAGACTTCCCGATTTTGCCAAAATGCCTGGACTCCACCTGCCGAGTTTTCCGATGTAGTAACTGACCTTCGCCCATGCCGAATACGCCGGCAAGCGTAAGCAGACCCGCAAAGAGTTGTTTCTGATCGAGATGGTTCAGGTGGTGCCCTGGAAGGGTTTGATTCCGTTGATCGGGCCGCATTACCCGAAGGGCGAAGGTGGTCGTCCGGCATATGGCGAGGCTCGTGCACCTGATGTAGAACTGGTCGGCTACAGCGATCCGGTGACGTAGGAAGCATTGTACGAGACCGCCATCCTGCGGCAGTTTGACGGACTGAACCAGGAACGCATTCCCGACGAAACCACCATACTCAACTTCCGTCGACTGCTGGAGAAGCACGAACTGGCCTCCGGAAGCCTTGCCGTGATCAATGACTCTCTAGGCGACCGGGATCTGTCGCTGCGCCAAGGCACCATCGTGGATGCCACGCTGGTCAATGCGCCAAGCTCGACCAAGAATAAGGATGGTAAGCGCGAACCGGACATGCATCAGACCAAGAAGGGCCAGCAGTATTACTTCGCAATGCGACCTGAAAATCGCATGGGTTTCTGTTCCGCAGGTTAATGCCCAACCAAACCGAGTGTTCCACCACCCGTTCGCTTCCCAGACAGGCGTGGCCGGTAACAGCCGGGTCTGAAGCTTTGGGGACAATGTAACCGCCGATACTTCGGTAGATCGAACCGCGAGGCCAGACTGAATCTGCCAGCCGCAACAGCCAGTTGGCACGCCTGCTTCACCTCCTCACGGATGGCCGTTGCAGCAGAGGACCTACATCAAGTCACTTACCGCAGCATCTGAGAAGATGGGGCCTGACCATAGTCCGAAGGGAGCGTGAAATGAAAGCCCATACAGAGCGCTTTTGGGATGTAGTCATCATTGGCGGAGGTCAAGCGGCGCTGGCAACGGCGTACTTCCTACGTCGAACAGATCTCTCGTTCATCATCCTCGATGCCGAGCAGGGCGCCGGTGGGGCTTGGCGACACGGCTGGGATTCCCTGCGGCTGTTCTCGCCGGCTACCTGGAGCTCTATCCCCGGTTGGATGATGCCCCCTGTTCAGGATGGCTATCCGTCTCGCGAGCATGTCATCGACTACCTCACCCAGTATGAGGCACGCTATCAGTTCCCAATCGAACGGCCGGTACGTGTCACCTCAATCGAGCGCGTTGAGGGTGCGTTACGTGTCCATTCAGGGGCTGGCCATTGGGATGCCAAAGCTGTGGTCAGTGCTACAGGCACTTGGAGCAATCCGAACATACCTGCCTACCCCGGCGCTGAGCTATTCCGTGGCCAACAGCTGCATTCGGCTGACTACGTTGAACCGCAGGCCTTCTCTGGCAAGCGAGTGCTGGTCGTTGGCGGCGGCAACTCCGGTGCTCAGATTCTCGCAGAGGTTTCCAAAGTAGCGGATGCGACCTGGGTAACCCCCACCGATCCTCTTTTCCTACCTGATGATGTCGATGGCCGAGTACTGTTCGAGCGGGCCACGGAGCGCTGGAAAGCGCAGATGGAGGGGCGTGTCATTGAGCAGCCGGTCGGCGGGTTGGGCGACGTGGTGATGGTCCCGCCTGTGGTGGAGGCGCGTGAGCGAGACGTTCTGCACGCAGTGAGACCCTTTGCTCGGTTCACCCCTGACGGTGTGGTCTGGACAGATGGCTCGGAGACCGCAGTCGATGCGGTGATCTGGTGCACTGGGTTCAAACCCGCCTTGGGACACCTCGCGAGCCTTGGGGTTGTTACTCAGCAAGGACGTGTGGAAGTCGAAGGGACCCGATCTGTGAGTGAGCCCAGGCTGTGGCTGGTGGGCTATGGCGAGTGGACAGGTTCTGCATCAGCAACCTTGATCGGAGTGACCCGCACAGCGCGCAGTACTGCAGCTGAAATCGAGCAGTTTGTGGTGAAAGCGGAGGCCTGATGGCCCCCGCATTTCCTCACTGATCAGTTTGCTGCTGTGCCATTTCACTGTGCCTGGGCAGCGCGATCGAGATGAGTGCGGCGGCCAATACGAAGATGCTGGAAACCCACAAGCAAGCTTCCAACCCATAAGCCTGAAACACCCAACCTGACAGTAGCGTGCCGACCAAGCGACCTAGGGCGTTGGACATGTAGTAGAAGCCCACATCCAGGGAGACGCCGTCTTCCTTGGCGTAGCTGACGATCAGGTAGCTGTGCAGCGATGAGTTCACGGCGAACAGCACGCCGAACAGCATCAACCCACCGAGCAGCACCACCTGTGCCGACCAGCCTATAGACAGCCCCACGGCAATGAGCGCAGGCAGCCCGGCCAGGGCGATTGCCCAGATGAAGGCTGCTCGGCCATCGGGTACATGACCACGCTTCTTGCCAGTGATGTGGGGGGCAAATGACTGAACGATACCGTACCCGATTACCCAGGCGGCCAAGAAGCCGCCGACCAGCCAGAAATCCCAGCCAAACGCAGAGCTCAGGTAAACCGGCAATGCCACGACGAACCAAATATCCCGCGCACCGAACAAAAACAGCCGTGCAGCCGAGAGAATGTTGATCGCCCGGCTCTTGGACAGCATGTCGCGGAACTTCGGTTTGGCCTTGGCTTTGCCCAAGTCCTTTTTCAGCAGGATCAAACTGCAGATCCAAATGAGGGCCAAGACGGCTGCCATGGCCAGCAACGCCAGGGTGAAACCGAGCAGCGCTAGCAATGCTCCCCCGAGGAAGAAACCCACACCTTTGAGCGCGTTTTTCGAGCCCGTCAGGATGGCCACCCATTTGTAGAGGGTGCCTTGCTGGCTGTCCGGTACCAGGAGCTTGATGGAGCTCTTGGCGCTCATCTTGTTCAGGTCCTTGGCGATGCCGGAGAGCGCCTGGGCGGCCATCACCCACGGCACCGTTAGCGAGGCTGCTGGTACCGTGAGCATCAGCAGGGCGACGACCTGCATGCCAAGGCCGATGTTCATGGTGCGGTTGAGCCCCAGGCGGGCGCCGAGGTAGCCGCCCACGAGGTTGGTGATCACGCCGAACACTTCGTAGAACAGGAACAGCGCCGCGATCTGCAGCGGCGTGTAGCCCAGCGAATGGAAGTGCAGTACCACCAGCATGCGCAAAGCGCCGTCGGTAAGGGTGAAGGCCCAGTAATTGCCGGTAACCAGCAGGTACTGACGCACTTCCGCAGAGAGGGCTGACAACGCCTTCATGATCGCCATTTACTCCGCTGCGCCGACCAGGCGTGCCAGTTCAACCGCACGGTTGGCGTAGCCCCACTCGTTGTCGTACCAGGCGTAGATCTTCACTTGGGTACCGTTGACTACGAGGGTGGATAGCGCATCGATGATCGAGGACCGCGGATCGGTGCGGTAGTCGATGGACACCAAGGGGCGTTCTTCGTAGCCCAGGATGTCCTTCAGCGGTCCTTCGGCTGCGGCTTTCAGCAGCGCGTTGACCTCTTCAGCCGTTGTCTCACGTTCCACTTCGAACACGCAGTCGGTCAGCGAGGCGTTGGCCAGTGGTACACGTACGGCGTGACCATTCAGCTTGCTGCGCAGCTCGGGGAAGATCTCGGCGATTGCGGTGGCAGATCCCGTGGTGGTCGGGATCAGGCTCATGCCCGAGGCTCGGGCGCGACGCAGGTCCTTGTGCGGTGTATCCAGAATGCTCTGGGTATTAGTGAGGTCGTGAATGGTGGTGATCGAGCCGTGGCGGATGCCCAGGTTCTCGAGAATCACCTTGACCACCGGGGCCAGGCAGTTGGTGGTGCAGGACGCGGCGGTGACGATACGGTGTTGTGCCGGGTCGAACAGCTGCTGGTTGACACCCATCACCACGTTCAGCGCGCCTTTCTCCTTCACCGGAGCACACACCACCACGCGTTTGACGCCCTGATCCAGGTAGGCCTGGAGCACGGCTACCGACTTCATCTTGCCGCTGGCTTCGATGACCAGATCGCAGCCTGTCCAGTCCGTATCCGCAATGGTCTTGTTCGCAGTGACCCTGATGTACTTGCCCTCGATCACCACCGAGTCGCCCTCTGCCCGGGCTTCACGCTGCCAGCGGCCGTGGACCGAATCGAAGTTGATCAGGTGGGCGTGGGTCTCGGCGTCACCGGCCGGGTCATTGATCTGCACAAACTCGAATTCCGGCCAGTCCCAGGACGCGCGAAGCGCCAAGCGACCAATACGGCCAAACCCATTGATACCTACTTTGATAGCCATGTTCTTGGTCTCGGATCGCGATTAGAGAAAAGTCAGAGGGTGTTGGAGAACTGGTTGATGTACTCAACGTGTGCAGGGTTCTGAATCGCACGTGGACGCAGGGCCTGGACCTGGGAAACAGCTTCCTGCACAGGGATGCCGCACTCGATCATCAGGCGGGCGGCAAACAGGCCCGTGCGACCAGAGCCGCCCTTGCAGTGAATGGCGATCGTCTTACCGGTCATCACCAGCTCTTTCAGGCGTTCCCGGTGAGCCTCCCAGGCGGCCGCAAACGGCTCACCGGGCGCTTCATCGTCCTCGACCGGCAGGTGGAACCATTCGAGGCCCAGCAGTTGGCACTCCTCGGGAAGCAGATCGATCTCGTTCTGCTGCAGTTCTTCACTCGGCATCAGGGTTACCACCGCGCTCGCGCCGGCATCGTGCAACGTTGCCAGAGCCTGAGATACCGATGTCTCCTTGGTACCTGGGCACGGAGTAAAGATCAGCTGGCCGACCAGTTCGGAATTAGCCAACACGGAATATGGGTGCAATTGCATGCTCACAAAGCCTCAAATGGATCGTTGATTGACACGCTTGGATAGTTCTTCAGCCGACTCTTTACGTTCGGAGTAGCGATCGACCAGGTAGTCGGAGCGATCACGAAGCAGTAGGGTGAACTTCACCAGCTCCTCCATTACGTCGACGACACGGTCGTAATACGAAGAGGGCTTCATGCGGCCCGCCTCGTCAAATTCCAGATAGGCCTTCGGCACGGACGACTGGTTAGGGATGGTGAACATGCGCATCCAGCGACCGAGGACGCGCAGCTGGTTGACCACGTTGAACGACTGAGAGCCGCCGCATACCTGCATCACCGCGAGGGTTTTGCCTTGAGTGGGGCGCACGGCGCCCATGCTCAGTGGAATCCAGTCGATCTGCGACTTGAACACGCCGGTCATTGCACCGTGGCGTTCCGGCGAGCACCAGACCATGCCTTCGGACCACAGCACCAGATCGCGCAGTTCCTTGACCATGGGGTGGTCATCGGGCACGTCATCCGCCAGTGGCAGCCCGGTCGGATTGAAGATCCGCGTCTCGGCACCGAAGTGCTCCAGCAGGCGTGCGGCTTCTTCTGTCAGCAGGCGGCTGAAGGACCGTTCGCGAGTCGATCCGTACAGCAGCAGGATGCGCGGTTTGTGGGTGGACTGCTGCTCGATCGCCAGCTTGTCGGCGGACGGTAGGTCGACCAGTTCGTTGTCGATGTTGGGGGTGTGGTGTTCGGTCATGATTTACTCCTGAGACAAGTCACCAGAGGGCTGATCGAACCATCGGCGCTTGAGCCACAAGGCCACGCCTACCAGTGAGATCAGTACCGGCACTTCCACCAAGGGTCCGATGACAGTGGCAAACGCCACCGGCGAGGCGAGACCGAAGGTGGAGATGGCCACGGCAATGGCCAGTTCAAAGTTGTTGCTCGCTGCGGTGAATGCCAGCGCAGTGGTACGCGGGTAGTCGGCCTCCAGCAGCTTGCCCATCCAGAAGCTGATGAAGAACATCACAACGAAGTAGATGGTCAGCGGGATGGCGATGCGCAGCACATCCAGAGGCAGTTGCAGCACCATGTCGCCCTTCAGGCTGAACATGGCGACGATCGTCAGCAGCAAGGCCACGAGCGTCAGTGGGCTGATCTTTGGAATGAAGCGCTCCTGATACCAAGCTTCACCCTTGCTGCTGATCAGGATCTTGCGGGTCAGGAAACCGGCCAGGAACGGGATGCCCAGGTAGATGAGCACTGATTGAGCAATTTCGAGGAAGCTGGTCTTGATGACGCTCCCCTCAAGGCCAAATAGCGGTGGTAGCAGGCCAAGGAAGATCCACGCATACACGCTGAAGAACAGGATCTGGAAGATGCTGTTAAACGCCACGAGTCCGGCGACGTACTGGTTGCTCCCACCCGCGATCTGGTTCCATACCAGCACCATGGCGATGCAGCGGGCCAGGCCGATCAGGATTAGACCTGTCATGTACTCGGGCTGATCGCGTAGGAAAATGATTGCCAGGGCAAACATCAATACGGGCCCTATGACCCAATTCTGGACCAGCGAGAGCACCAAGATGCGTTTGTCGCTGAAGACTTGTGGCAGCTCCTCATACTTCACCTTGGCCAGCGGCGGGTACATCATAACAATCAGGCCGATGGCAATGGGGATATTGGTGGAGCCCACGGACAGGCTGTTCAGCCACGTCGGAAAACCTTTGAAGAAGCTGCCCAAGCCCACACCCAGGGCCATGGCCAGAAAAATCCACAGGGTAAGGTAGCGATCCAGAAAAGACAGGCGGCTCTTGCTCATGGTCATGCTCCCAGCGTGCCAATCAGTGCCAGCTCTGCTTTCAACTGCTCCGGACTCATGTGCTCGAACCGCAGGGCAAGGAATGTCCGAACGCGGTTACGAATGATTTCCACGGTATGGTCGAAGGCGCCTTCGATCAGTTCGGTACTCCCCTCCATGTCGGAAGGGTCTGCCAGCCCCCAGTGGGCTTTGATCGCAGGCCCGAAGAACACCGGGCATGCTTCACCGGCCGCTTTGTCGCAGACCGTAATCACAAAATCCGGGGCAAGCGACTGGTGAGCATCGGTAGGCTTGCTGAAAAGACCATCCGTGCCAATGCCGGCTTTGGTCAGAGTCTTTAGGCTGAGGGGGTGAACTTCGCCCTTTGGCTGGCTCCCAGCGCTATAGGCCTTGAAACCCTTCGGTGCCATGTCGTTGAAGACGGCTTCGGAAAGGATGCTACGGCAGCTGTTTGCAGTGCACAGAAAGAGAATTTTCATCGACGTATCCTTGGCGATATTCAGCAGCAGGCAGCGGCCCTTTCAGGCCGGTCACCCATTTGTTCAAGGCGTTTGGCGTCAGGGCTGAGCCAGTGGCGGTTTGCAGTGAGCGTGCTCTGCAAAATCAGGACGACCCAATCTGGGAGATTAGGGTGCAGGCGGTAGTACACCCACTGTCCTTGACGACGATCTGCCAGTAGACCGCAGGTGCGTAGTTGAGCCAGGTGGCGGGAAATCTTCGGCTGGCTTTCTTGTAGTGCACAGGTCAGTTCACACACGCACAGCTCACCTTCTTCGGTGATGAGCAGCATGGTTCGGACACGGGTTTCATCTGCCAGGCATTTGAAGACTGTCGTTGGGGTTAGATGGTCTGTCATTACGATCTCAGCGCTTGTTTTTCACCAGAACGAACATCTTGATGCGTTCATGGATTTCATGAAGGGTGTGTCGGAAAGCGTCAGGCTTGCTGCTGGTGGCGGGATCTTCGAAATGCCAAGAAAGGACCTCGCCAGCTTTCAAAGACGTCATGCATTCCGCTGCCGATTTGTCACACAAGGTGATGACGTAATCGAAATGCTCACCTGAGAATTCGCCAGTGGCCTTGCTGCGCAAGCCATCGGTATTCACGTTCAGATACTCAAGTGCCTCCAGCGTACGAGGGTCAATTGAGGTGGGCTGGGTGCCGGCACTAAACGCTTCGAAATGCTCGGCATCTGTGTGCCTAAGGAGGGCCTCCGCCAACTGCGAGCGAACGGCATTAGAGGTACAGACAAAGAGCACGCGGGTCTTGAAGGCCATCGGGAGACCTCAGGGTTTATTCGGAAAATCGAATATATGATTTTCCGTATGCTTCGTAAACAGAAAATATGTTTCATGCAGCCTAATGGACTTCTTTTGGCGCAGCGGAGCACGCTTTCTTGGTGGACAGATGAGGCGGCGAAGGTTTACATCTGGTTACACGTATATTTGGATTGCGTCATGAAAGTGTCATCGACGGCCCTTTAGGTTGCGTCCATTCCAACCCAACACAGGAATTCGTGATGAAAAAATGACCCTCGCGGCTCTGGTCCTCTTCGGTCTATTTGCCGGTGCTGCCAATGCCAGTCAGTACGACAAACCCGGTTTCGTCACCGAGGTCGAAGACAGGCGACTGTGGGTGTTCCGAGCGGATTCCCTGGAACTCAAAGACTTCAAGGCCAGCGGTGAGCCGGCCAAGCAGTTCACTGACATCGGTACCGGCCCTGAAGGGATGACCGTCAAAGCCGCGGACGAGCAGCCCCTGAAGGAGTACCCCGAAATACTGAAAAAGTGATGGATCAGGACTACACTCAGGATTCATCCATGTAGTCCCCTTGGCCGCCTTCGGGCGGCTTTTTCCAGCACATCTTTCTGACTAAATCAGGTGATGCGATGGCGTCCGATCACATTCAAATGGACGCCATTTTCTAGTCTGGTTATGTGAGGCGCACGCTTCGAGCCGCCCTTATTTCAAGTCATTCATGCAGAAGTCATAGAAAAATTTGCGCCCTTGGGATGTCTGACAATGATTCAGCCGGCGCGACCCGAAGCGCTTAAACCGTTGAGCCCAGATTTCCCTCTCAAGTATCAGCTTTTTTTGTGGTGTAAGCAGCTACTGACTTACGTATTTCTTCCTTAGCCTCATCTGCGTTACCCCAGCGCTCCATCTTCACCCACTTACCCGGCTCCAACGCCTTGTAGTTTTCGAAGAAGTGCTGGATTTGCGCAAGCAGAAGTGTGGGAAGATCTTCGCTTTCCTTGACAGCGCTGTACATCGAGCTGAGTTTGTCATGAGGAACAGCGATTACTTTGGCATCGGCGCCTGCTTCGTCTGTCATGTACATCACGCCAACCGGACGACTGCGAATGACAACACCAGGAGAGACCGGATAGGGACAGACCACCAATACGTCAAGGGGATCGCCGTCATCGCTTAGCGTGTTCGGTATAAATCCGTAGTTGGCCGGATAGAACATAGGCGTACTGAGGAAGCGATCAACGAAGATCTGCCCGCTTTGTTTGTCCACCTCGTACTTGATCGGAGAGCGATTTGCAGGTATCTCGATAACGGTGAAAAAGTCATCGGGAATTGCATTTCCAGCAGGGATATCCGCATAGCTCATTTACATAACTCCAGTGTTCGAATGAAGGAAGAGGCTAGGTGGCCTTTTTGCCAACGGTGCCCATTTCGATTGGGGTCTTGATGTAAAACACGGAGATCTCCTCAAGCTCCAATCGCTTGAATAACCTTTCGGATTCGTCCTCGGTGATGGCCATGCGGATCTCTGTCGGCTGATCCGCCAATTCAAAAAAATGTGAGGAGTGCAGTCGACCGGTATGCCCAAAACCCTCAATGCCTGTAGAGAGTGTTGCGCCACGCAGCCCCATTTCCTTGGCTAAATCAACGATCCAGTCACCGAGCATCTTTCCTTGGTAGCGACGGTTTTGTTGGGTAAAGAAAATCACGAGAAAGCCTTTCATTGTCATCTCCTCAACGCGAGTCAATCATTTGAAAGGACAGAAGCCCGGCAGCCGTCATCGCCAACGAGCCCACTACGTGCAACGAAATCGAGCCGAGAGCCCACAGCAATCTCCCTTCTTGGATGAGAGCGACTGTTTCGGCTGAAAAGGTGGAAAAGGTGGTAAGTCCCCCACAGAAACCCGTGATTATCAGCAGCCGCCACTCAGGCAGGGAGGGAGACGCGGCCAAGAACGCGATCGCTAGGCCAATGATGTACCCCCCGACCATGTTCGCTACCACCGTACCTGGGGGAATTGTCGGGAACAGCGCGTTGAGCTTCATCCCAAGGAGCCAGCGCAACCAAGCGCCAAGTGATGCGCCGATAGCGATAACAATCAGTGATTTCAGCATGGCTGAGTATCTCCTCTTGGCTGATAGAGCCGAGGAGGTGCTAATAACAGGGGATTGCGAGAGAAGGCTGAAATAAAATTTTGTGTCACGGTTCTGTCCTGAATTGGCGGACAGGGGACACACCTACGCACCCTGTCCAGGGTTCACGTAGGCATCATCAGCACGAGGCGGTTTAAAGGAGGAATGCCATCTCCTGAAAAGATCTTATAGCAAGCGTATCGAAATCTTCAACCAGCACGCACTCCGATCAGTAACCCCGTCCAGGGCTCTTTGTCATGTTGATCTAAACCTGCATCGACCTAGCTGAATACCGGAACGCGCGGCCAGGAGGGGCTTCAAGGCGGTGATCTTTCACCTGAAGTCTTCTCCTGCCCCTTGCTGAGGGTGCAACCTCACGCCTAGCTGGCCACCTTAACTTCCTGATTCAGATGGCCTTTTGCCGGATGCTAGTGGCCCATCAAGGTATCAATACCATCGGGTTTATCGTGCACACCAAAACGATCCACCAGGGAAGTTGTCGCCCGGTTCATGCCGATCACATCCACTACAGTGCCATTGCGGCGCAGCTTCAAGACAACCTTGTCCAGGGCGCCCACTGCTGTGATATCCCAGAAGTGAGCTTCACGCAGGTCAATCGTTACGGTATCCACTTCCTCACGCAGATCGAAAGCACTGGTGAATCGCTCCGCAGAGCCGAAGAAGACCTGGCCGACTACATAGTAGGTCCGGTGCTTGTGCACCAGATCGACCTTGGAAGTAATGTCGAGGTAGTGGGCGATCTTGTTAGCGAAGAACATGGCGGCGAGCAACGTGCCAGCGATGACGCCAAACGCCAGGTTATGGGTGGCAACCACGACGACCACAGTCACAACCATCACTATATTGGTCGATAGCGGGTACTGCTTCAGATTACGGATGGATTGCCAACTGAAGGTGCTGATGGACACCATGATCATCACTGCGACCAGCGCTGCCATTGGGATACTGGCCAGCCAATCGCCGAGGAACAGCATCATCACTAGCAGTAGAACGCCGGCGCTCAATGTGGAGAGACGGGTGCGACCACCCGATTTCACGTTGATCATCGACTGTCCGATCATCGCGCAGCCGGCCATACCGCCAAGCAGCCCTGCGGTGATGTTCGCGATGCCTTGTCCTTTGCATTCGCGGTTCTTATCGCTGTTCGTTTCCGTCAGATCATCCACGATGGTGGCGGTCATCATCGACTCCAGCAGTCCAACGACAGCCAGCGCCGCCGAGTAAGGCAGGATAATGAGCAAGGTATGCAGGTTCAGCGGGACTTCGGGCCACAGGAAGATTGGCAGGCTGTCCGGCAACGAGCCCATGTCGCCCACCGTGCGGATATCCAGGCCGACATACATTGAGATCGAAGTCAGTACCAGAATGCAAACCAGTGGAGAGGGTAGCAGCTTGCCCAGAACAGGTACGTACGGGAAGAGGTAGATGATCCCGAGCCCGGCAGCAGTCATGGCGTAGACCGACCAGGTCACGTTGGTCAGTTCGGGGAGCTGGGCCATAAAGATCAGAATGGCCAGCGCGTTGACGAAACCGGTTACGACGGAGCGTGAGACGAAGCGTATCAACTCACCCAGGCGCAGATACCCGGCGAGGATCTGCAGAAGGCCGCACAGTAATGTTGCAGCGAGCAGGTACTGCAGGCCGTGATCTTTGACCAGATTAACCATGAGCAACGCCATGGCACCTGTGGCAGCGGAGATCATGGCGGGTCGGCCACCGACGAATGCAATTACCACGCAGATGCAGAATGAAGCGTAGAGACCTACTTTCGGATCGACGCCCGCGATGATGGAGAAGGCGATGGCTTCAGGAATCAGGGCAAGTGCGACAACCAGGCCTGCAAGTACATCCGCACGGATATTGGATAGCCATGTGGCTTTAAGCTTTTCGAGCATGAATTCACCCAAGGCAAGGCGCATGCAGCCCGGACGGCGACCGTCAGGCAAGCACGAGCGTGCATTTCAATTGAGTTGTGAGAGGATTTTGGCTGCGAAAATTTTTCAGGTGCAGCCGAGTACGACCGCAGCTAGAAGGCGGTCAGTTGTTGCGGGGGGCGGGAAACTAAGGCGGCGTAGGCAGCCAGTTAGTACGAATCAAGGTTTTTCCTAGAGGTTGTCTGAAGATAGACCGGCAGTATGGTAGAGGATTTTGTCCAAGCGGATCAACCTCAAGCGCCCGGATGTACGACTGCTGGCGGTCTTGGACAAAGCAACCTACCAGAGTTTTAGTCTCTGGCAGGTTTGTATGAGAGGTGGCGGTTTAGGCCGCTTTTGCTGACGTTTCAGGGTGCGTCCGGCGCACTTTTAGCACTCCCCATGCAATGCCGAGGACAGCAGAAATCACAGATCCGGATAGCACTCCGACCTTGGCCGCGCCTAGCAAGCTGGCATCAGCGAACGCCAATGTGGCAATGAAGATCGACGTGGTGAAGCCGATGCCGGCCAACAAGCCGATCAGGGTAATGCCACTCCAGTTAACGCCCGCCGGCAGTGTGCACCAGCCCAAGCTGACCATCAGCCAGCTCACGCTCAGTACCCCTAGCGGCTTGCCTGCCACCAATGCAATACCGATACCTAGCATCACACAATGAGGCGCCTCGCTCGACAGGTCGATCCCTCCCAGATTCACTCCCGCATTAGCCAGGGCAAACAACGGCATGATGGCATACGCTACCCAAGGATGTAGCGCACTTTGAACACGTACCACCGGGGGTAAAAGCTCACGCTGCGCGAGACGCAGTCGCTTGAGTGGTGCCATCAAATCGCTTGCATCTTGTTCCGGAGCCTTGGCACGACCGATGAGTTCACCTGAGAATTGTGCAATGGCATCCAGTGGGCGTTCGCGCATGGGCATCGCGACAACTGGCGTCATCATCCCGAGAACCACACCAGCCAATGTAGGGTGGGTGCCTGTCATCAGTATCCCTATCCAGGTGATGACCCCCGGGATGACATACGCATAGTGCGGGCGACCTGCGAAAAAATCCACTTCTTTCCGCAGCGGATCCTGGGGCTCGACTTTCATGCCTGGATGAAGCTCACCCGGCTGGAGCACACGCGGTGGCTGAGTGACCAGAGCACGCCTGTGCTGGATACCGGTAAGTACCGGAAAACCCTGGCTACCGGACGATTCCAGCGCGGAGCGATGTTCCAGCAGGTGTTGCCCGACGGTGTCGTCTGGCCTGACGAAACCACCTCCAGGTCGATGCGTTGATCTTCGCTACGGGCTTCCGGCCGAACGTGCAGTTTCTGGAGCGGCTCCCTATCGCCGACCAGCAAGGGCGTGTTCTGCAGCGAAACGGCGTGGCAGATCAGGTGCCAGGTTTGTTCTTCGTTGGGCTACCCAAGCAAAGGCGCTTCGCCTCGGCGACCCTCAGGGGGGTAGGTGCTGACGCGGGCTACCTCATGCCGCAGTTGCTTCGTCATCTCGACCAGATGCCCCCGGAACAGCTTCGTGCCCTAGCGGCGCAGGCGTTGCAGTTGCAGTCCCTGGTCGAGGCGATGAGCAGGAAGATCCAGATCAATGAAACCCTCATCGAACAGTTCAAGTTCGAAATCGCCCTGCTCAAACGCCACAAGTTTGCCAAGCGCAGCGAGCAAATCAGCCCGGCGCAAGGCAGCTTGCTGGATGATCTGCTCGATACAGACCTTGAAGCTATCGAGGCCGAGCTGAAACAGCTTCTCCCCGCTTCGTCACAGACCGAGGCACGGCAATCGCCGAAACGTGCGCGATTGCCGCCGCAGTTTCCGCGCACCGTGATCATCACGAGCCGGAAAGCATCCAGTGCGCCTTTGGCTGCCAACTTCACCGCATCGGCGAAGACGTCAGCGAGAAGCTGGATTAAACGGCATGGCCCAGCTCGGCATAAACATCAACGGGGTGGAGGAGGTCGACGGCGTGCTCTACGCGCAGTCCTGGTGGTGCAGGGCAGAATGATGGATGGTATGGGGAGTGATGAGCCTGGCCGGATCATCGTTGGCAGAACGCTTGGGTGTAGGTGTTGATGCTGTCTAAAACTGCTCGAAAGCTTCTCGATTTTACTGGGTGAAAGTCGCTGAAACTGGGCGAACCGTATTAGACGTCAGGTGCACAGGCCGCTTGTGGCGCGGCCTGAGGCTCGAATCACACACTACTGCTGCATTATTGGACGGTGAACCTACAGATCCAGTCTGATCAGGCTTGATAGCGTCGAACATTCCGTTTGCAAATAATTCCTGTTGGTCGATAGTTGCGGTTCACCACTGACCGCTTTCGACCCGATATAGCGGACTTTCATCGCTCTGTTTTTCTTCAGATTGCCTTCTCAGGCAGCTTCACAGTTTCCGATTTTAAGTATCGACCTGATGCCGAACATGACACTGCGGTGCCGCGCTTGAGTTCCCAGCCATTGACGCTATTGTTGCACATATCCTTCACGCATCACTGCCGAAGCCTGATCCTTGTCTAGGCCGACGTGGCCAAGCCCTTAAGATAGCCAAAAAATAACGTTGTGCAGCGACATACCTTTGTGAGCGATACATGGCGCAACATTGGCAATGTCTGCGAGTAGATCAATTATTTGCCAGCGGCGCCTTCCAGATTTGATGTTTATTAGATTCCAGTGCGCACTGACCAACGGGCATACCGGCTGGCGGTGTAACTGCCGCAGACCAATACTTATCAGCTTTTTGGGCGCACTCTGTAACTGGCAAACTAATTCTGAAATCTCCGGAGGCGTGCCATGTCACTCATGAAGGCGGCTATCTTCGTCGAGAATAACCGCATCGTGCTCGACGACAAACCTATACCAGAGATAGGTCCACTGGATGCTCTAGTGAAGATCACCACTACCACAATTTGTGGCACCGATGTGCACATCCTGCGTGGCGAATACCCCGTTGCGAAGGGGCTTACCGTCGGTCACGAGCCCGTAGGGGTTATCGAGAAACTGGGCTCGCAAGTCATGGGTTTTGAGGAAGGGCAGCGTGTCATTGCCGGTGCCATCACGCCCAGCGGCCACAGCAATGCTTGCCTGTGCGGCTGTGGCTCACAGGACGGCACCGGTACAGTCCATGGTTTCAAGGCTGTCGGGGGCTGGAAGCTCGGCAATATCATCGATGGTTGCCAAGCTGAATACGTTCGGGTGCCAGACGCCATGGCCAACCTCTCCCCCATCCCTGACAAGCTCAGCGACGAGCAGGTGCTGATGTGTCCAGATATCATGTCCACGGGCTTTTCCGGCGCGGAACGTGGTGGCGTAGCAATCGGTGACACGGTCGCCGTATTCGCCCTGGGCCCAATCGGACTTTGCGCCGTCGCCGGCGCCAGGATGCTTGGGGCCACCACCATTATTGGGGTCGACACCGTTGCTGCCCGCATCAGCGTGGCACGCAGAATGGGTGCTTCGTACGTAGTCGACTTCAAGCAAGGCGACGTGGTAAAGCAGATCATGACACTGACCGAAGGCCGCGGCGTGGATGTGGCCATTGAAGCGCTCGGCACCCAAGCCACCTTCGTATGGGCGCTGCGCGTCCTGCGTCCAGGTGGAACATTGTCCAGCCTGGGCGTTTACAGCGCCGATCTGCGCATCCCGCTGGACGCCTTCGCTGCCGGGCTGGGCGACTACCGCATCGTGAGTACGCTTTGCCCGGGCGGAAAAGAACGGATGCGCCGGCTGATGGGAGTCGTCGCCAGCGGCCGAATTGACGTCTCAACCCTGGTCACCCACCGATTCCGCCTTGATGACATTGAGACTGCCTATGATTTGTTTGCAAATCAGCGCGACGGCGTGATGAAAGTGGCGATCACGCCCTGAGCTTCGCCGCAATTGCGGGCTGGGACGCCATCACGCTGCTAACTCAAAAGCGGCTCCTTTCTCATGCATGCTCGGGAGACTCCGATGAACGTCTACGTAGTGAGCAACATCGAACAGAATCGCTGGTGGGTCCACATGGACCAGTGGCGGGTCAACTTCCACACGTCCTGTGAAGCTGATCGGTTTGCCGAGCGTTTGAATGCGCGGCTCAACGCACCTCACTCGCTGGACGTGATCACGGGCTATAGCGCAGAGCACGGTCGGGTGGCGGGCAATAAACACCAACCAGCGAAGGAGGCTTGATATGTCGGGCCTCACCGACGTCCAGCGGCTAAATCAGCCTGCATACATGTGCGGGCTGTCGCCACTTCATTCAAACCCATTTACCTTCCTGTGCAATGAGTGCCGGATCAACGGCTTTTGCTTACCAATGGGTTTGCCGCACCATGGTAGTTGCCTGAGTGGGCTAATCTCACCGCGTATTTGCATCAGGAAAGGCGCAGCATTGTTCAACGCCAACGTGCCGTTAACGTCCCTCTATGCCTTACATTCCGGAAGTTTCAAGACCAACCTCAATAATGACGAGGGCAAGGGCGTGGTCATCAATTTCTGGATGCCGGGTGATGTACTGGGGCTTGATGCCATCGCCACAGAACACCATATCTGCGACGCAATCGCCTTGGAAGACAGCTTTGTCTGCCCTATTCCATACCACTCGCTGCAGACCTTGGCACGCGATTTTCCTATTCTGCAACAGAGTTTGAATCGCCTGATGAGCCGGGAAATCATCCGCGAACATGAGCGCGTCCTGATGCTATGCAACTTTTCAGCCGAGCAGCGGCTGGCCAGTTTTCTGCTGGGGTTGTCCGTGCGCTTCGTCAGCCGTGGCTACTCCTCCCTTAGGTTTACTCTACGCATGTCGCGTGAGGACATGGCGTCCCACCTTGGACTGCGCCTGGAAACTATATGCCGATCGGTCGCTCGCTTGCGCGCGCTGCACATCGTCACCTTGCACGGCCGACAGGTGGAAATACTCGACATGCCAGCGCTGATTGCGCTCGAGCTGGGCTCCTCGCGCAGGTATGGAATCGCCCCAGTGCCAGTATGATATTCCACTTGGTGAACTTGGCTCATGGCCCAGTGGCACTGGGGCATCGGCATGCTGTCGGGAATTGAACGAGAACGGCAGAAAGTCCACAGTGAGGCCGCCGTTGCAGCGGGTTGAGAATCTTCCCCATCACCGCCCTGCAGGGGTATGTCAGTCAGGTATTGGCTGACCCTATCCTGGTCTGGGTTGCATTGGTTGGCTTGGCTCCTACATGCATTGTTTACCGCCACCAACCATCTTTCCGGTACTTGGTCTTAGGATTGCTGCCTCAATCTGCGCTTTGCGCCGACTGGCCGATGGGGTCGATAGCGGCCACTCGCGGTAGGCAGGTACCGGCCAGAAGCGGACTCCTTATATGTATATGGCCCCGCATTACAGCGAAATCGTCGCCCGCGAAGTTGTGCCGGCGATGTTCGCCTGTGACCTCATCGATGCGCTGTTCGGCCAGAGCCTGGATTGCTGGGTTTCCTTGGTGCCCGGCAGCAAGACTTGCGATTGGCCTGCAACCTCGTGTTAAGAAAATGCAAAACTGTCGCAACACCCAAAATGCCGTTTCGCTATTGCTAAAGAATTGAAGCTGTCGCAGAGAGGAACGGCGAGGCTTTGGCTCCCTCTGCATGCCGATGCTGGATGAGATGAGCACCATCCGGGCACAGCCCTTGGCCAATATAGTGCCGACATCAAGCTGTCAGGGTGCGCTAACGCACTGACGGCCGCCCCCATTGCTGACAAAGTACCTACTCTGGCCGCTACGAGTACGGTGTGTACCGGCTCCACCATCCAGCGGCCTTTCCCTCGCGCTACCGTTGGAGCGTGCCCCATGAACGAAGATCAAGTGAAAGGCAAAGTCAAACAGGTTTCCGGCCAAATCAAGGAAAGCACTGGGAAGTTGCTCGGAAACAGGTCGCTGGAGAACAAGGGCAAGATGCAAAAGGTGATCGGAGAGTTCCAGGAATGTGCTGGTGACATCAAGGAGGAAATCAAGAAAGGAGGCTAGCCATGACTTTATGGCAGGAGCAGGCCAGCAGGTATGCGAGGCTGGATCTCCTGAGGTAACGAGAAGGTCCCGACCCGCGCCCCATGATCCCTGCGGGGCGGAGGTCGTCAAACACTCTATAGCGCGCTTGGTGAGGCACAACAGTGCCACATCCGAGCGATCAGGAAATCAGCCCATGATCACTCACTTCAAAGTCGACGGCCACTTGGCCTGCGGTCGCCATGGCACCAACCTCCTTTGCACTGACCAGCCCGGCCGCGTGAAGTGCCGCAACTGCAGAGTCACCGAGGTATTCCAGAGTGCCCGTAAGGACATGCGAAACGCTGCGCGCAGAGCCGCCCGGAAGTTGCTGAAACCCCATGAGAAGCTTGGCTGGCGTGCCTTTTGGTTGGAAAGACTTGCTAAAATGCCCGGCCTGCAGCGCCTCCCAAGAGGCTTCAGTGGCCAGCCTTACATCTAGTCCATGAGTACAGCGCAGCCAGGCCTGGCTGCGCTGTGCTGTACTGGCTTACCTTGCTTTTCACGTCGGCTCAGTTCGAAATCCCCGGATATCCATGGTCTTGATGGCAAGCCATGACGAAGCGTCACACTGCTCAGCGCTTGATCCTGGATATCTTGGTTCCCTCGATGCTGACTCCGGCCATAAGCCCCTGCTGGTCGAAGACGAAGGCATAGGCGTCATCCTTCAGTGTCGAGGTCGAGAGGTTCTTCGCCACCCCTTCGTCCACCAACACTACGGTCGGCCCAACGCCGATCTCCCAGCCTTGGGTGTTGCTGAGATACTGGACGGCGTTTTCTGTCATCAGGAACACCACGTAGCCATAAGACTGAGCACCAGCCTGCAACCCCCAGGAGCCGGTCACGGTGTTGTAGTAGCCGTCGACCTTCGATCCCCTCAGTAGCTCGCCTTCCCCATAGCTGCCGCCGAACACCAGGCCTGCCTTAATCACTTTGGGAAACACCAGCACGGCCTTAGCACTGTGGGAAAGGGTCTTGGCGAACGGAGTGGCCTTGTAGAGGATCTGCAGGGCCTGGCGGGAGTCCTTGTCCAGATCCTCGGCAGTGGCCCCCCGCGCGTCGTTCATGAACCCCGCCGAGACGAGCGAGAAGAAGGCAAGCATGAGCAGAGCAACAAAAGCTCGTGAGATGATCATCGTCGGACTCCACAGGTAGTTGGGGACTCGGTCATGAGTGACCTGCGCTTGCAGGCCTTGTCCGAGTGTTCGCGCCGATGCACATCGCGGCGTTTCGATCATGATGTGGTGAGTGCGGCCATTCTTCCGTACGCCAGCGCACCTACGGCGCAATTTTTCCCGCGGACAGGGTTTGCCGACGGCGGCCTCGCTGTTGTCACGGAAGGAATAACGTTCAGTAGCCCATTCATGTCGCTGTGCCAGAGGAATACGCGCCGCCGCGTCGGTGCGTGGGCGCACAGACGCGGGCCCACCGCCGGCTGCAGGATGAAGCATATGCATAAGTACGAAACCGCACACAGGTACGGCGGCATGCTCAAGGGCTGCATTGTACCTGTGAGAACGGTCTTGCCGGGGCACCGTACCGCTCGGAAAGTGCTACAGCAGCCAGACAGCTGCGGTACCAGGACGACGGGTGAGTTCCTGTAGACAACCGGTAGGTAGATTTTCGATAGCGTACCGACCAACGATGCCGATGCTGCAAATATTGATTTGCCACTGCACCTCATGACGAGGGGAGCAAGAAGGCGAAACGCGTCCCTCCGGAGAGACCAAGCGGTCGCTTCCCACGTCCGGCCTTACGTAAGGAGTCAATGGTAATGCTGACATTCCAAGATGCGAAACAACAGCTGATGTCCGCGTTCGCGCCGCTCACCTGTACCCCTTCCAAGAGCTGGGATGGGTCGTTGAGCCTGCTTTTCCGAAACCCGGGCACGGAGGCCGTCGAAACCTTCGTCACCGCCATCGGACCTAAACAATGGCAGAGCGAAGTCGCGATCACAACACTCATAGTCGAGCTGCGCCTGGAGGCGAGAATGTGGAGTCGTAGCCACTTGTTTGCCAACGACCTAACACTTGCAGCGGGCAAACGACCCGCTGAACGTTCCACGGATCCAATATCAGCACCTTTACTATTGAAGGCTGGTGCAAGACCAGCAAGAAACTAAAATCCATCGCACTGGAAGATGTCCACTTCTGCCTCAATGGCAACGACCACCTGTTGCTGGAGCAGGCGCAGGAGCGCCTGCAAAGAACCCATGAACCGGACGTTATGGTAGACGTCAATCTGTCCACGCTGGAACTGCGTCTACCACCAGGCTATGGCCCGTTGTCCGACTGCCGAATGCGCGTCTACCTGGATTCGACCCTGCGCGGCCAGTTCCACCTCGTCGGCCACCCAGCCAACGACAGTAGCCTCATCTATAGCAACGCGATACTGATCAACCAGCTGATCTAACGACAGGCTTCGGCTACTGATGCTCTCAAGCGCGATGTGACTTTTGTACAGTCAAATGGCAGGGGGCTCGGGCGACAGGTAGGGCAGCAGCCGTTCAGTTTCTTTCTTCACCACGGCATAGCATTCGCAACTGAGCCGCTCCAGGTGTGCTCTGTCCAGCACCCTGATGTTTCCCCGGCTGTACTCGATCACACCTAGACGCTGCAATTTGCCCGCAGCATCGGTCACCCCTTCACGGCGGACACCTAGCATGTTGGCGATGAGTTCCTGGGTCATGCACAGGCGGTCTCCTGGCAGGCGATCTAGCGACAGCAGCAGCCAGCGGCACAGTTGCTGGTCGATGGAATGATGGCGGTTGCACACCGCTGTTTGAGCCATCTGGGTAATCAGTGCCTGGGTGTAGCGCAGCATAAGCATCATAAGTTCGCCATGGCGATTGAACTCGTCCTTGAGTCGCTGCCCCGGCAGGCGATAGGCATACCCTGCGCTTTGCACGATCGCTCGGCTGGGCGTGCTTTCACCGCCCATGAACACCGCAATCCCGACCAGGCCTTCATTGCCCACTACCGAGATTTCGGCCGAGGAGCCGTTCTCCATGACATAAAGTAAAGAGACAATCGAGTCGGTAGGAAAGTAGACATGGCGCAGTGCGTCGCCAGATTCGTAGAGTGCCTTGCCCAGTGGCAAGCTCACCCGTTCCAAGTGAGGCTCCAGCCGGCTGAACGTCTGTGCTGATAATGCAGCCAGCAGATGATTCTGTTGAGGGGTGGACGAGGGTTGCATGCTCGGGACCATCGAGGGCAGGTTTTGTCAAAACAAGATTAGCCCAGCAGGACTGCAGTTTCCCACCCAGGTCCGTGCGCTGTCGAACGGTTCAGTTCATAGGCAAGAGGCAGCGTTGGCACTGGGCGATTACCTGATGCGCCTTTCCATCATCCTTCAGTTGCAGTGTGGCATGGGCAAGCAACTGGCCATCCAGGCTGAGGGTCCGTTCGGCGCTGGCGCTGTTGCGCACTTCAATGCGGTAGTAGGTATTTCCAAAACGGTAGTGCAGTACACAACCTGGCCAGCCTGCCGGTAACAGCGGGCGTAGCCGCAGGGTGTCACCGCTACGTTGCAGGCCCAGCAGGCTTTCGGTTATTAGGCGATACATCCAGCCCGCGGAGCCCGTGTACCAGCTCCAGCCTCCCCGCCCTGCGTGGGGGGCTATGGCGTAGACGTCGGCGGCCATGACATAGGGTTCTACTTTGTAGGTATCGATCAGTGCGCTACAACCCTGGCGTATTGGGTTAATCAAGCGCAATAGCTCCCAGGCCCTGTCTGCGTCTCCTAGGTGGGCATATGCCATGCTCGCCCAGATCGCCGCATGGGTGTATTGTCCGCCATTCTCACGCACGCCAGGCAGGTAGCCCTTGATGTAGCCAGGGTCCAGATCGCCCTGGTCGAAGGGAGGATCGAGCAGTTTCACGATACCGATATCGCGTCTTACCAGGTGGTGATCCAGCGCCCCCATGGCGGCGCGTGCGCGCTCGGCCGACGCGACCCCGGACAGCACCGCCCAACTTTGTGCGAGCGAGTCTATGCGGCACTCCTGATTGCTTGCCGATCCCAGTGCCTGGCCATCGTCGAACCATGCGCGGCGGTACCAACCGCCATCCCAAGCGTGCTGCTCAAGGTTTTCGGCAAGGACGGCGGCTTGCCTGGTGCAGTGCACTGCGAAGCCAGTGTCACCATGGCGTAGAGCGAGGTCGCCGAACGCCCGCAACACCTCATGGCCGAAGAAGCCCAACCATACACTTTCGCCCCGACCTTGTTCGCCGATGCGGTTCATACCGTCATTCCAGTCGCCGCTGCCTATCAACGGCAGGCCATGGACTCCACACTGTAGGGCGTGCCCGAGGGCACGCTGGCAATGCTGGTACAGGCTCTCGACCAGGTGCGAGTGGGCTGGCAGGTCGTAATAGGATTCTTCGCCGACATTGAGTTCACGCCCTTCCAGGTAGCCGACCGGCTCGTCCAGTACTGCTTGGTCTCCCGTGATCTCCACGTAGCGGCTGGTCGCCAGCGGCAGCCAGAGCAGGTCGTCCGAGCAGCGGGTACGGACACCGCGCTGCATGGGTGGGTGCCACCAGTGTTGGACATCGCCTTCGACATACTGATGCGCGGCACACGCAAGGAG
>Ga0160449_1000527_pt1 | contig 22940 bp, 16 predicted proteins | sample HID1975I_E1MG_FD_108216 | JGI IMG/M metagenome (GOLD analysis project Ga0160449, IMG submission 108216) | Enriched soil microbial communities from UW Madison campus, WI, USA - HID1975I_E1 MG | ecosystem: Environmental > Terrestrial > Soil > Unclassified | place: USA: Madison, Wisconsin...
CTGTGCCAGTGCTTCCTGTTTCATATCTTTAAGCTCTCTGATACGGCTTATATTTCTGCCGATATGTTTTGGTTTTATTGCTGTACTCATAATTCAAAGATATTTAAAATTCTGAAACGAAAATAGATTTCGGTAAAAAACAAACTAGTTTTTGTAAGATACGCTTTTCAATAATTTATATATCTTTAAAAACTAAAAACAATATCAAAAACATGAGTAAAATATACAATTTTGAAAAATTTGAAATCATTAAAAGTCTAATAAGAATCTCATCTTGGTTTTTAATTTTAATATTGTTGTTTGCTATAATTTTTACTTTACTTTCTACTGGATTTGAAAGTTATTTCATTAATTATTGTATAGTCTTTCTATCTATTTTTACATTGTTTTTCAATGCTATAATCTTATTTGTAATTTCTATTTTGTATAAATTAAAGAGAGAAAAAATACTTTACAACATTAAAAAAGAGTCAATCTTATTTCTGGCTTCTTTGGCTAGTTTAATGCTTTTAAGTTCTATAATACAATTAAAATATTAGAATTAGAATAATTATATCTTATAGAAAACAAAAAAACTGTTAAACAATAATTTCAGCTAAAGCCATTCCCTATATTTTTTACTTTTGTAACTCCAGCTAAAACTGGAGGCAATTCAATTTTATAAAACACAATCACATTCAAACATAATGATTACAAAATCAACTCTGGAAGACATTCCAGCATTAACAACTTTAATCAATTCAGCATACAGAGGAGAATCTTCTAAAAAAGGCTGGACAACCGAAGCCCATTTACTAGAAGGAAAAAGAACCGACGAACCCGAAATGACCGAAATCTTTCTGGATCCAAAAAATACGATTCTGAAATTTACAGAAAATGACAAGATTATTGGTTCGGTTTTATTGGTTGAAAAAGGAAATCAATTGTATTTAGGAATGCTTACCGTCTCGCCAGAACTTCAAAACGGCGGCATCGGGAAAAAGCTTTTGGCTGAAGCCGAAAATCAGGCTAAAACTTTAGGATTGTCGAGTATTATTATGACCGTTATTTCGGTTCGTGAAGAACTTGTAGCTTGGTACAAACGTCACGGTTATGCTGATACTGGCAAAAGAGAAGCATTTCCAGAAAGTGAAATTCATGTTACGATTTCTGACGTGCCTTTGGAGTTTATTTATTTGGAGAAGAGGATTTGAGTTTTTTTTTGCCGCGAAGGCGCTAAGGCACTAAGGTTTTTTTTATTTTAATCTCGCAAAGACGCAGAGTCGCAAAGTTTTTTTATGCAGTTTCCTTTCTAGAAACCTTTGTCACTTTGTAACTCTGTCCCTTTGTCCCTTTTACACTAAGATACTTTTCTTTTAATCTTTGAGAGAAATTCATGTGAAACTCCCAAATAAGATGACAAATTCTTATTATTAATACTTTGTACTTTTTGCGGATAACGGTCTTTAAAATCTAAGTATCTCTGTTTTGAGGTTTTATTGAGAACATCCAAAAGTCTTTGTTGAATTGCTACATTGGCGCGTTCGATCATCAGTACATGAAATTTCATGAGTTTTGGAATAACGGCAAACAAATACGCTTTTTGCATTTTACTGATAACCACAATTTCACTGTCTTCAATAGCTTTAATGTTGTACGTGGTTGGTTTTTGATGGTAAAAACTTTCGAGATCACACATCCATTCGTTTTCAAAAGAAAAGAAAATTACGGTTTCTGTTCCGTTTTCATTTAGGATGTAAGTTTTAAAGGAACCTTTTAAAATAAATCCTTCATAACTGTTGTTAGAATCTTGTGTCTGCAAAAACTGATTTTTTTTGAGTTTAATGAGTTCTGCTTTTGAAACAATAATGTTCCATTCTTCATCGGTGAGCGGAACTTTTCTCTCAATGTTTTTTCTTAGTAGGTTGTACATGCTTTTTGTGGTTTTTGTTTAGGAATAAATTTGTTTTCAATCCATTCTTTATTAGGGGCTTAAAAAATGTAATCGATTACGTAAAAATAGGTTATTTATGCATTTTTGTAAATTTTGAACTGTTAAAAAAACATATTTATTAGATTTTTTTTCAAAAGTTTGAACTTGTTCAACTTTTTTAGCTCAAATTATAATCAGATTTGTGTTGTTAAACTTTTATAAATAACCAAACTTTAATTATGAAACTACAATCAACACTCTCAATGTTTTTACTAACATTGGCTTTCGGATTTACAGCATGTAATTCTGAAGAAATTGCTTCAACAACCACAGAAGCAAGTAATGAAACAACAATCGAAGCTTTAACCACTAATCCAACAGCAAAAATTGGAAACTGCGCTGAAGTTCCTGGATGGGCTTCACAAAACGGAGGCACAACCGGCGGAGGATCATCTGCTGAAACAACTGTAACAACTTACGCACAGTTGAAATCGGCTATTGAAAATACTTCGGTAAAAGTGATCAAAGTTTCTGGAACTATTACGATTACAACAAGATTGTCTTTCCAAGACCAGACTGGAAAAACGATTTACGGAGCAAATGGAGCAAAATTGGTTTCGACTAATCAAACTAAAGATGCTTCTGGAATTATCAACATTAAAAGATGCAAGAACATCATTATTAGAAATCTAATTTTTGAAGGTCCTGGCGCTTACGATACTGACGGATGGGATAATGCCATATTGGATGAATGTACCAATGTATGGGTTGACCACTGCGAATTTAGAGATGGTGTTGACGGAAACTTTGACATCAAAAACAAATCAGATTATATCTCGGTTACGTATTCTAAATTCCATTATTTAAAACCACCGAAGGCAGGAGGTTCTGGAGGATCAGACGATCATAGATATTCTAACTTAATTGGTTCCAGCGATGGCGCAACTGCCGACCGTGGAAAATTGAGAATTACTTTTGCAAGATGCTGGTGGGCTCCAGGCTGTAAAGAAAGAATGCCAAGAGTTCGTTTTGGAAAAGTGCATATTGTAAACAGTTTCTTTAATAGTACTGTAAGCAACAAATGCGTTGCTGCAGGTTTTGAAGCTGATATTCGAGTAGAAAGCAACGTTTTTGAAGGTGTAAAAACTCCTATCGATTTAATGACTGGCTTTACTGCCGTAACTGCAACTGACAACGTTTTTACTAGCACAACAGGAAATCAAGCCGGAAGCGGTACAGCATTTACACCGCCATATTCTATTGTAAAATTGGCAAAAACAGCTGTTAAAGCTGATATTTCTGCCAATGCAGGAGCAACTTTAGGCGGTAATGTCTGCGGTTCATTTTAAAATATGAGTTAGTTTAGTTTTTATTTTTTTAAACCATATAAGTTATATAAGATAATTTAAGCTTTAGTCTAAATTATATTATATGTTTATATGGTTTTGCTTTTTTGTTTGCCACGAAGGCACGAAGACGCTAACTTTTTTTAATCTCGCAAAGTCACGAAGTTTATCATAACGCAACCATATAGTTTGTCATTTCGATCCCGAGGCTTCGGGAGAGAAATCTCCGCGAGAAGCTCTACAAAGATTGGATTCTCTTTACGGAGTTACTTGTGGAGATTTCTCTCCCGAAGCCTCGGGATCGAAATGACAAGATTGGGGATATGCATGAAAAATAAAACTTCGCGACTTTGCGAGATTCCTTTTTAAGCTAAATCATAAATTATCTTATATAACTTATATGGTTAAAATAGTTACAACACGAGCTGTTCAAACAAACGTTGAATTGTTTTTTCCAAATCCTGACACAAACCTGGATGAGGTCTTGACGTTTGAATTGCAGAACTTCTAATTGCGGTTAACCATCTAAAACGCTCTGGGATTTCAAATTCGGCAATGGGGCCGCCGTCTTTGGCTCCGTTTGTTATTTTTTCTAATGAAGTCAGATTGCATTCTAATTGTTCAATATCAAAATCGGCTGAAAGGGCTTGGATTTTTTCTTTATTAAGATGGAAAAGTACTTTTATAAATTTGGCTTTTTTGCAAAACAAAATGATTCCGATATTCAGGAATTCTTCGCGCTCTACCCTTGGCACAACACGAATTACAGCATATTCGTATAGATGATTATCTTGCATTTTGAGCCTGATTTACAAATATTTCTGAATTCTCTAATCTTGTCTTTAAAAACTGTAAATATACATTTCGCAGTCCTTCTGGTGTTTCATCTGTATCTTCCCATTGCAGCCAGTCAACTGGAATTGTATTGACAATTTCTTCTAAAATTTCTGGTGTTAGAATTGCTTTAAACTCGGCATCTACTTCTTTTAAAAGTGAAGCTTGGGGCAGTAAAACGTGATCTTTGATCAACGCAAACGGACTTTTAGCATGTTGCTCCCAGTTGTTCCAAGAATGATGAAAATACAAACATGCGCCGTGATCAATCAGCCATAATTCTTTATGCCAGATCAGCATATTCGTATTTTTAAAAGTTCTGTCGACATTCGTGATATAGGCATCCAGCCATACAATCTGCGAAGCTAATTTTGCATCAACTGTTGTTACAACAGGATCAAAAGTTATGGCTCCAGATAAAAAGTGAAGTGCCAGATTTAATCCTTGACTTCCCTGAAGTAAATCCTGAATTTCTTCATCGGCTTCTGTTCTTCCAAAAGCTTCATCAAGATTTGCGAATACTAATTCGGGAAGCTGCAGTTTTAAAGCTTTTGCTATTTGTCCGCCTACTAATTCGGCTATAAGGGCTTTTACGCCGTGTCCGGCACCCCTGAATTTTAATACGTATTTAAAATCGTCATCGGCTTCTGCTAAAGCGGGTAAAGAACCGCCTTCGCGCAGTGGCGTTATATATCGCATGACGTTTACCGTTCTGAGATCGAAGTTGTTTTTCATAAATACAAACTTACTAAGGTTTTGCCACAAAGGCGCAAAGACACGAAGTTTTTTTAATCTTGTAAAGACGCGGAGCCACAAAGATTATGCTCTAACAGATTTATTCATTTTTGTCATCCTGAGCGAAGTCGAAGGAGCGCAAAGATATTCCTCAAAATTTATTCCTTGTTGAGTTACTTACGTGCCCTTCGACTTCGCTCAGGGTGATAAGTAGTTCGGATATAATATCAATTGAATAATTGACTAATTTTCAAATTGGCACATTAGCTAATTCCAAAAAAGCTTTTCCTAAATATTTAATAATTGTAGAAGCTGTAAAAGATTCATAGCCCGTTTTTGGCAAGGCTAAATTCGCTGTTAATCCGTGAATATAGACACCAAATTTTGAAGCGTATTTGGGTTCGTAACCTTGCGCAAGCAGACTTGTAAGGATTCCGGTCAGTGTGTCGCCGCTTCCTGCTGTTGCTAGTGCTGCGTTTCCAGTTGTGTTTTCGTAAACCGAATTTCTGTTGATAATGAATGTCGGTGCGCCTTTCATGACGATAATGACTTTATATTTTTCTGAAAAAGCAATCGTTTTTTGAAATTTTTCCGATTCTGAATTCCATTTTCCTATCAAGCGTTCTAATTCTTTTGGATGAGGTGTTAGAATCGTATCTTCTGGAACTAATTCGAGCCAAGATAAATTCTGCGCAATAATATTTAAAGCATCGGCATCGAGGACTAAAGGCACTTTATTGGATCTTAAAAATTCAAATAAAGCTTTTTGAGTTGCCAGCTCCTGTCCTATTCCTGGACCAATTCCTATTGCCTGCGGGGTTATTGGCAGATGAATATTGGTAATAAAATTGGTATTCTCATCTGTAACTGTCATTACTTCTGGAATGGAGATTTGAAGGATTTGATAACCGCATTTGGGTACAAAAGTTGTTACGAGTCCGCAGCCTGTTTTTAGACAGGATTTTGAGGCTAAAACCGCTGCTCCTATTTTGCCATAACTTCCGGCAATAATCACCGCATGACCTTGTGTTCCTTTATGTGCTTTGGAATCTATTGGTTTGTATAATTTCAGAATTTCTTCTTTTGTAATTAAATACGATGATTTCATTTGAATACTTTTATATAATAAAATTACATAAAAAATCGAAATCATTATTGTTCTTTTGAAACCGTTAGCCCTAGCCCTGATAGAAGCGGCATCCTTTTGTTTTTTTCTTTAAAAAACAAAAGATATAGCGGATAGCAGGAAATAGCTCCTAATCATTGCGAAATTTATAATTTAGAGTATCTTTTTTCGATATTTTTTGAATAAATTTGCGACTGAATTTTATAAAACAACACAATGAAAAATACTGCGCTTACGCACATACATGAAGGTTTAGGAGCAAAAATGCTTCCTTTTGCGGGTTATAATATGCCTATTACTTATGAAGGGGTTAATGCTGAACACGAAACGGTTCGTAATGGTGTGGGCGTTTTTGACGTTTCGCATATGGGTGAATTTTTGTTAACGGGTCCAAATGCTTTGGCTCTGATTCAAAAAGTGACTTCAAATGATGCTTCGACTTTGACAATTGGAAGAGCGCAATATTCTTGTCTTCCTAATAATGAAGGCGGAATTGTTGACGATTTGATTATTTATAAAATGAAAGAGGATCAATATTTATTGGTTGTAAATGCTTCCAATATTGAAAAAGACTGGAACTGGATTTCGTCTCATAATGATTTGGGTGTTGAAATGAAAAATCTTTCTGATGATTATTCATTATTGGCTATTCAGGGGCCAAAAGCAGTTGAGGCTATGCAGGCTTTGACTTCTGTAAATTTAGCATCGATTCCTTATTATCATTTTGAAGTAGGTGATTTTGCCGGAATTGAGCATGTAATTATTTCTGCTACAGGATATACTGGTTCTGGAGGATTTGAAATTTACTGCAAAAACAGCGAAGTAGAACAGGTTTGGAATAAAGTTTTTGAAGCTGGTGCGTCTTTCGGAATTAAACCAATTGGTCTTGCAGCGCGTGATACTTTGCGTCTAGAAATGGGATTCTGTTTGTACGGAAATGATATTAATGATATGACGTCTCCACTTGAAGCTGGTTTAGGATGGATTACTAAATTCACAAAAGACTTTACAAATTCTGAGAACTTGAAAAAGCAAAAAGAAGAAGGTGTTTCTAGAAAATTAGTTGCTTTTGAAATGCAGGAACGTGCGGTGCCAAGACACGATTACGAAATCGTAGATGGTTCTGGAGCTGTAATTGGAATTGTAACTTCTGGAACTATGTCGCCTTCTATGAATAAAGGAATTGGTTTAGGATATGTTACGGTGGCTAACAGCGCTGTTGACAGTGATATCTTTATTAGAATTAGAAAAAACGATGTTCCTGCTAAGGTGGTTAAACTTCCGTTTTACAAGAAATAGTTTTTAAAAAATATATTATTTGAGAATGCATTACTTTGACTAAGCAATGCATTCTTTTTTTGCTTTAAACTGAAATCTATTTGTCAAAATTATCAATTTGTGCATTTTGTAGATAAAAACTTTTTGTCGTCGATATTTTAGTAAAAAGACTACTATTTGTGAAAAAATAAGTGTAACTTTAATCTGAACGATGAATTCCCATTTATGAAAAAAATTTCACTACTCCTTTTTTTGCTGACATCAACTGGATTTTTTGGTCAGAACAGCGCAGAAACTTGTGAAATATTAAACAAAATAAATGCGCTTATTCAAGCTGAACATCTTAGACCTAAGCCTGTTGATGATAGTTTATCTGTGTTCGTTTTTGACAACCTCATTAACGAGCTGGATCCGTCTCGTAATATCTTTTTTAAGAGTGAATACGACGAAATGGCTGCCAAATACAGATACAATTTAGATGATTTAATTCTGAAAAATGACTGCAGTTTTCTTACTGATATAAAAGCTAAATATGTAAATGGTCTTGTTCGAACTAAAAAAGTATTAGAAAAGATTCAGACTACACCAATAGACTACGCTAAAAAAGATACGATTCGTTTTTACAAAAAATCTTTTGCTTTTTATTTAAAGAAAGAAGATATAGAAAAGGTCTGGACCAAAAAACTACGCTATCAAATATTAGATGATATTGCCGAAACCAGCAATAATTTAGATTCTATAAAAGCCAATTTTAAATCAATTGAATTGGTGTCAAAAAATAAGATCCTTACCAATGAAATCTGCCGTTTTAACACTCTACTAGACACTAATACAAAGCAGGAAGAGAAATTATACAATTTCTTCTGCACTTATTTTGATCCGCATACAGCGTATTTTAGCGATGATTCGAAAACGAGCTTTGTAGCTTCTTTATCTAAGGAACATTTATCGCTTGGAATGACTGTGAATTTGAATGAGAAAAATGAAATTATTATTGATGAGGTAGATCCAAATGGGCCAGCCTATCAAACTGGACAGGTAAAAAAAGGGGATCAGATTATTTCTATTTCAAATCAAAAAGAAACTCTGCAGGTTTCGTGTGCTTCGTTAGAATCTATTTCAACCATGATTTTGTCTGAAAATAATAGACATATTACACTTACTTTAAAACGCAATTCGGGCAAAAGTTTTGATGTTTATATTGAGAAACAAGTCATGAAAGACGAGGAAAACTCTGTCTTTAGTTTTATAATCGGCAAAGACAGTAAAATTGGTTATATCAAAATTCCGAGTTTTTATGCTGATTTGGATGGGAACAGCCGAAAAGGCTGCGCTGATGATGTGGCAAGAGAAGTTGTAAAACTCGAAAGAGATGGGATAAAAGGACTTGTTATTGATTTAATTGACAACGGCGGCGGCTCGATGGAAGAGGCTATAAAATTGGCTGGGATGTTCGTAGATTACGGTCCGCTTTCGGTTGTAATTGATAATAAAAAAGAAAAAACGGTAATTACAGATCCTTTCAAAGGTGTTATATACAGAGGACCTATTGTGGTTTTGGTAAACAGCAACACGGCTTCTGCAAGTGAATTTTTCTCTTCTATTATGCAAGATTACAATCGTGCATTATTATTAGGAAGCAGTACATTAGGAAAAGCGACAATGCAGACGATTCTTTCGCTTGACGAGGAAAAAAATACTGATTTCTTAAAAATTACTATTAATAAATTTTATAGAATTACCGGAAGAAGCCATCAATATATTGGTGTAAAACCAGATGTTGTACTGCCGGAATTTTACGAAGATATTTATCAGAAAGAAAGTGATTTTCCGACTGCGATCAAAAATGACAGCATTGAGCCTTTTTTGAAATACAAAACCTATGTAAAACGAAACTTGATTGACAAAATTGCTAAAAATAGTTCTGCCAGGCTTGCTGATAATTATTTCTTTAACAACATAAAAAAGATTAACCTTAAAATTGACAAACTTGTAAATACTCCAAAAGCAGAAATCCCGATGACTTTAGATGCGGTTTTTAAACAAAAAAAGACTTTTGATGCTCTTTGGACTGAAATCAATACTTTTAATGATGAAAATAATCCGCTGGATGTTTATAATTCCAGTATTAATCAGCTTTTACTAGGTGCTTATCCAACGGATAAAACCATAAATCAAGATCAGATGGACAATCTTAAGACTAATCCTTATCTAAACGAAGCGGTAAATATTATTAATGAATTTAATGGCGGGAGTAAATGATTTGTTTCAGGTTTCAGGTTTCAGGTTTCACCGCCTTTTTTAACCGCAAAGTTTGCAAAGATTTACGCAAAGTCCGCAAAGAAATTTTTAAGTTAATTTTATAAAATAAAAAGAGTTCGCAAAGCTATGGGTATAAAGTTTTGTGAACTTTGTGCCTATAAACATAACTTTTGAGAAAAAAACTTTGCGCACTTTGCGGTTAAATTCAACGCAACGCAATTCTGTTTTTTGATTTTACATCACAAAATTCAGTTTTAACCGCTAAAGATTTTTTTAACCGCAGAGTACACAAAGATTTACACAAAGTACACAAAGAAATTTTTAAGTTAATTTTATAAAATAAAAAGAGTTCGCAAAGCTAGGTTATAAAGCTTTGTGAACTTTGTGTTTATAAACGTAACTTTTAAGAAAAAATCTTTGCGAACTCTGCGGTTAAATTCAACACAACGCAATTCTGTTTTTTGATTTTACATCACAAAATTCAGTTTTAACCGCTACGGAATATTTTTTTTAACCGCAGAGTCCGCAAAGATTTACGCAAAGTACACAAAGAAATTTTTAAGTTAATTTTATAAAATAAAATAGTTCGCAAAGCTATGGGTATAAAGCTTTGTGGACTTTGTGTTTATAAACGTAACTTTTAAGAAAAAATCTTTGCGAACTTTGCGGTTAAATTCAGCACAAGACACAGGACTTGAAACCTGAAACTTGAAACATCAACCAAAACATTCAATAAAAAAGAGTTGTTTTGTTTTTGGAAAAATAAGGAATAACCGTATTTTTGCATCTCAAAACTAAAAATTAGAAATGGGAAGAGCATTCGAATTTAGAAAAGGAAGAAAAATGAAACGTTGGTCTGCAATGGCCAAAACATTTACCAGAATTGGTAAAGATATCGTAATGGCTGTTAAAGAAGGCGGTCCGAATCCAGACGCCAATTCTAGATTAAGAGCTGTTATACAAAACGCGAAAGCTGCCAACATGCCGAAAGACAATGTGGAGCGCGCGATTAAAAATGCAAGTAATAAAGATACTGCCAACTATAAAGAAATTTTGTTTGAAGGATATGCTCCTCACGGAATTGCAATTTTAATTGAAACTGCATCTGACAACAATAACAGAACTGTAGCAAACATTAGAAGTTATTTTAATAAATGTAACGGAACTATGGGAACTCAAGGTTCTGTTGAGTTTATGTTTGACCATACTTGTAACTTTAGAATTGCAAATAACGGTCTTGATGCTGAAGAATTAGAACTTGAGTTAATTGATTTTGGTGCTGAAGAAGTTTTTGAAGATGAAGACGGAATCTTAATCTATGCTCCTTTTGGTAGTTTTGGAGCGTTACAAAAAGAATTAGAAAATAGAGGTCTTGAAATTCTATCTTCTGGTTTTGAGCGTATTCCTCAAATTACAAAAGAATTAACTGAAGCTCAAATCGCTGACGTTGAAAAATTAATTGAGAAAATCGAAGAAGATGATGACGTTATGAACGTTTATCATACAATGAAAGAAGAATAATCTTCTATAAAATAGTAGGTATTAAAAGGCTCCAGAGTTATCTGGAGCTTTTTTTTTACCAGAATGTGGAAACCCGTAAAGATTTGTATTACAAAATGTTTACATTTGGCAAAAATTTAACAGTCTATTACGTTTTAAACTAATTCTATAAATTATATGGATTAAAAAACTAACAACCAAACAGATTCATTTTTAACAAATTAGAGTCCTAATTGCGTTTAACTGCAGTTCTTATTTGTTAAAAAAGATTTACATATACCCAAAAATAATACCACAACCAAACCTACCAAAATTGAAAAAAATTACTTCAAAGTTTTCCGCTTTTGTATTAAGTATACTTTTATTTCTCGTAAGTTTTAATAGTTTTTCTCATACTTATCTTGATACAATAAGTAATAAAAGAAAACCTATACCTGCAAAAAGCATTCTTTTAAATAATGATGCTAAACAACCAAGTAGTTCTTCCAAATATGAGTTGAATACTGAAAGTGAATTCACAAATTCATATATTCAAAAAAACTATCCAATTGGAGATCCTACAAACGGATTTTTAGATAAGGCTAAGGAAGTTTTTAAGGAAATTGATAAAACCGAAAACGTTACCGATTTTTTAGAGCCTAAAAACTTAGCACAACTTCCGCTGGGTATTAAAAAAACTATTGGAGGAATTCAATATTCTTTAGGTATCAGTAATGCAAAATTTACTCCTCAATATACCGAATTAACTGCATTTGTAAAAATTATACTTCCTCAGACTGATTCTTTAGGAAACAGAAAGGAACTTTTTTTTGGGGCAAATAACATTAAACTTTCTCATAAAGGAGGTCTAGTTGGCGACACCAATCTTGTTTTATTAGGTGATGTGCCTATTAAAATGTTTGGAGATAAAACGCTATTAGTGCTAAAAGGCGGCATGGAAATGGCCACTGGAGAGGTTAAAAACAAGACCTATGTAACCATTGATTGTAATGGCTTTAAAGAATTAGGTGTTGAGGCAGATGTTATTTTTTCCAGAACAATGCTTGAGCCTGTCGATGCTACATACAACGTCATTCCCGGCACCAGTCAAGTCAAGTCCAGTTTTAAAGCTGTTGTTGGTAACTGGAATGATATTTTAATAGATATTAATATCCCTACTTTTCAACTTACTAAACATCCTGGTTATTGTTTTGAATTAAACAATGCGGTTATTGACATGAGCGACTTGCGTAACTCATCTAATGTCATATGGCCAAAAGATTATGAAAAGGATTATTTAGTTCCTGGAAATGAAAAATTATGGAGAGGATTTTTTGTCCAATCTCTTAAGTTAGTTCTGCCTTCTCAATTTAAAAAGAAAGGTACTAACGAACGAATTACGTTCAAGGCAACCAATTTGTTAATTGACAGAATGGGAGTTTCTGGAACTTTTTCTGGAGAAAATATCTTAAGTCTTGGAGAAGGAAATGCTTCTGGATGGCAATTTTCTGTAGATCGTATTGAATTAGGTTTTAGAGCCAATTCTCTCGTTGCTGCAGGGTTTAGCGGAGGAATTGTTTTACCAGTTTCTTCTGGACAATGCACAGCAGAAGGAAGAGGTGAACTTGGCTATACTGCAGTTTTTAATACTATCGATAATGAATATCTTTTAAAAGCAGAGATCAAAAATGATATCTGTTTTCAAGTATTTAAAGGAAATGCCTCTTTAGAAAAAAACTCGTATGTTGAGTTAAAAGTTAAAGAAGGCAAATTTTTACCAAAGGCTGTTTTATACGGAACTTTATCACTTAACGCCAGTAACAAACCTGCTACAGCAGCTGATGCAATAGCTGGTGAAAAATATGTAACTGTTTATGATGACAAAGGGAATGTTATTGTTCCAACAAAGAAAGAGACAGTTGCTTTTAAAGGTATTATTTTTCAAAATTTAACTTTACAAACAGTAGTTCCTTACATAACAGCAGACTATTTTGGATATAAAAATAATCCGGAAAAAGACGCATCAGTTAGTAATTTCCCTGTAACAATTAATGAAATTGCCTTAACCGCAGATACGCAATCTGCCAGTTTAAAAGTCGATTTAGCCATTAATTTAATGAAGGACCAATTTAATGGAGAAACTAAATTCTATGTAATTGGAAAATTTGCTCCGGAAGAAGGAATTCAAAAGTGGAAATTCGACCGTCTTAAATTTGAAGAAATAAAAGTCGCCGCCGATCTTGGAGGTGTTAAATTTAAAGGAAGTATTACCATATTAGACAATGATCCTATTTATGGAGACGGTTTTAAAGGAATGCTTGGTGCTGATTTTACAGGCGGTATTTCTGTTGAAGCAAATGCTATTTTTGGTTCGAAAAGTTTTAGATACTGGTATGTTGATGCAATGGTCGACAACCTAAATATTCCTGCTGGAGCCATAACTTTTAAAGGTTTTGGCGGAGGTGCTTACTACAAAATGAAAAAGGACGGATTCAGCAGCAGTTTTGTTGCTTCTGGATCTAATTATGTTCCCGATGAAGATTCTGGTCTTGGTGTTAAAGCCATGCTTAAGTTTGCTGGAACTGCCACTGCCGACGCTTTTTGGGGTGGTGCAGGATTTGAAATCGCTTTCAACACTCACGGTGGTATTAACCGAATCAGTATTTATGGAGAGGGCCACGTAATGCAGACTTTTGAGATACCTGGAGTTGACGAACTTAAAGATGCATTAAAAGCCGTGACTGAAAATGAATCATTGATGTCGCAAGTTGCATTGGAAGCTCTAAAAACTTCAAATCTATCAAAAGCAGCAGAAGATTTATACCCTACTGATGTTAAACAGCGAATGGGAATTAATGCCTTTGCTGCAATCGAATATGATTTTAGATCTAAAACATTACACGGAACATTTGATTTATACATAGATACTCCTGGAGGTTTTATTAAAGGTCGTGCTTCTGGAAACCGAGCAGGATGGGCTGTACTGCATTTTGCGCCAGATAAATGGTACATTAGAATGGGGACGCCAACAGACCGATTGGGGATAAAATTAGCCATAGCTTCTCTTGAAGTTGAAGCTGGAGGATATTTCATGATTGGTGATGATATTCCTGGCAGTCCTCCTCCACCCGCTATTGTTGCTCAAATTCTTGGAGTCAGCGCAGATTCGCTTGATTATATGCGAGATGAAAATAGTGTAGCTTCTGGTAAAGGTTTTGCTTTTGGTTCTGATTTTAGTTTAAAAACTGGAGATATCACTTTCTTAATCTTTTATGCAAACTTTCAATGTGGTTTTGGATTTGATATCATGGTAAAAGATTATGGCGAAGCACAATGTAAGGGTTCTGGACAAATTGGTTTAAATGGCTGGTATGCTAATGGGCAGTCTTACGCTTATCTGCAAGGTGAGCTCGGAATCAAGATTAAATTATTCATGATTAAAAAGAAAATATCCATTATAAAAGGAGGTGGAGCCGTTCTCTTGCAAGCCAAATTACCTAACCCCGTCTGGATTCGAGGTTATTTAGCAGGAAATTTTAGTTTATTAGGAGGAGCCGTTAAAGGAAGTTTCAGATTTAAACTAGAGTTTGGAAAACAATGCGAATTTGTTAATGATGCTCCATTAGGCGGTCTAAAAACAATTGCAGATATCACTCCTGCCGAAGGTGCAAAAGATGTCAGCGTATTTGCTGTTCCACAGGTTGGATTTAATATGCCTATTGAAAAAAGTTTCACATTGGAGGAAGATTCTGGTGTAAAAACATATAAACTGAAATTAGAAGAATACAGTATTAAAAAAGATGGTGTTGCCATTGTTGGAAACATAACATGGAATCCAACCAAAGATTTATTGAGTTTTACGCCTTCTGAAGTATTGCCTCAAAATTCAAACCTTACCTCTACTGTAAAAATAAGTTTTCAGGAATATGTAAATGGAACTTGGAAAACGGTTTATGATGATGGACAAATAGCTACTGAAACTGAAGTTAGAAATTTCACTACAGGACTTGCTCCAAACTATATTCCGTTGACGAATATTGCTTATTGTTATCCGGTAATGGATCAGAAATATGTTTATCAAAATGAATCGAAACAGGCTTATGTTGTTTTAAAACAAGGTCAGACTTATTTGTTTGAATTAAAAGAAGGACAATCGCAAAAAGCATTTTATAAAACAGGTACAAATTCAAATACAGGATCAATTACATACAATACAGCCCTTAAGAAAGTAAGTATCGATTTACCTGTTTTACAGACATCTAAGCCGTATAACATTTCATTAATGACACTTGAAACAAAAACTGATGCCAATAGTAATTTAAAAGAAAGTTATTCGACACAGGATCTAGGTGAAGATGCCAGTCTTACTGTAAAAGACAATAAACTGGGAGAAGTTGTTACTGGCGGACAAGGTGTAGAATTATTACAATATAATTTCAATACAAGTCAGTACAATAGTTTCTCAGAAAAAATGGCTGCTAAAAAACCTAAACAAACGTTGACAGAAATTATTTATTCTGATGTTCATGCCTTACAATCATTAAACAGCTCTACTGAGCCTTTTGATGAAATCGAAATTATTGGTAATGCTAAAACAATGAATGTTCCTTTGATAAATGTTGAAGCAATATTAGATGACAGTTATTATAAAAATGAGATTTTCCCATTAATATATCAAGGATATCCATTAGAAACAGATTTGCAATTTGATAGAAGTACGACAGCTCTTGGTGTTCCGCCTACAAAAGGTGTAGAAACATTGGCGTGGTATCAAGATTATATCATTAATAATCCGACAAGCTACATGTTAAAAGAGTACCTGCCTTATAGATATAATCTGCCATTTTACTATAAAACAGATTTTGTCAATTTAAGATATAAAGTAGTAAATAAGTACTTAAACAGTTTAAACCAGCAAATGATTTCGAAGTATGATTATATCATAAATGGTAAGTTCCCGTACATCAAACAAGGTCAATATAACATAAAACTGAATTACACTCTTCCAGGAGGACAATTAGGAAGCAGTTCTATATTCACATTCAATAAATCAATTTAATAATGAAGTTCAAATTTTTCTTTATCCTTTTTTTAATTTTCACTTTTTCTGGAATTGCTCAAAACAATTCTAAGGAAAACAACGACATAGAAAAAAAGAACGAAATCCAAGTAATAGCTAGAGTTCAAAAAGACCGCATTTTATTACGCTGGGCTGTTAATACTCCGATTGCTTGGAAAAAATTAAACACATACGGCTATTTAATAGAACGATTTACAGTTACAAGAGATAATAAAACGCTGGCAAAACCAGAACGTGTTGTTTTAGCACAAGCGTATAAACCTCAACCTGTAGAAACTTGGGAAAAATTAATTGATGAAAATGATAATGCTGCAATTTTAGCACAAGCTATTTACGGTGAAAGTTTCAGTGTAACTGGGACAGACAATTTAGAATCGATAGTAAATCTGTCTGAAGAAGCAGAACAACGTTTTACTTTTGCTTTGTATACAGCTGATAAAGATTTTGAAGTTGCTAAAAAAGCAGGCTTAGGTTTTGAAGATAAAGATGTAAAACAAAACGAAAAATATGCTTACCGAATCTCTTCGAATGTTCCTGAACAAGAATTGAGCATCGTTTATGGTGGTGTATTTGTAAGTTTAAAAGAATATGAACCACTGCCAAAACCAATGGATCTTAGTGCTCACTTTACTGACAACAGTACCATGTTAAGCTGGAATTTTAAAATCTTAGCCCATGTTTATGGAAGTTATTACATAGAACGATCTACTGATAAGATTAATTATAAGCGACTTACAGATAAACCGTACACCAGTTTAAGTCAAGAAAATGCAAATAATAACAGAATCTTTTATGTTGATTCTATTGCTAATAATACGTCTTACCATTATCGTATTCAAGGTATTTCTCCGTTTGGGGAATTAGGACCTTATTCTGATGTTGTTTCTGGTAAAGGAAAAGCTTTATTAAAATATGTCCCACATTTGACGGTAAAAGACTTTAAAGACGATTCGACAGTTACTTTAACCTGGGAATTTCCAGAAGAAGGAAATAATGAGATATCTGGATTTGAACTTAATCGTTCCGATTATGACGATGACAAATACACCAAGGTAGTTAAAAACATTCCTGCTAAGGATCGTAGTGTAACTTATAATAAACTGCTTGCAACAAATTATTTTACAATAACAGCTGTTGGAAAAAATGGAAACAGCCGTACCTCCTTTCCTATGCTGGTTCAGCCTGTCGATTCAATTCCGCCAGCAAAACCAATTGGTTTAAAAGCAACTATTGATTCCTTGGGAGTTGTAAAAATATCTTGGACTCCAAACAAAGAAAAAGATCTTTTAGGATATCGTATTTATAAAGGCAATACTGCTGAAGAAGAATTTAGTCAGCTGACAGTGAGTCCGCATGAGAAAAATACTTTTGAAGATAAAGTAATTCTTAAAAGTTTAAATAGTAAAGTATACTATAGAATTATCGCTGTCGATTACCGCTACAATATGTCTCCTTTCTCTGAAACATTAATTGTAAAAAAGCCAGATATTATACCTCCTGCTTCGCCTGTTTTTACCAAATATGAAATTAAAGACGGCGCCGTGTTTTTAGAATGGGCAAACAGCCAAAGTGAGGATGTAAAATCTCATCAGCTTTATAGAAAAGAAAATGATCAGGAAAAATGGGAATTAATATGGAGTGGCATTGATAAATCTGAGACTTATCAAGATAAAAAAACAATTGAAGGTGCAACTTACAGATATGCCATTTTTGCTAAAGATGAAAGCGGATTAGTTTCGATTCCTTCACCAGAAGTTGCATTCTTTGTTCCAAAATACACTGTAAAACCAGCTGTAAAAGGTTTCTACGCACAAGCCAATACCACTACAAAAAGTATCGACTTGTCTTGGAGTTATGATGAAACTGGCGTGGAAAGCTTTGAAATTTATAAGGCAACCAACGGAGAACCAATGCAGCTGATTCAAATGGTAAAACCTGAAACGAGAAAATTATCTGATCCAACGCTTACCATTAATACCACTTATAAATACGGAATACGAGCTCTGTTTAAAGATGGAAGAATGTCTAAAATGGATTTTTACACCGTTAAATTTTAATTAAGAAAAAAATAGAAAGCCCCCAAAACCAAAAAAGATTAATACCTGCAATGAACATTTTAAGTAAATATAAGATACCACTATTACTACTCCTAATTTTTTTCTCAAAAAGTTACGGTCAGAATTATAAGTATAAGATAAAATGGGATTTCAAGAGATTAATGGGTACAAGCGAACTATTTTTCTATTTAAATACTGGTGATTCATATCCTTACAATGGAAATTATGCAAATGCAGCTACTACTTCTTGGGGAACTTTTACATATATTCTAAGTAATAATAGTGTAACAACATTAGATGGTGTTGTCGTTTCTAACACTCCTCTGCGTCTGACCCAAGCTCTAAAAGAACCTTCAGGCAGTTTTACTCAAAGAAGTGGTATTTATGTTACTGGCCCTGAATCTGGATATTGGCAAAATACTTTTGGTTCTCCATTAGGCAGTAATATGGTAACTAATAACACTCCTTTTGAGTTTTACTATTTATACCCATTAGTACAGTTAAATAATTATAATGCCTCACAAACAGAATTACAAGCTTGTAAACCTTTTCCTTTTAAGGCTGGAACTGTTGGCGAAGGTGGAAACATGACATTTGCTGTGGAATATTTTCATAGTACCAGTGGGAGTTGGAAAGAATTATTGCCTTATGAAAGAAGAAATGCAGATATGATACCAATTTTATTGTCACAGATTCCAAACTTGCAATTAGATCAGAACTTCCAACTGAGAGTTCGATATTCTAGAACAGGCGCATTTGCAAATGATTATTCAGATATTCTAACCTACAAATTTATTCCTTGTCCTCCAGCTATGATTGGTGAACCAATTCCAGAATCTCCTTTATGCTATAATAGTGATAATGGAAAAATTATCATGTACTTTGATAATGATTTAGCAAACACAGAATATTTTTTACTAACTCTGACTCCCCTAGTTAATAATGTAGAATTGTCTCCGTACAATAAAACTGTAGTAAAAAGTGAATTTATAAATCGTACGATCGTTTGGGAAAATTTAAGGGCTGGTACTTATAAATTGAAATATCAAACTTTTAAAACTGGTAATCCTACTCCATCCAGCATAGTTGAAAAAAATAATATAGTCATAACAGACAAGTTACCACTTAGCTTTCAAGTTGTAAAAACTGATGCGCAATGTAATAATCAAAATGGAATAATTAGAATTGAAGCAACTGGAGGAACAGCTCCGTATTATTACACAATAAATTCAGAGTCTGAAGTACAATTCACATCTGCAACAAACAATATAAGTATTTCAGGGGGCACATATAATATTAAAGTTAGAGATACCAATAACTGCATTGATTTAAATGCTGATGACAGTTTATAAATGATACTTCGTTTATAAAAATCGAAAAATAATTTATTAAACAAATTACTCTTAGACACAAACGAAACTAAACGAATAAAAAGATGAAAACAAAATTACTCTCTGTATTATTTCTCTTTTTTGGATTAATACACTTTACAAATGCACAAACCAAATATGGTATGCTGGTAAAAACAACATTAGATCCTTTTCAAGGCTGGAATGGAAGTCATGCTGGAAATTTACGAATTTCAATAGGTTCACAATCTGTTAGTAAAGGCAGTAATACCACTGATGATCTTGTAGTAGCATACAAATTCTTGTATATAACAGATAATCCAACTCAAATTGTTTGTTCAAGCAGTACCGCAGGAAATAAGGATGGGAGCGACTGTAGTTTAGACAGAAACATCCCCTACAATAAAGATACTTTTGATTCTGGTTACTTTGGAGGATGTATTGGAGATGCAGAAATGATGGGAATTTATCTGCCGCAGCCGGTAAACACAAATGTTTGTAAAAATGATGTAATCTCGTTAACGCGAGGCTGGAATTGGCAATATAGCTACGATGCCATTAATTGGACTAATTTTGCTAGTTCATATCAGGCAAAACGTACAATTTCTTTTACTATGGCTGCCTTGGGAGGTTCTGACGGAAAAACTAAATTTTATGTCAGAGCTGGATACGATACAACTTTTACAGATTATATCATATATGATATTATTCCTTGCCCTCCTGGATTAGTTGGTTCCCCTTTGGTTAGCAGCACAACTTGTGTAAACAATAATGATGGGAAAGTAGTTTTTACTTATGACAGAGATTTAGTAAGTAATGAACGTTTTGAATTTAGCTTTTATAAAAAACCTGATAATATACTTATTGCAACTCCAGCTTTAACTATTGATAGTGTAAATAGAAAATTAAATTTTTCTGGTTTGGCCGCAGGAGACTATTCTATAAAATATCAAACCTTTATAGGAGCTCAGCCAACGAGTACAAACTCAACACCTGATCCAGCATTTACTATATCTGCTGCGACTCCTTTTTATTTTCAAATTACTGAATTACAACCTCAGTGTAATAATCAACAAGGAAAAATAAAATTAACCGCCTCAGGAGGAATAGCTCCATATTATTATAAAATAGATTCGAATGCTGAGGTTCAGTTTACATCTCCAACTAATGAAATAGATGTTACTTACGGTGAACATTCTATTAAAGTAAGAGATACAAATTCTTGCATTGATTTAACAGCAAATCAATAGTTTATGGAGAAACTTTACTTCACTTTTTTTATTGCTTTCTTAATTGTTTCCAATGTTCATTCGCAAAATGTAAATGATAACAGAGGAAACTGTGAGACAATACAAATAACAAATTTGAGAACATATGCCAACAGAACAAATGACCGTTTGTTTTACTATTATAGTACTGATGGTATGTTTTGGATTCCTTTTGACAGAACTCAAGAAGATTATAGAGAGGGATTGATATTTAGAGCAGATCAGGACATTCATGGTTTTATAGGTATAGAAGACGAAGTAACTCCTTACACAGGTCCATTATATATTAAAGGTGAATATTTAACAAATGTTGGTTCGGCACCTGACCCTTATGAGGTTGTTAGAAGATGTCAGGAAGCCAATATGAATACTCCACCAAATAAGCCGCTTCCTTGTCCTAACGGTGCTGATGTGATTGGAATAACATCTGCTTTTTATTATATGATTCCGTGTTCTCCACTTTTAGTCGGAGAACCCATAAAAACTAATACCTATTGCAGTTATAGTAATGATGCAGAAATCACATTTAATTTTGATCGAAAGCTGGCAGATAACGAGCATTTTTTGCTCAATCTTTCAAAAAAAGTAACTGAAACCTCTTTTCAAATTATCAGAGATGCTACAGTAACTGCAAATGAATTTATAGATAAAAAATATACATTTTCCAATCTGGCACCAGGCGAATATTTATTTAGATATCAAACTTTTATTGGTACACAGCAAAACAGTGACAACGAAAGGTATTTTACAATTAATGCTAATCCGCCATTAAACTTTAGCATCGTAAACCAACAGCCTTTATGTCATGATGAAAATGGCCAGATTCAAATTGAAGCATCAGGAGGAACACCTCCCTATTTTTATAAAATAAATTCAGATCCCGAAGTCGAGTTTACAACACCAATAACTTTGGCAGTTGCTGGCAGTGACTATTTAATTAAAGTTAGAGATAAAAACAACTGTATTGATACAAATGCAAACGATTAAAAATATGAAGAAAATTCTACTCTTTTGTTTACTATTAACGTCCTTATTTACTTATTCTCAAACAGGAGTAAAAAAAGTGACTATTGGTAATCCTCCAGCAATTGTTATCGACGGTACACCAAAAGATGCTTCAGGTTTTGAGCAATATAATGGTCGCATCGAAAATTTTGGTATATCTGGTGGAACATTACTAAATAATGCAGATTACATCGTATTATGGAAAAAGGATGGATCAGATTTTACTCCAACTAATTTAAATGCACTTTTGGGCGGAAGATATGTTGTAACAGTTACAGATTCTAAAAGTTGTTCTACTTCCAGAATTTTTACCGTAGGTCGACCAGATCCACTACAAGTTACTCTTTCTGGCAATACCACTATTGCGTGCTCTGGCGGCACTGGGAGTTTAATTGCGTCTGTATCAGGTGGGACTGCTGGTTACGTCTATGAGTGGCAGAAAAAAGGAGGAACTGCCCAAAATCCAACTTATACTACCGTATCTGGACAATATACTTATAATCCTTCAGGTCTGTTAACAGGTACCTATAGAGTGGTTATTACAGATAGTGCAACTCCTGCTAATAAAGTTACATCAGCTGATATTTTCTTGGGAGAAAATACCAAAATAACAGTAACAAACAAAAACATTGTAGATGTAAAATGTAAAGGAGAATTTACTGGAAGTGTAAATTTATCTATTACAGGAGGAACAGGAAGTTACAATGTAACTTGGTTAGATGGTGCAACTGGCCCTAATAGAAGTGGTTTAAAAACGGGAAATTATGACTTTACTATCACCGATACAAACGTACCGACATGCTCTATATCAGGATCTGCTTTTGTAAATGAACCTAGTACAAAGGTATCAATTAATTCAACAATAATTCAGACACAACCTTCAACTCCTACTGCTTTTGATGGAAAAATCAAAATATCAGGAACTGGAGGAACTCCAGGCTATACTTATGCTTGGTATAAAGGAACCACACAAATTAATCCAGATCCTGACAATGATGGTGAGGCCGTTGGCCTTGACAATGGAACTTACCATGCTGTTGTAACAGATGCTAATGGCTGTCCGATCACAAGTGCAGACATGGTATTAAATGCATTAGCTGTAACAATTGATGCTCATACTGATATCAAATGTTACGATGAATCAACAGGAAGTATAACAGCAAGAGCTTTTGGTGGTCTTGGTTCTGGTTATACTTACAAATGGTATAA
>Ga0160449_1000529_pt1 | contig 22846 bp, 19 predicted proteins | sample HID1975I_E1MG_FD_108216 | JGI IMG/M metagenome (GOLD analysis project Ga0160449, IMG submission 108216) | Enriched soil microbial communities from UW Madison campus, WI, USA - HID1975I_E1 MG | ecosystem: Environmental > Terrestrial > Soil > Unclassified | place: USA: Madison, Wisconsin...
TGCTGGCCAGTTGAAGTGGCAGTTTCGTAATAGTATAATGTATATTCTGGTTTACTTGGTACTGCAGTTAAAGGAAGCGCATTATCGCCAATACAATAATTTATAGGACCTGTAACAGTTGGCATTGTGGTAATGCTTTCAACTTTAATGGTAAATTGAAAGTAACATCCACCGGCGGCTCCGGGAGGAATTGCATAATAAGTTGATGTTCCAACTGTTGCAGGAAAAGGGTTATTAATAGTATATTGGGTTGTTGTTCCCGCTACTACTGGGTATGCATTGTAAAATGTAGAACCAGAAGGAAACGAACCCGTTACATCTGTAATTGGAATTGAAGATGCGTTATTACAAAAAGTAAAAGCAATAGTAGGCGAAGTAGCCTGGCAATTTACATTCGTATAATTTGAAGAATCTATAGTAGTTTGAAGCGGTGCAGATATTGTAGTTCCGGTACAGCTTCCAGATGTTGTATAACCTAAAATTACAGGTTTGTCGGTTACTGTTACACTAGAATTCACACCTTGTCCGCTTAACGAACCGTTTACTTGAATTACATTACTACAGTTCGAGTTTTTAAGCAAAGCACAGTTTTCTGTAGATTTTAATTGGAATGTCAACTCTGCCAAAACAGTATTTGGATCAGAAGGCAAAGGCAATGTACCAATATTCCAAACAATAGATCCGTTAGCACCAATTGTAGGTTCATAAGTCAGTGAATTTGGCGAAGGCGCTGGAGTAAAATTCACTGTTTTAGCTAAACTTTCGCTAACAAATGTGGCGTTGTACGGAATTGGAATAACAATTTTGCTGTTTTGTATGGCTTCAGAACCTCTGTTTTTTATTTGTATTTTGTAACCAAGTTCCTGACCTGGCATAACAGTATACGGACCAGCACCAGCAGAACTTCCGTTGATAGTTGTAGCTGTAAGCACACCTTCAATTTCTGGTACATAAGCATCAATTGCCATTACGATCGAAAAGATCGTATAGCTGTCCACCGTAGATCCATATTTAAAAGTCGTAGACGTCTGATTGTTTCCAATAATATCTTTGTTACTGTTTGGAAGCTTAAACGTACTGATATCAATACCGGAATTATTGACCAAATTCGGATTTCGGTTGTTTCCACCAGTGCTAATCGACGAATTAAAAAAGTTATTGGCATAATTTCCAGTTCGGCTTAAGCTTAAATAATTGCTGGTGTTTAATTTTTGAATTTGAAAATAATCACCCTCATAGTTCACATCACCTTCGCCGGCCATAACTCCAAGTTTAACATCAACAGGGCCAGATGTTACAGAGTTAAAGCCCGAAACAGGGAAACTATGTTCTGCGGTTATATTATTTTGCACAAAAGCGTGTCCATCAAAAACAGTAATATCTCTGTTTTTCATGTTAGAATTTTCATAAACCACGACCAAACCCCATCCTGCATATTTTCCTATCGCGCCGCCGTCAGCGCCTTCAGTTGCCGCAATATTAGCCGCAAAATATTCACCAATTCCATTTGTTCTCACATAATCTGTAACTTCCGCGTAAGCAGTAAACATATTGTTATCTGCATTTGTAGGGAAGTAAATATCTGTCGCTGTAAATTCATCATAAGTACTGTCATTTGGACCTTTAAATAGAATTTTTCTTTTATCTAAAGTTTTAGTCACGCCATTTTTAGTCACATTAAAAGAGTTTGGGCTATAAGCCGCATCAGAAACCCTTCCTGTCCAGTACAATCCAGCATAAACGATATTGTAGCAGTTCGTTAATTTAGTTCCGCTGTCATTTAATAAATCCAAAGTTGCAGCAGAAGAGTTAACAGTTTGATTGTTATTATCCTTATCTACATATATCATCGGGAAAGGTCCGTTAGTTTCACCAGCGTCATAATTCTGCATCGTAAGATTGGTGTTTCCAATCATCGTAAAATCTCCTTTAATTTTATAGATCGTTTTAGTAGGAGAATAAGAAGAAGTTCTTTCTTTAAATGGTTTTATTACCTGCGCATCTGCTTCAGTAATACCAATGATAAGCATCAAAAAGAAATAAAAAACCGCAAAATATTGAGAGTAGATTTTTTTCATAATAGTAGTTTTTTAAATTATCCGCCTATAGAAATTTTATAAAGAAGAACATATTTTGAAGTATTGTTTTTAATCAGATTATTGATGACAGAAGGATTGGTCTCAATTCCTGAAATGATGAAAATGTATTTTAATTTTTCAAACCCAGAAAAAGAATTCAGATCGATGGATTGGTTTAAATCTGTCGTTTTTTCAATTTTAATAGATACAATTTCAATATCACTTTTTATAGCAATAGAAGAATTAAGACTATTAATCGAATTAATATCTGTAAACAAAGCAGTAGGCTGGTCGCCGTAAACATTTATATCTCCAGGAGAAACATAAACTGCTGATTGTAAATCGTAAAGAAGATGTTTAAGATCACTAAGCTTAGAATCCTGTCCTGAATTTTCTAAGTTGGTTAAGTACGAATCTACATTTTCACTTTGAGCAAATGAAAAAGTTGTTGTTAAAAAAAACAGCACGAAAAAAATGTTTTTTTGAAAAATGTTCTTTTTGAACGAAAAAATAAACTTACAATTGTAAACAAATTTTACTGCTTTTTCAAGAGTAGATTTAGTTCTCATAACTTAAGACTTTGTTTTGAAGTATTTATAAAATTTTAACAGAATCAAAGTTATAGGGTCTATTTATTTTTGATTTTTTTTGTCTGTAACTAACCTAAAAACTCGTTGAAATGTATTTTTTGTATATAAAACAGCGTCAAAAAGCATTTTTTTTAACACAAAAAAGCCAATTTTTTAATGCATTTTTTTTGCTTTTTTGTTGAAAACAGAGGGTTTTTGAATATTGTAAGTTGTTAAAAATCAAATATTTAGTTAAAATTTTATAAATTTAAAGAATATCGATCAAATACTGATTTCATAGATAAAGTACATAAAAGAGAAAAATCTGCGTTTTATATTTTACTTAAAAGTTAACGATTAAGAAATTATTCATTCTTGTTAAAATTTGGATATAATGTTAACAGAAATAAAAAAAAGAAAAGGTTTAAAATTTCTTTTGTAAATTAGAACTTAATTAAAAATATAAGTCTGCAAGTCAGGTTTTTAAATTTGTTATTTATGAAAAATCTTATTTTAATACGTCATGCTAAATCAAGTTGGGAAGCACCATTAAAAGATTTCGATCGTCCGTTAATGAAAAGAGGAATCTTAGACGCGCATGATGTGTCATTAAATATCTCAGATTACCTTCCTAAAACCTATATAATTTGGAGCAGTACTGCAGCAAGAGCTTCAGAAACGGCTTTAATCTTTGCACAAAACATTTCTTACCCTATAGAAAGCATCGTTTACAAGGATGACCTTTATACTTTTGATGACAAACAACTCGAAAAAGTTATCAAATCGTGTGATAATAGTTTTGAAAGCGTTATTCTTTTCGGACATAACGAGGCTATTACAAATTTTGTTAATAAATTTGGGGATGTTTTTATAGAAAATGTTCCAACTTCTGGCTTTGTCTCATTACAATTTGATGCCGACAGCTGGAACACAATCGATAAAGGCAAAACACATAAAACTATTTTCCCCAAAGATTTAAAATAATTACAGTGTACGAACAGAAATATATCGATAGAGAAAAAAGCTGGTTAGCGTTTAATGCAAGAGTGCTTCAAGAAGCAGCAGACAACACGGTTCCACTTTTAGACAGACTGCGTTTTGTTGGAATTTTTTCAAACAATTTAGATGAATTCTTTAGAGTTCGGTATGCAGCCATTCGTAGATTAAGTCTCTCTGGAATTTCTGGCGAAAAATATTTGGGAGGTATTTCTGCCCATCAATTAATTAAAGATATTACAGAAATCGTAATTCAGCAGCAGTCTGAAAGTTTACGTATTTTAGGAAATATTGAAGCAGAGCTTGAATCTGAAAACATTTTTATTATCAACGAAGATCAGATCACGCCAAAGCAGGAATGCTTTTTAAAAGATTTTTTCACCCAAAAATTAAGTCCAGAATTAGTAACAATTATTCTGAATGATTTGGCCGTTTTTCCAGTATTAAAAGATACTTTAGGATATTTGGCAGTACGTTTGGAATTGAAAAATGATGAGGTTCGATATGCTTTAATCGAAATTCCGAAAAACATAAACAGGTTTGTAGTTCTTCCTTCTGAAGATGAAAAACAATATGTAATTCTAATCGATGATGTTATTCGTTTTAAACTGAAAAACATCTTCAATATATTTGATTATAAGACTGTTTCGGCGCATATGATCAAAATTACTCGTGATGCGCAATTGGACATTGATAGTGATTTGAGTAAAAGTATGCTCGAAAAAATTGCTACATCTGTAAAAGACCGCCGAATAGGAGAACCCGTTCGTTTTATTTATGATAGTTTAATTGAAGAAGATACGCTGCGTTTCTTCTTAGATAAAATGAAAATCGTCGAAACAGATAGTATTATTCCAGGAGGAAGATACCACAACCGACGTGATTATATGAGTTTTCCAAATTTAGGACGTTACGATTTATTGTATAAGCCAAACGAGCCGCTTCCTGTTCCAGGTTTAAGCTTAGAAGGAAGTATTTTAGAAAAAATCAGTAAAAAAGATTATTTGGTACATGCACCATATCAGTCTTTTTCTTATTTGACAAAGTTTTTGCGTGAAGCTGCTTTAGATCCTAAAGTTACAAGTATCAAAATTACTTTATACCGTTTAGCAAAAAATTCACAGATTATCAGTTCGCTGATTAATGCTGCTAAGAATGGAAAAAGAGTAGTGGTTCAAATCGAGCTTCAGGCGCGTTTTGATGAAGCTTCGAATATTTCCTATGCAGAACAAATGCAGACAGAAGGTATCGAACTGATTTTTGGAATGAAAGGTCTTAAAGTACACAGTAAAATATGTGTTATTGAAAGAACAGAAGAAGATAAAAACCGACGTTACGGATTTATTTCAACTGGAAATTTCAACGAATCGACCGCAAAAATTTATACCGATGTTACGCTTCTTACCTGCCATCAGGGAATTTTGAAGGACACATCAAAAATATTTGAATTTTTTGACATCAATTATAGAGTTCATAGATACAAACATTTAATTGTGTCGCCGCATTATACCAGAACAAAATTTATAAAACTAATTGATCGTGAAATTCTTCATGCTTTAGCGGGTAGAAAGACACATATTAAATTAAAAATGAATAGTTTATCCGATTTTAAAATGATCGATAAATTATACGAAGCCAGTAATGCCGGTGTGAAAATTCAGCTTCAAGTGAGAGGAATTTGTTCTTTGATTCCTGGAATTCCAGGAATGAGCGAAAACATCGAAGCCATAAGTATCGTTGATAATTATTTGGAACATTCAAGAGTTTATATTTTTGGAAATGCAGGTTTAACAGAAGTGTACATTTCATCTGCAGATTTTATGACCAGAAATCTTGACGGTAGAGTAGAAGTAACCTGTCCAATTTATGACCTTGAAATTAAAAAAGAATTGATAGATAATTTCAACATTGCCTGGAAAGGAAACGTAAAAGTGAGATATCATTCGTATAAATTAGATAATAAATATAAGCCTAAAAACCATCATGCCCCATTTAGAGCACAATTTGAGACCTATAAGTATTATCAGAATAAAATAGCAATGCTGGATGAGGTTCCTCAAAAAGTAAATTAATAATAAAACAATTTCAAATCATATAGTGAGCATGATTAATATAAGGAAGTTTGCAGCGATAGATATCGGTTCAAATGCCATGAGGCTTCTGATATCCAACGTTGTGGAACAAGATGGGAAAGAACCACAGTTTAACAAAAGTTCCCTTGTTCGTGTACCAATTCGTTTAGGGCAAGATGCCTTTACAGTTGGAGAAATTTCACCAGAAAATATAGACCGAATGGTTGATGCTATGAAAGCATTTAACCTTTTGATGAAAGTACATAAAGTAGAGCGTTATATGGCATTTGCAACTTCTGCAATGCGTGAAGCCTATAATGCAAAAGAAGTGGTGGCTTTGATTAAGAAAAAAGCCGACATTAAAATTGAAATTATCGACGGTAAAAAAGAAGCTGCAATTATTGCTTCTACAGATTTACATCATTTATTAAAAACAGACGAAACCTATCTTTTTGTAGATGTGGGAGGTGGAAGTACTGAATTTACATTATTCTCTGATGGAAAAATGATAAATTCAAGATCTTTTAAAGCTGGAACCGTTCGTTTGCTAAACAATATGGTTCATGATGTGGTTTGGGACGAAATCGAAAAATGGATCAAAACGAATACCGCTGGATACGAGGAAGTTACTTTGATTGGTTCTGGAGGAAACATCAATAAATTATTTAAAATGTCTGGAAAGCAGCAAGAAAAACCGCTTTCGTACATTTATATTAATTCACAATATGCGTTCTTAAATTCATTGTCTTACGAGCAGAGAATTGCTGAATTAGGTCTGAATTCTGACCGTGCCGACGTTATTATTCACGCTACCCGTATTTACCTAAATGCGATGAAGTGGAGCGGCGCACGCCAGATTTACGTTCCAAAAATTGGACTTTCTGACGGAATCGTAAAAGCAATGTATTACGGTAAAATTTAAATGCAATAACTTTTTTTGCCACGAATTCCACAGATTTACACGAATTATATTTTACAATAAGCACAAAAAATTGGTGTAAATCTGTAGAATTCGTGGCAGACTTTTTTAACCTATAAGTTGAAAACTTAAATCTAAGTAAATGAATAAAACTAGACTTGAAGCCTTTAGTGATGGTGTTTTGGCAATTATAATAACCATTATGATCTTGGAAATTAAAGTGCCGGAAGGAAACGAGTTTGCAGATCTAAAACCATTAATACCTAAGTTTTTAAGTTATATATTGAGTTTTATTTACGTTGGAATTTACTGGAATAATCACCATTATTTACTGCACGGTTTATCTAAAGTAAACGGAAAAATTTTGTGGAGCAATCTGCATTTGTTGTTTTGGTTATCTTTAATTCCAGTTTCAACAGGATGGATGGGAGAACATAATTTTTCAAAAGCAGCAATGGCATTATACGGAGTCATTTTGTTGTTGTGCGCAGTAGCGTTTGTAATTCTTCAAAAAATAATTGTTGATACAGAAGGAAAAGATTCTCTTTTAGCAAAAGCATTAGGAAAAGATTTAAAAGGAAAAGCTTCTGCAGTTTTGTACATAATAGGAATTATAGCTTCATTTTATAACGAATGGATTTCTGGCGCCGCTTATTTCATAGTAGCAATGGTATGGCTTATTCCTGATAAAAGAATTGAAAGAGTTTTTTCTTAAAGTTTGATATTTAATAAATGAAGTCAATTTTTCAGTCCATTCAGGATTTTACTCAGGAAGAATTAAATCTTTTAGATAATTTAATTACGTTTCGAACACTGAAAAAAGGCGAACTTTTATTAACAGAGAATCAGGTTTGTAATGAAATTGTATTTATAAAGAAAGGAATTCTTCGTTCCTTTTTTGTGAATCATAAAGGAGATGAAATTACCAATTGCTTTGCCTTTGAAAATGAATTTATGGCTTCGTTTGCCAGCTTTATAACAGAAGAAAAAGCAGAAGAAAGTATTCAAGCCATAGCAGATACAGAATTGCAGGTTTTAAATCGAAAAAGCCTGGAAGAATTATATAAATCAGGTTTCAACTGGCAGGAAACAGGCAGGAAATTAACAGAACTAGAATTTGTAAACCTTCAAAAGAGAATGATTTCTTTTCAGAAATTATCGGGCGCACAGCGTTATGAAGAACTTTATAAAAATCAAAAAAAATATCTGGAGTTAATTCCATTGCAATATTTGGCTTCCTATTTAGGGGTAACTCCAAGACATCTTAGCCGAATCAGAAAAGCAGCGATATAGTATTTTTGTTTTACACAGATTTTGCAGATTAAGTAGATTTTTTCAATCGTTTCTTCAGATAAAAAATCTGCGAGAAAATTAAATCAAGCAATTTCAATATTTTCAGGACATTTGTCCAGTAAAAGAAATAAGTTGAATAGTATTTTTGAAAAAAGAACAATATGAAAAAAATACTGATTATAAACGGGCATCCAAATCCTGACAGCTTTAATTTTGGCATTGCAGAATCCTATAAAAATGGAGCCGAAGCTTCTGGCGCTGTAATAGAAACTATTACAATTGCATCTCTAGATTTTAATCCCAATTTAAAATTTGGTTACCAAAAACGAACCGAATTAGAACCCGATTTGTTGGAATCTTGGGAGAAAATTAAAAGAGCAGATCATTTGGTATGGATACATCCCGTTTGGTGGGGCGGACTTCCAGCTATTACAAAAGGCTTTATTGATCGTTTATTTCTCCCAGGAATGGCTTTTCAGTACAGAGAAAATTCAGTTTGGTGGGATAAACTGCTAAAAGGAAAAACTGCACACATAATTACAACTTTAGATCAGCCGAGCTGGTATTATAGATTTGTTTACGGAAGGCCAAGTGTTAATCAGTTAAAAAAAATCTACTTTAGAATTTTGCGGTATAAAACCTGTAAAAGTAAGTTATATCGGAATCATAAAAGGTTCTGAAGAAAAGGAGAGAAAAAAATGGCTTGATAAAGTTTATAATTTCGGAATTAGAAATCTGTAAGCAGAAACAAAAAAAATTAATCTTTCAAATCCAATCCAAATGTTGAACGCAAAAGTTCGATGTTTGGATTAATCTCTAAGAAACGATTATAACGGTCCTGATTGTTATAACTTCTTTTAGCTTCTACTTTTTCATTTACAATAACTTCAATAGTAATATCATGATTGTGTAAATGTCCTTTTAAATGCCCTAATAATCCATTAATCTGACTTTCAAACTCTAGTTTTGAACCTTCGTTTGGCAGTTCGTAAAGAATTCTTGTTCCATCCAAAACAGGATCGTTGATTAATAAGATAGATTCCATAATCTTAAATCCTTTTTGACCTAAACGTTCGGCATATTTGTTCCAATGCAATAACATTTCGGTTTCTGTAAATTCCTCAGTAGGTAAAACAGATGAAGGTTTTACGTAAGATTTACTGCTTGCCTCAAGTTCTTTCTTTTTTCGGATACTTGCCAATGAAAATGCAGAAACCTTAGGCGTATTGCTTGTTTCTGTTTTCGGAGTTTCCGCAGTTTGAACTTTTGGAGCTTCTGCAGCCGGAGTACTGTTTTCAGTTTTTGGAACGTTAGAATTATCGTTTTCACTGCCATTTTGATTGACATTGATATTGATTTTTTCTTCCGTATTTGGAATTTGGGATTTTAAATCTGGGGTTTTAACTTCAGTTATAGAGAAGCTTCCATTTTTATAATAAGTAGGCGGAATTATGAATTGCTCAACTTTTTTTTTTCTCCATCAAAGTTGATAGAGGCCAATTGCATCAAACATAATTCAACTAAAAGTCGCTGATTCTGACTCAATTTGTATTTCAAATCGCAGTCGTTTGCAATATCAATTCCTTTCAATAAAAATTCCTGAGAACACTTTTGAGATTGAGCGCCATACATTTGCTGTGCTTGTTCTCCCACTTCTAATAAAGCAATGGTAGAAGGCGTTTTGCTGACTAGTAAATCTCTAAAATGAGAAGCCAATCCAGCAATAAAATGATGTCCGTCAAAACCTTTTGCAAGAATATCGTTGTATGCTAATAAAAGATCTGGAATTTTATTTTCCAAAATCAAATCGGTTATCGAAATATAAGTTTCGTAATCTAAAACGTTTAGGTTTTCGGTTACGGCTTGACGTGTTAAATTAGTTCCGCAATACGAAACCACACGGTCAAAAATAGACAAAGCATCACGCATTGCACCATCTGCTTTTTGAGCAATAATGTGCAGTGCATCGTCTTCAAAATTGATTCCCTGACTTGCAGCAACATCAGCCAAATGTTCTTTAGCATCTTTTACTGTAATTCTTTTGAAATCAAAAATCTGGCAGCGAGATAAAATCGTCGGGATGATTTTGTGTTTTTCTGTTGTTGCTAAAATGAAAATAGCATGTTTTGGCGGTTCTTCTAAAGTTTTAAGAAAAGCATTAAAAGCAGCCGAAGACAACATATGAACCTCGTCAATAATATATACTTTGTATTGTCCAGTTTGCGGCGGGATTCGAACCTGATCAATCAAGCTTCGAATGTCATCAACCGAGTTGTTTGAAGCAGCATCTAACTCAAAAACGTTAAAAGCAAAATCTTCATTTGGATCGTCATATCCAGGCTGGTTTATTTTACGAGCCAAGATACGCGCACAGGTAGTTTTTCCAACTCCACGTGGTCCCGTAAACAAAAGTGCAGAAGCAAGGTGATTGCTGTCAATAGCATTCAACAAAGTGTTTGTAATGGCTTTTTGCCCCACAACATCCTTAAAGGTCTGCGGGCGGTATTTACGAGCCGATACTACAAATTGTTCCATATTCTGTTTTTATTCGATAGCAAATATAGATTATAATTTAATGATTTAAAAATTTTAAAATTGAAAGATTTTTAGTGATTTGAAGATCAGAAAGTAACCTGTTTTTTTAATAATATTGTGCAGAAATTAGAGTTTTTTGATTTTAGTATTTCTAATGAAAATAGTATAATTAATAATTTTGTAATAAAAAATGTACTATTTTTAACAAATAACTATCCTGTCTTTTTATAATAATTCTATAAAATTTGATAAAATATTTTTTTAAAATTATTCAAACTTAATATTTTTTTAATGGATTACACTTTTAATAATTTAAATACTTCGGATTTTGAAGATTTAATTCAGGCATTAAGTCAAAAATTACTTGGAAAATCATCACTAGTTTATGGAAGTGGAGCTGATGGTGCGAGAGAGTTGACTTATCAAGGAAAAGCTCCCTTTCCTAATAATTCTAATTCTTGGGATGGTTATTGGGTAATTCAAGCAAAGTATAAAAGTGGCACAACAAACCAAGATAGTTTTGAATGGGTAAAACGAAATTTTACTCTGGAAATGAATAAATTTTCTGACAAAAAAAGAAAGTTGCAAGTTCCTAATAATTATTTATTTTTTACTAACGCAAAATTATCAGCTGTACAAGATAAGGGAGGAAGAGATAAAATAGAAGAGCTTAAGAATAAATATAAAAGTTTAATTCCAAATATATACATTGGAACATATGATGAATTATGTAAATTTCTTGATAATAATAGAGATGTAGCAACCTCTTATTCAAGTTTTTTACTAAGTGGTGATATATTAATGAAACTGTATAATCTTCTAGATTATAAGCAACATAAAAAAAATGCAACTCAAAATCAAATAATTACTTTTCTTGAGAAGTCTTTTAATTCAGAATTATACTCTAAATTAATTCAAGCTGGAGATTTGATTAATCAAATAAATATTCAAAAGGTATTTATAGATATTGATGTGACAAGGCATCAAGTTCCCGATAGCAGAATCAAATTTTTGGAACAGTTAATAAAAATGGGAGATAAAAAAGCAACAAGTACTTCACCATGTAAATTAGTTTTAGTTGGTAGTGCTGGTTCGGGAAAATCTACATTAAGTCAATTTGCGTCACAAATTTATGCAGCATACTTCATTGCTGATAATAGAGGGGAATTAATTAACGAAAATGTAAAAAATTTCATAAACGACTATAATATTTTACCTAAGCCTAAATGTTTAAGATTTCCAGTTAAAATTATTTTAAAGGATTATGCAAGTTGGTTGAAAAAGCAATCGATTGTCAATCAGTCAACAACAATTCTCAATTATTTAAAGGGACGTATTGATTTATTAGGTGACGCAAATATCGATGTTGATCTTCTAAGAGAATTTTTGTCATCAGTTTCTTCTTTGATTATTTTTGATGGATTAGATGAAGTTCCTATTACATCTAACAGGGAAGAAGTCCTTAAAGAAATAAATGATTTTGTTGATATTGAATTAAGAAATTTAAAAAGTGATTGTGTAATACTATGTACAACTAGGCAACAAGGTTACACTAAAGAATTTGATATTCATTCGTACCAACATTTTTATGTTTCCGAACTTAGTGATGATGATTGTGAAAAGTACTTAGTAAAGCTGTTAGACAATATTGAAATTTCTTTTGATGATAAAAACTCATATTTAAATATATTAAAAGAAGCTTTAAAAGAAGATGTGACAGGAAGATTAATGCGTACTCCTTTGCAAGCAACGATAATGACAATTCTCGTAAAAAGTGGAGGTAAACCCTCTCGAAATAAATATAACTTATTCAAAGAGTACTATGATACGATTTATAAAAGGGAACTTCAAAAAGAATTGTTGCCAATATTGAAAGATAGAAAAAGAAATATCGATCACATTCATTCTTTATTAGGGTTTGAACTTCAAGTAAAGTCAGAAGGTGATGAAAATCCATCTGCATTGTTTGAAAGCGAAGAGTTTACCAATTTAATTAGAATCTACTTAAAGAATCAAGAAGAATGGTCTGATGATGAAATTAGTGATTTTATTATAAAGATTCGCCATGCAGTTACAGAAAGATTAGTTTTTATAGGAGAAATGCAAGAAAATAAAATTGGTTTTGTTGTAAGATCTTTACAAGAGTATTTTGCGGCTACTTATTTAATTAATTTCGATGATTCAAAAGTTTTTCAAAACATTTGTGGCATTGCAAGTAATTCATATTGGAGAAATACTTTTTTATTTGCTGTTAGTGGAATACATAACAATAAAAATTATTTAGTTGATAAAATTTATTTGTTTTGTGAAACTTTAAATGGGTGTGAGGAATTACCAAGCTCTACGTCCGAGAATCAAATACAGTTATACGGTTCTTGGCTAGCATTAGAATTTTTATCTGAAGGGATTTTTTCAGATAGCCCTAAATATAAAAATCGTTTCGTAAATTTATTAGAAAAACTTTTTACAACTGTAACAACAGGAGATTTATCCAAAATTATTTATTTACCTCATGAAACAATTCATGAGGTAATAATTGATAAATATATTAAATCAAGTTTAGAGTCGGACTGTAAATTTCACTTTAAATATGCTTCATTTAAATTGTGCTTTTCACTTTTAAATTTGCCACAATATCAAGCTAGAATAATTGAACTTTTAGAAGAAAATTGGGTAGAATCTAAATCAAAATTGCTTTTAGGAATGATGTGTTCATCAGGGTTATCTAATAATTCGTTATTTTTTCACAAGTTTCATTTAGTAATTATGGGTGATGATTATCTGGATTATTGTCAGCTAATATATGACTATTTATTAAAGCCTAAATTTATTAGTGGAATTTTAAAATTCTTTAAAGGAGATAAATTATTTATTTCTCGACTAATAGAACTAATGTTTATAACAACATTAAACAAACCATTGACCAGAAATCAAGATGAAGTATTTAAGATTTTTGATAATCTTCTTAATAAGAAAGTTTTTGAAACAGGGATTATTGGACAAGACTGGGGAATTTTAACCCATGACACATATGTTGAAAAACTTGAGGTTCTTGATGGTTATACAGTTCATTTAGGTCTTATAAAATCTCACAATGTTAATTTAAATAATTTTATAAAATTATTTAAGAAATATGAGATTGACTATTTAATAGATTATATAGTTTTTTTACAAAATCCTACAGCTTTTAATCTTTCGATATTTTTATTAACTCTAAAAACTAGGAATAACAAAGCATTATATCATAATATAATCCGAGCAAGTAGAATTTGGTTATTTAAAAAACCATTAATTGAGAAGACGCCTTTTGAAGAAATAGGTAAATTGATAGAATCAATTCAGAGTGGCAAATTAGGTGATATCGAAGATTGGATAAATGAGGAGAATGAAATGATTAATAAAGTAGATTTTGAAAAAATATTTTTATGTATCAATTTGACTTCACAAGCGATGGATAAGAAATTATTAAAACGTTTTTTTAGTAAATATAAAGTACAACTAGTTGATAAAAAAAATCATATTCTTAGGGGGGAATTTTTAAAAGTTTTTACAAATTCTTTTGATGAAGATTTATTATTAACCAGAGATGATTTAAATTCTCAGATTTTATTGTGCTTGTTAGATATTCTTAACAATTCTGATAGAATAAATATTTCATCTTGGCAAAAACATATTCTTCGCAGTAGTATAATATCTTTTTTTTATTGTGCAGATATAAAAACAATACAAAAATTGGATTTCAAGATTTTTGAACTTTATTGTTTTGATGACTTCAATGATCATTATAGATATTCTAAGCAAATGAACCAATCGGTTATAGAAAAAAGTGTAAACTACTTTAATAATTGTGAATATAATGGAATAGATTCAGGAGTTGAAAAGTTAATTGTATATCTTCTTTCTGATGCAAATGAATCAGCATTTGCTCATTTAAAGAATTTGAAGATTAACTATGACATTGACAATATTAGCATCCATTTATTATTGCTGAAAACATTAGTTTCCGAAAATGAAATATTAATTTCAGATGAAATTTTTGATTTTGCTGAAATATTAGATAGATGTTCCTCTTTTTACAATGTCTTGATTAAATCAGTTCTTAATCTCAAATTATTAGATAATAAATTTAAGATATTATTTATTCAACTTTTTAACCTATCAATAAAAAATAAAAATGAGGACATACAATTAATTACTAGCATTCAGCATTATTTAAAACTTATACAAGATAATACAATAACACAAATGAAAAACCTACAATTAAAATAAAAATATTTCTAGGGGGAAACTGTTATTTAAAGTAAAGAAGTCAGGTAGATAATTACCGTGATTGATATAACGTTCCTCTAAATAAAATTCTTCTAGATATGCATAAAAGACAATCTTATTTATTTAAATTTTACGTTTAGAAATTTTATTCTAAAAACATCTAAATATTGTGGTTTGGTTCTATGAATTCTGACATCGAAAACGAGAAAATAATTTGTTTACATTTTGTATTAAGAGAATTTTTAAATTTTAGTTTCTTACTGGAAAAGATATAAAACCCACGAGCATATCCTATAATGTTTTGATATTTAAACTGTTTAATTTTAGATAGTTAATTATTAAAACTTTATTATTATGAAAATCAAATCAATTTTATTGGGAATCGGTCTTTTTGTTTCACTTGCAGCATGCGCTCCTAAAGATGCAGATATCGAAAAAGCCATTAGCGAAAAACTAAGTGACACACCAAACATACAAGTTACTGTGCATGAAGGTGTAGCAACAATTACTGGAACTTGCGACGACGAAATTTTCAAAAAGAATATCGAAAAAAGTGTTAGAGCAACGAAAGGTGTAAAATCTGTAGTGAATACCTGCGAAATTGCAAGAGCTAATCAAGAACCTGCTGCAGCAACTGTGGTAATCAATTCAGATGCTGAATTAGATAAATCGATTCACAAAGTAGTAGATGCTTACGATGGCGTAAGTGCAACTGTTGTAGGAGGTGTTGTAACACTTTCGGGAGAAATTAAAAGAGATAAATTACAGCCTCTATTACAAAGCATACAGGAATTGAAACCCAAAAAAGTTGATAACAAATTAACTATTAAATAAAGCATCATGAGTTTACTAGATAAATATAGAGAATTGACAAATTTGGCAGCTGAATTAGGAATCGCCAATTTGCAGTTAAGAGAGCAGGATAACGTTTTATATATTGACGGGGAAGCAAAATCTGCTGAGGACAAAGAAAAACTTTGGAATTCTTATGCTAAAATTGATCCAGATTATAGATCTGGCGATGTGGTAATGAATATTCAAGTTGCCGCAAGACCTACAACAGATTATACTGTAAAAAGTGGTGATTCGCTTTCTAAAATTGGAAAAGAATTTGGAGTTTCCTGGCAGACAATCTTTGAAGCTAATAAAGACGTTATTTCAAACCCAGACTTAATTCAACCTGGTTGGAAACTGAAAATACCAACGGCGTAAATTAAATTACGCTTTTTGCATAAAAGTCCGTTTTATTAACGGGCTTTTTTTGTGGAGCATATTTAAAGTAAAAAGACGTTATATTAAAAGAGAGTAGAGGGAATTACCAATTTTTGGTAACTTTATAATTCTAAAAATTAAGCATAGGAAGAAATACTTCTATATCATTTCGACGAAAGAGAAATCGAATTTTACTTTACAGCATTTTAGTTGATTTGTTTTTCGTCGAAATGACAAAAGTTAATAAACTACCTTCCTCTAATACTTAAATCAAATAAAAATTTAGCTGTTTCCTGATCTGAATCGGCTGAAAAACCAGCTACATACACGCCCTTTTTGCCATTAGTAGATTTAATTCCGTATACAACTGCCTCATCCGCTGGGTCTGATTCCCCTTCGTATCGATACACATGAACAATTTCAAATTTCTCAGGATTCTTCTTAATCATGTCAGCATTTCGATTAAAATCGCATGTAAATCCTTTTTCATTCAATTGATCTAAAGCCTTTGAGACAGTTGCGTAATGATACATTCTTTTCATGATAACTGAATTTAAATTAATAGATTTTTAAAGATAACTAATTTAAAATTAAAAAGTTATGGTAAAGCTCATAAAATGGGAAATTTAAAACCAATATAGTTAAGTGATAAAATTGTACTTTTGCCGCGCAGACCGCCTTATCGTCGTTCCAATTTATTGGGAGGGAGGAAAGTCCGGACACCACAGAGAAGCATAGCGGGTAACACCCGTCGGTCCCGATAGCTATCGGGATTAGGACAAGTGCAGCAGAAAGTATGTACAGGTAATGCTGTAGTGAAAACAGGTAAACTCTATGCGGTGAAATACCAAGTATATCAGCATTTAAGGGCTTCTCGTCCGTTGCTGAAGGGTAGGTAGCTTGAGTTCCGAAGTAATTCGGAATCTAGATAAATGATAAGGTATTGTCTCGCTGCAAAACGAGACAAGAACAGAATCCGGCTTATAGGTCTGCATTTTTTATATATTTGTGAAACTATCTAAACCTGCTTCATGAATATTTCTACTCCAAATCCTTCTTCCAAAACTAAGAAAAGTCTTTTCCGCACTGTAATTACCAATTTGACTTTTTGGGTTTTAATTGCAATTATTGCTGGGATTCTGCTTGGACATTTTTCTCCTGAAAATGGAGTAAAAATGGAAATTTTGGGTAAAAGATTCGTTGATCTTATAAAGCTTTTTATTGGACCAATTATTTTCCTAACAATTGTTTTGGGAATTTCTGGAATGGGAAATCTAAAGAAAGTAGGCCGAATCGGGGTAAAAGCCCTAGCATATTTTGAAATAGTTTCTACAATAGCGCTGGCTATTGGCGTCGCGGTTGCTTATTTATTTCAACCAGGAAAAATAGATAAATCAGGATTGACTCTCGGAGATGCAAGTCAATATACAAATGCCAGTGCAGAGAACTTTTCGTGGCTTCAATTTTTCTTTTCCAATTTTACGCTGCAGGTTTTGCTGGCAGCAATTATTTGCGGAATTGCTTTGAACTTTTATAAAAAAAGAGAACAAACTATTTTGGTTCTGGAACGTTTTTCCAAAGTTGTTTTTACCTGTTTAAAATATGTAATGTATCTGGCGCCAATTGGAGCATTTGGCGGAATGGCCTATACAATTGGAAAATTCGGGCTAGGAACTTTGATTCCGCTTGGGAAATTAATGCTTTGTGTGTATCTAACAATGGCGCTTTTTGTATTTCTAATTTTAGGAAGTATACTGCGATATTATAAAATAAGTATTCTTTCGATTTTAAAATATATCAAAGAGGAACTCTTATTGGTTTTGGGAACTTCTTCTTCAGAAGCAGCTTTACCGAGTATTATGGTAAAACTAGAAATAATGGGCTGCAGTAAATCAGTTGTAGGTTTAGTAATTCCGACTGGATATTCTTTTAATCTCGATGGAACTTCAATTTATCTTTCGATGTCGGTAATTTTTTTAGCACAGCTATACGATGTACATTTGAGTTTCTTTGAAATCCTAACTGTAATCGGAATTTTGATGATTACTTCGAAAGGTGCAGCAGGAGTTACTGGAAGCGGTTTTATTGTTTTAGCATCGACTTTAACAGCGCTGCATAAAATTCCAGTTGAAGGCTTGGCTTTTTTATTAGGAGTTGATAAATTTATGAGCGAAGCCAGAGCAATTACAAATTTGATAGGAAATACAGTAGCAACTATTATAATTTCTAAAACAGAAAGAGATTTTACAGAACTTGATTTAAATCCAGTTTTGGAGGAGTAATTATTACTTGTGAAACAGATAAACAGGTTCGTTATCACTAAACTTTTTATCATGCGAAGTAATCTCAATCGTAAATAAAGAAAAGATTGGCTTTTAGTTGGATAATATTCTTCGCTACTAGAAGTAACATAATTTATAATTAATTCGTGCTAATTTGTGTAATTAGTCGTAAAAATCAATGATATGAAAAGAATTGCAATATTAGGACTTGGAGGCGTTGGTGGTTATTTCGGTGGACTTTTAGCAAAAGCGTATCAAAAATCTGAAGAAATAGAAATCATATTTATTGCACGAGGTGAAACTCAAAATGCCATTGCCGAAAACGGATTGAAGATTATAACTGACGATACGGAAACGATTGTATTTCCCAATTTAGTTTCAAATAATCCAGATGAAATTGGAAAGTTAGATTATTTAATTTGTGCGACTAAAACCTATGATATTGAAGAAAGTTTGACTTATTTAAAAAAATGTATTACAAAAGAAACCACAATTCTTCCTTTGTACAATGGAGTTGATGCACAAGAAAGAATTCAGAAAATATTTCCTGAAAATGAAGTTCTGCAAGGTTGTGTATATATTATTTCTATGATCTTTTCGCCGGGAACAATCAGGAAAATAGGCTTTTACGAAAAGTTGTTTTTTGGATCTAAAACAGCCTCATTTTCTAAATTAGAAGAATTGCAAAATATCCTTCAAAAAGCAAAAATAGAAAGTCAATTGGTAGAAAATATAGAAGAAACTGTTTGGGAGAAATTTATTTTTATTTCAGCATTAGCATCGGCAACTTCTTATTTGAATCAGAATATTGGTGAGATTTTAAACAATACAGATTCAAAAGTTACTTATATCGAATTACTGCATGAAATTGAAGATGTTGCTCAGGCAAAAGGCTTAAAATTGCCGCATGATATAGTAGCACAGACGATTCAAAAATTAGAAAAATCGCCAAAAGAAGCGACTTCATCTATGCATAGAGATTTACTCGCTGGTAAAAATACCGAAGCAGTTTCGCTTACACAATTTGTAGTAAACGAAGGAAAAAAATACGGCGTAAAAACTCCTCTTTACGAAAAGATTGCCGCCGCTTTAATCAAATAATTTACGCTTCGTCTTTTGTGGCACGAACCAAACTGATTCCTGACATAAAAAAAACGATCCCTAAGATGCCATAAATAATTAATGATTTGATATCTCTGGTTTCTCCAGATGTGCCGGCAAAAATTACCGCAGTATAAATAAGTCCTACTATTCCTAGGATTGTCAATAATCCTCCGAAAAATCTTTTTAGGTTCATGATTGTTAGATTTAAAAGTTCTTATCAAATGTATAATTGAAACCGCTAAAATTTGTTATACAATTGTTCGTGAAAGATTATATGATTATAAGCCGAAAAGTTGTAAGAAAGTAAAACAAAATTTTCAAGTTTCGCATTGTTTAATTGCTATTTTTGTCTCAACTAACCAATTGATAAACAATGAAGAAAAATTACCTCTTAGCAATCTTATTTATTATTTCTATTACTACAATCCATGCGCAGGATGACGCTCCTGTAAGTGTCGAAAAAAATCAGTTTAAGGTTAATTTATTATTTCCAGGCTTTGTTTACGAACATGGTTTTTCAGCCAAAAACACTTTGTATTCTGAAGCTAGTTTGGGATTAGGTTATCGCTATAATAGTTATTATGATGAAGGAAATTTTTATTTTTTTCCTATGATTAATGAGCAGTTTCGTCACTATTACAATTTAGAGAAGAGGGCTTCGAAAGGAAAAAGAACAGCCCGTAATTCTGGTAATTTTATCGCGGCGTCTGCCTACTATAATTTTAAATCTTTTTCTACAAACGAAAAGTATGGAGAATACGTTCCTTCTTTTACAATAGCGCCGCTTTGGGGTTTTCAGCGTACGTATAAAGGAAAATTCAATATTGAGGTACATTTAGGAGCGGGTGTAAATTTTGATAAATTTGACACTGAATTTGCTCCTATTGGAAACTTTACTTTAGGCTGGGTTATTGGAAAATAGTTCTCAAATAAAACAAAGAAAACCTTGATACGTCAAGGTTTTTCTATTTTAAATTCTAAGCCGATATTACGAACGCTTTCAATTTTGATTTTTGGATCTGAATTAAAATATTTTCGAAGCCTGCTGATAAAAACATCCATGCTTCGGCCTGAGAAATAATCATCTTTTTTCCAAACAGACATTAAAATTTGATCTCTCTTTAATAACTGATTATGATTGAGATACAAATACTCAATCAGAGAAGCTTCTTTCTCTGTAAGCTGCTGTACGTGATTTTTATTGTTGAGTGTTAATCTTTCATTATCAAAAATATAAGAACCAATTTCGATTATATTGTTGCCTTCCAAACTTCTTTTTTGTTCTATTCTTTTAAGGATATTCTGCAAGCGGAGAATGAGTTCGTCGACTTCAAAAGGTTTTACGATATAATCGTCCGCACCTAATTTTAATCCAATGATTTTGTCTTCTTTTAACTTTCTTGCTGTCAGGAAAATAAATGGAATTTCAGGATTGATCGTAATTATTTTTTCAGCCAATGAAAATCCGTCCAATTTAGGCATCATTACATCAAAAACACAAATATCAAAAGTCTGGTTTTTGAAATACTCTAAAGCTATTTCGCCATTTTCTGCCCAGATTACTTCAAATTGATGCAGTTCCAAATATTGTTTTAAAATTGCTGCAAAATCAAAATCGTCTTCAGCTAAAAGTAATTTTTTCAAAATAAGGTAATTAAACTTTTAATAAAATAGTAAACTGAGTTCCTTTTCCTAATTCACTCACAACATTAACAGAGCCCTGATGTGCTTTTATAATCTGAGAAACATAGTACAAACCTAAACCTAAACCTTTGGTATTATGAAGATTTCCTTGTTCTACACGATAGAATTTATCAAACAGAAGCGATTGTTTGTTTTTGGCAATTCCAATTCCATCATCCTCAATGCTGACTGCAAACTGATTTTCGACTATTCTTGTTTTAATAGTAATCGTACTGGAACCATATTTTACGGCATTTTCCAACACATTCAAAAAAGCAGTTGTCAAGTGAAATTTATCTAAAACTAAAATCGTTTTCTGCGTTTGAAAATCTGTTTTTAGAGTAATTTTTGGAAATGTAATTTTAAAATCATTTACAATAGAAAGCAGAAAATCTTCTGTTTCGATTTTTTCTTTTTGTAATTCCAATTCATTTTCAGCCAGAGAATTAGCCATAACCTGATCAATCAAACTTTGAAGGCGATTGTTCTGACGCGAAATTGTATTGACAATTGCATTGAAATTTTCATCGTTGTCACGAATGTTCTTCTGCTCCAAAATTTTTGTTGAAATTCCTAAAGTTGCCAAAGGAGTTTTGAGTTCGTGTGTGATATTATTGATAAAATCGGTTTTAACATCACTTACTTTTTTCTGTTTAATTAATGCTTTTAGCGCAATTACAAAAAGTGTGATCAGCGTGAGAATCGATAATAATGACAAAATTAAAATAAATGTCATTCGTCTTAAAATAATCATTTCCCAATCGATAACCGAGACGTACATCGAATCTTCTGTCAGTAATTTATATTCTTGATTATCAAAGTTTCCGTTTGTGGTTCCAACATAACTTCTCACCAAAAAAGCATTGTTTAACGAAGTCAGATTACCGTATAATTTATTTTGGATAAAAGGTTTTTCAGAGAAAATGGTATCAGCTTTTGCAGTGTTTTTGTAGAGTATAAATTTATTGAGAACAATCGCAAAATCAATTTCGAAATTAGGTAAATCCCTTTCAAATTTCCGTTTAATTTTCTGTGTTAATGCATTTTGGAATTCATTTTCTAGAATTCCATTTTTAATATCCAGTTTGGATTTTTTTCCTTTAAGATAATTCTCAGACAGATTTTTATAAAGAGCTTCTTTTCTCGCAACCAACGCCGAATCAATATCGCTATAATTATTACTAATCAATGCAATTTCATTTTTAATCTGCGTATGAAACTGCGCCACTTTATATTCGTAAGCGGTTTTTACCAAATAGCATTGTACCGTCATTAAAACAATTAATGCGACGACAGAAAATGCGATTAATAAATTGATTCTTTGTTTCATTATATAACACGACGATTAACTACTTTTTTTTGTCACGCAGATTTAAAATGATTTTAGCAGATTAAAATTGATCTTTTGAAATCTGCTTAAATCTGTAAAATCTGCGTGAAATTCACACGCTGATCTAAAAAAATTGCGTTCGATTTCTCGATTCAAAAATAATGCTTTTAAAAGACAATCTGGAGATTAACCCCGCATTAACCTTCAATTAACTTTCGGAATTGGTTTTTCAAAGCACTTTTGCATTGACATTAACCAAAACTTTTATTTCAAAAATGAATATTTACCTACCGTTAAAACTTTTGATAGCTTTTATGCTTTTTTGTCTTTCATTTATAGCAAACGCTCAAAATGAAACCCCTAAAGATTCCATTTCGCAAAAACTAAATGAAGTTGTTATTACCCAAAACAAAAAGACTTTTACCAATTCAAACGGAAACATAAAAGTGGATGTTGCCAACTCAATTTACAATGCAATTCCGAATCCTGTTGATTTGCTTTCCA
>Ga0160449_1000530_pt1 | contig 22840 bp, 23 predicted proteins | sample HID1975I_E1MG_FD_108216 | JGI IMG/M metagenome (GOLD analysis project Ga0160449, IMG submission 108216) | Enriched soil microbial communities from UW Madison campus, WI, USA - HID1975I_E1 MG | ecosystem: Environmental > Terrestrial > Soil > Unclassified | place: USA: Madison, Wisconsin...
CAGTGGTGGAAGACCGCTGTCATCTACTGCCTCGACATCGAGACCTTCTTCGACTCCGACGGCGACGGCACAGGGGACATCGCCGGGCTCGTGGATCGAATCGACTACCTCTCCCAGCTCGGCGTCACCTGCTTGTGGCTGATGCCCTTCTACCCCACCCCGGACCGGGACGACGGCTACGACGTCACGGACTTCTACGGGGTCGACGAGCGGCTGGGCAACCACGGTGACGTCGTCGAGCTCATCCGCACCGCGAAGGACCGCGGCATGCGAGTGATCGCCGACCTGCTCATCAACCACACATCCGACCAGCACCCGTGGTTCAAGGCCTCCCGCCGATCGAAGAACAACCCGTATCGCGAGTACTACGTGTGGCGCTCCGACACCCCGCCTGACACCTCGCACCTCGCGGTGTTCCCCGACGAGGAGGACGGCATCTGGACCTACGACGAACGGACCGAGGAGTGGTACCTGCACCACTTCTACTCCCACCAGCCGGACCTCAACGTCGCCAACCCGGCGGTCCGCGACGAGATCATGAAGGTCATCGGCTTCTGGCTGGAGCTGGGGATCGACGGCTTCCGTGTGGACGCCGTGCCGTTCTTCCTGGAGGACGTCGGCATGACCGGCGGGGACGCCGACGCGATGGCCGAGCCGCACGAGCACCTGAAGAACATCCGTGCCTTCCTCTCCCGCCGCCGCGGGGACGCGATCATGCTCGGCGAGGTCAACCTGCCCCACGAGGAGCAGGTCAGGTACTTCGGCGACGGCCACCAGCTGCACATGATGTTCGACTTCATCACCATGCAGAAGATGTACCTGTCCCTCGCCCGCGCCGATGCAGCCCCGCTCATCGACGCGCTCCTCGCCCGGCCGGACATCCCCGAGGACTGCCAGTGGGCCACCTTCGTCCGCAACCACGACGAGCTCACCCTCGACAAGCTCACGGACGACGAGCGCGCGGATGTCTTCGCGGCGTTCGGGCCCGAGGAAACCATGCAGCTCTTCGGCCGCGGCCTCAAGCGACGCGTCCCCCCGATGATGGACGGCGACCCCCGCCGAGTCCGCCTCGTGTACTCCCTGCTGTTCTCGCTGCCCGGGACGCCCTCCCTGTTCTACGGCGAGGAGATCGGGATGGGCGAGGATCTCGAGGGGAAGGGACGGATGGCCGTACGCACACCGATGCAGTGGTCGGCGGAGAAGAACGGTGGCTTCTCTTCCGCACCGCCGTCCAAGCTCTTCGCCCGGCCCGTCCCCGACGGCTACGGCCCACAGTTCGTCAACGTCGTGGACCAGATGCGCGACCCGAGCTCGATGTGGAACTTCGTTCGCAGCCTCATCCAGATCTACCGCTCCCACCCCGAGCTGGGTCGCGGGCGCTTCGCGGTTCTCGACCAGCCCAACCCGGAGGTGCTCGCGCACCGCGTCACGTGGCACGACCGCCTCGTGGTCGCCGTGCACAACCTCTGCGGCGACGCGCGCACCGTGCCCCTGCGGCTCGAGGTCCCGGCAGGGTCGGTGCTGGAGAGCCTGCTGACTCGCGACACCCACGACGTCGGCGACGACGGTGCGGTCGAGCTGACCCTGGAGGGCTACGGCTACCAATGGTTCCACGTGCATCCACCGGAGCAGCTGCGCCTGCCGTAGTGGCGAGTCGCCCGACGACGTCTTGCACGGCGCCGGCGAGGGTCGGTACGGTCACCCCAGTCACCCGGCGGGCCGAGCCCGCCCCGGCACACGAGGAGATGAGCAGATGGCCGTCCGCGCCAGCCACGCCTCCCTCGTCGTGCCCGCAGCTCGCGCCGCCGCGTGCTGCCTCGTCCACTGTCTGTAGAGCGCTGGCTCCGCCGCCTCCCGCAGCCCTTCCCAGCGCTCGCCCCGTCCAACCCTGGAACAATCCGGGTGTTGCCACGCTTGACCTGATCAGCACCCGGCCGCACCGGCCCCCCGACGAAGGAAGAACCATGGCCCGCATCTACGACGACGCCACCCAGCTCATCGGCCGCACGCCTCTCGTGCGCATCAACCGCCTCGCCGAGGGCGTCGGCGCGACGATCGTCGCGAAGCTCGAGTTCTACAACCCCGCCAGCTCCGTCAAGGACCGCATCGGTGTGTCGATCATCGACGCCGCCGAGGCCGCGGGGGACCTCAAGGCGGGCGGCACCATCGTCGAGGCGACGAGCGGCAACACGGGCATCGCCCTCGCCTTCGTGGGCGCGGCCCGCGGCTACGACGTGGTCCTGACGATGCCCGAGACGATGTCCAAGGAGCGCCGAGCCCTGCTGCGTGCCTACGGCGCCGAGCTCATCCTGACCCCGGGTTCGGAAGGCATGCGCGGAGCCGTCGAGGCCGCCGAGCGCGTCGCGGCCGAGCGCCCGGGCGCGATCCTGGCCCGCCAGTTCGCCAACGAGGCCAACCCCGCGATCCACCGGGCGACGACGGCGGAAGAGGTGTGGGCCGACACCGACGGCGAGGTCGACATCTTCGTCGCGGGCATCGGCACCGGCGGCACCATCACGGGCGTCGGTCAGGTACTCAAGGAGCGCAAGCCCGGGGTGCAGATCATCGCCGTCGAGCCCGCCGAGTCCCCGATCCTCAACGGCGGAGCACCCGGCCCCCACAAGATCCAGGGCCTCGGGGCGAACTTCGTGCCGGAGATCCTCGACACGACGATCTACGACGAGGTGTTCGACGTCGACGCCGTGACGGCCGTCGCCGTCGCGCGCCGCGCCGCGAGCGAGGAAGGTCTCCTCGTGGGCATCTCCTCGGGTGCGGCCCTGCACGCCGCGATCGAGGTGGGCAAGCGGCCGGAGAACGCGGGCAAGCTCATCGTCGTCGTCATCCCGTCCTTCGGCGAGCGCTACCTGTCCTCCGTGCTCTACGCGGACCTGTTGGACTAGCCCGATGCTTCCCGACCGGTCCGGCTCACGACAGGGCTTCCTCGCGACCCTGCGCGAGGACCTCGCCACGGCTCAGCTGCGCGACCCCGCAGCCCGCAGCCGCATCGAGGTCGCGCTCGCCTACCCCGGTCTCCACGCGGTGTGGGCGCACCGGGTCGCGCACTGGTTGTGGCGCGACCCGGGCGCTCGCCTGGCGGCGCGGCTCGTCTCGCAGCTCGCCCGCTTCCTGACCGGCATCGAGATCCACCCGGGCGCGCGGATCGGCCGACGGCTGTTCATCGACCACGGCATGGGCGTCGTGATCGGTGAGACCACCGTGATCGGCGACGACGTGCTGCTGTTCCACGGCTCGACGCTCGGCGGCAAGACGATGCGCAAGGGCAAGCGTCACCCGACGGTGGGCAACAACGTCGTGATCGGTGCGGGCGCGAAGGTGCTCGGCCCCGTGTGGATCGGCGACGGGGCGCAGGTGGGGGCGAACGCCGTCGTCGTGCACGACGTTCCCGCCGACGCCGTGGCCGTGGGTGTGCCCGCACGCGTCCGACCCGCCCGTCCCGAGTGGGCCACCGCCCCGGCCGTCGACGATCCGGCCATCTACATCTGAGCTACCCGCACCCACGAAGTTGTTCTAGTAGCGCCAGTACAACTATGCTTGCAGTGTGCTCTTCCGCATCGACCCCTCCACCGCGCGACCGCTCTTCGAGCAGCTCGCGGCGCAGGTGCGCGCGGCGATCTCCCATGGCGAGCTCGCACCCGGCACGCGGCTGCCCGCCGCCCGGGAGCTCGCGGCCTCGCTCGACGTCAACGTGCACACCGTGCTGCACGCCTACCAGGAGCTGCGTGACGAGGGGCTCATCGAGCTGCGTCGTGGGCGGGGCGCCGTCGTGACCGCCCAGGCGGGACAGGACTATCGGCCGCTGCATGCGGCGCTGTCCGCCGTCGTCGTCGAAGCCCGGCGCCTCGGCCTGCACCCCGACGCCGCGACCGCCCTGCTGCGCGACGCCCTCGGCGCGGCACCAACCACCACACCCGGCCCGACGCCCCAGGAGACCTCGTGACCACCAAGACCACGCCCCGCCAGCGCGCCCCGCACCGGCTCGCCACCGCCGTCTGGACGCTCGCCGTGCCGCTCGTCGTCGCCGGTGTCACGGCCGCGCAGGTCCTCGCGTGGCGTGACCGCCTGCCCGAGCCCGTGGCCGTGCACTGGGGGCCCGACGGCGCCGACGGCTTCGGGACCGTGGCCGAGCTCGTCGTCCTCCCGCTCGGCGTCCTCGTTCCCGCCTTCGCGCTCGGCATGTGGGCGCTCGGGACCTTCCTCGGACACGCCGCGCTGACTCGTCGGATCGCGGCGGCGACGTCGGTCTGGAACGGCGTCTTCATCTCCGGCGTCACCCTCACCACGGCGTGGGTCCAGCTGGACCTCGCCGACGCGAGCCAGGCGGGAGGCTTGGGGGCGGGCATCGCCGCGAGTCTCGTCACCGCGAGCGCGATCGGGTTCGCCGCCGGCTGGCTCACCCCGGGCGACCGGCCGCAACTCGCGAGCGGCCCTCTTCCCGCCGACGCCGCCCGGCTGCCCCTCGGCGAGAACGAGCAGGTGAGCTGGGTCAGCACGGTCTCGCAGTCCGGGACGTGGCTCCTCGCCCTCGTCGCCGCGGCCTCGGTGGTCCTCGTGGGCTGGGCGACGGACCAGTGGATCCTGACCGCGGTGTTCGCGGTAGTCCTCGGCCTGCCCGTCCTCGCCTTCACGCTCTGGACGGTCACCGTCGACCAGCGCGGGTTCACGGCCGCCTCGCGCCTCGGTTGGCCCCGCCAGCACGTGCCGCTCGACGAGGTGGAGTCCGCGGCGGCGCGGGAGGTGCAGCCGCTCAAGGAGTTCGGCGGCTGGGGGCTGCGCACGAGCATCGCCGACGGCGGCACGGGCGTGGTCCTGCGGCGCGGCCCGGGGATCGAGGTGCGGCGCACGGGAGGACGGCGGTTCGTGGTCACCGTGGACGACGCCGAGACGGGGGCAGCACTCCTCAACACGCTCGCCGGCCGGTCCCGGGTGGATCGCTGACGTCCTGCCTGTGGCGCCGAGACACCGGCAGCCGCGCTGTGGTCCCGGCCAGGTCACTGGGCTCCGGGCTCCGGGCTCCGGGCTCGATGGTTGAAGAGTTGGCATCGCCTTTCGATGCCAACTCTTCAACCATGTCGCGCGGAGCGAGCTGGGTGAGCGCGGTGAGCGGGGCGAGCGCGGTGAGCGGGGCGAGCGCGGTGAGCGCGGTGGGCACGGCGAGCCCGGTGGGTGCGACGAGTTGAGGGGGCGTCTCACGATTCGGATGCTCCGCGGCGGGCTCCACGCAGTTTCCGCACGGGGCTCGTCCATGATGCGAGACGTACCGGGTCGTAACGTTGCCGCCGCGGTGCCACCTGGCTACTTTCGCCACATTCGCAACACCGGCTGGAGCATCGGCCCTCGACCTGGGAGGAGGCAGCGCCATGGCACGGTCCACCGTCAGCATGGCCCTGCCGATGCCGCGCGCCCTGACCGCGCGCGCCCTGCTCCCCCAGTGTTGTCGCAGCGCGTGTCCCTGCGCGGCCTGACGCCGCACCCCGCCTGACGGCGCGGCCCGAGCCGCCCGCCCACCGGCCCCCGCAAGCCCAGGTCTCACCGCTGCAACGCGAGCCTCGAACTCCGAGGCACCGCTTCGGTCGCGTGTGAGCCACGACCGATGAGGACACCCATGGCCACCACCACGACGACGGTGAGCGAGCAGCTCAGCACCGCGCAGCCGGTGCACCTGATCGGCGTCGGGCGCACGTTCGACACCCCGAACGGCCCTCGTCCGGTGCTGCGCGACCTCGACCTCGAGATCGCCTCGGGAGAGATCGTCGCCGTCATCGGCGCCTCGGGCTGCGGCAAGTCGACGCTGCTGCGCCAGGTGATCGGCCTCGACCGGCCCGACGCCGGCGAGATCCTCATCGCGGACTCCCCCACCCACGACATCGACCCGCGCGTGGCGATCGCCTTCCAGGAGCCGCGACTCCTTCCCTGGCGCACGCTCGCCCAGAACGTCGCGCTCGGTCTCCCCAAAGGCACGCCGGACGACGTCGGCAAGAGCCGGGTCGCCGAGCTCCTCGACCTCGTGGGGCTGCAGGAGTCGGCGGGGCTGCGGCCACGCCAGGTCTCGGGCGGCATGGCCCAGCGCGCCTCGCTCGCCCGGGCCCTCGCCCGCAACCCCGGGGTGCTGCTCCTCGACGAGCCGTTCGGCGCGCTCGACGCCCTGACCCGGCTCAAGATGCAGGACCTGCTGCTCAAGATCCACGCCGCCGAGCCGACCACGGTCATCCTCGTCACGCACGACGTGGAGGAGGCGCTCTTCCTCGCCGACCGCGTCGTCCTGCTCGACAACCTCGCGCACGGCGCCGAGCAGTCGATCCAGTCCGTCACCGTCGTCCCCGGCGAGCGGCCCCGCGACCGCACCGCCGTCGAGCTCACCGAGCTGCGCGCGAGCCTCCTCGAGGGTCTCGGCGTCTCGACGCACCACACCCCCACGCCCGATCCGGACCTGCATCACTCGATCTAGCCCACCACCACGTACGACCCGACTCCCGCCTGCGGGACCAACCAGGAGAACCCATGAAGATCCGACGCTCACTGTCCATCGCCGCCGCGGTCACGACCGCCGCCCTGCTGCTGAGCGGCTGCGTCGCCGGCGAGGGCTCACCGAACGCCGAGACCACGACGCAGGCGCAAGGGGGCGACGACGGCGCCACCTGGAGCAAGGACACGCTCAACATCGACTGGGCGACCTACTCCCCGCTCTCGATCATCCTCAAGGAGAAGGGCTGGATCGAGGCGACCCTCGGTGACAGCGTGACGGTCAACTGGCTGCAGTCCGCCGGCTCCAACAAGGCGAACGAGGCGCTGCGAGCCAACGCCGTCGACGTCGGCTCCACGGCCGGGTCCGCCGCCCTGCTCGCCCGCTCGAACGGTTCGCCCATCAAGACCATCGCGCTGTACTCGCAGCCCGAGTGGGCCGCGATCGTGGCGCCGGCCGGCTCCGACATCACGTCGGTGGCCGACCTCAAGGGCAAGCAGGTCGCCGCGACCAAGGGCACCGACCCGTACTTCTTCCTGCTCCAGGCGCTGCAGGAGGCGGGCGTCGGGCTCGACGAGGTCACGGTCGAGAACCTGCAGCACGCCGACGGCCGCACGGCCCTCGAGACGGGCGCAGTCGACGCGTGGTCGGGCCTCGACCCGCTCATGGCCACCTCGGAGATCGAGGCGGGCTCGACGCTCGTCTACCGCAACATCGACTTCAACACCTACGGCTTCCTCAACGCGACCGAGGACTTCGTGACGAACCACCCCGACCTCGCGCAGGTCGTCGTCGACGCCTACGAGAAGGCGCGCCAGTACGCCCTCGCGAACCTCGACGAGACGGTGGAGCTGCTCGCGGAGGCCTCCGGTGTCTCGACCGAGATCGCCGAGAAGGTCATCAAGGAGCGCACCAACCTCGACCTCTCCGTGGTCCCGGGCGACCGGCAGCGCGACGTTCTCGCGATCGTCGGCCCGATCTTCGTCGAGTCCGGTGACGTCGCCAACCAGGGCCTCATCGACACCGCGCTCGACGAGCTCATCGACGCGACGTTCGCCGACAAGGCGGACCCGGCGAACATCACCGAGTAGCACCGGCTCCGGGGCGGGGCAGCTCGCCCCGCCCCGGAGCACCACTTCTTCACCACCGACACGATCAGCGAGGGACACCATGGGTGAGGTTCCCGGCACCGGGCCAGGACCGGTCACGGACGCGAAGGGCCGCCCGCTCGTCGGCCTGAACCAGTTCACGCCCGCGCACGGCGACCGGCGGCCCGCCGGCGACGGGCCCGTTGTCGTGGACGAGGACCCGCGCGCCATCAGCGGCCACACCGCGGGCACCTCGGAGGGCTGGGCTCAGGAGCCCGAGGCCGACGACGGCGCAGCCCCTGCTCTCCGACGTCGGCGGCCGCCCTCGCCCTCGGTGCGCCGAGCGCTCTTCACCCTGCTCGGCATCGTCGTGCCGGTCATCATCGTCGTCGTCTGGCACGCCGTCACGACCCGTGGACTGGTCCCGTCGCACCAGCTCCCCAGCCCGGGCTCCGTGGTCCAGGCAGCCATCGACCTGTGGCAGCGCGGACAGTTCCAGGTCCACATCGCGATCTCGACGCAGCGGGTGCTCACGGGCTTCGCGATCGGCTCGCTGCTCGGCCTCGTCATCGGCTCCGCCGTCGGGCTCTCGCGCTGGTTCGGCGCCGCCCTGTCCCCCACGATCGGTGCCATCCGCGCCGTCCCCTCTCTCGCCTGGGTGCCCCTGCTCATCCTGTGGATCGGCATCAACGAGGACTCGAAGGTCACGCTCATCACGATCGGCGCGTTCTTTCCCGTCTTCACCACCGTCGCCGGCGCCCTGCGGCACGTCGACCCGCACCTCGTCGAAGCCGGCCGCGCGTATGGCCTGCGGGGTGTGCAGCTCCTGCGCACCGTCCAGCTGCCCGCCGTCCTCCCCTCCGTCGTCTCGGGACTGCGGCTCGCGCTCGCGCAGGCGTGGCTCTTCGTCGTCGCGGCCGAGCTCATCGCGTCCTCGATGGGCCTCGGGTTCCTCATCATCGACTCCGCCAACAACGGCCGGATCGACCGGATGCTGCTCGCAATCATCTCGTTCGCGATCCTCGGCAAGCTCACCGACACCCTGATCGGCCTGGGCGAGAGGTACCTGCTCAAGCGCTGGACGTGACCCCCGCGTCCGCGAGCGCCGCGGCTAGCGTCGTAACCCCGTGGTCCGAGGAGGCCCCTGCAGCATGACCGACCGTTCCTTCGGCTTCCGCACCCGCGCCCTGCACGCCGGGGGCATCCCCGACTCCGCGACGGGTGCGCGCGCCGTGCCGATCTACCAGACCACGTCCTTCGTGTTCGAGGACACCGCCGACGCCGCGAACCTGTTCGCCCTGCAGAAGTACGGCAACATCTACTCGCGCATCGCCAACCCGACGGTCGCGGCCCTCGAGGAGCGCATCGCCTCGCTCGAGGGGGGCATCGGGGCGCTCGCGACGGCGTCGGGCATGTCCGCGGAGTTCCTCGTGTTCGCCGCGCTCGCCGGGGCGGGCGACCACATCGTCGCCTCGGCCCAGCTCTACGGCGGCACGGTCACTCAGCTCGACGTGACGCTGCGGCGATTCGGCATCGAGACGACGTTCGTCCCCGGCACGGACCCGGCGGACTTCGCCGCGGCGATCCGGCCCGAGACGAAGGCCGTCTACACCGAGGTCATCGCCAACCCCTCGGGCGAGATCGCGGACCTCGCAGGGCTCGCGGAGGTCGCGCACGCGGCGGGCGCCCCGCTCGTCGTCGACTCGACGCTCGCGACGCCGTACCTGCTGCGACCCATCGAGCACGGCGCGGACATCGTGATCCACTCCGCGACCAAGTTCCTCGGCGGGCACGGCACCACGCTGGGCGGCGTCGTCGTCGAGGCGGGAACGTTCGACTGGGGCAACGGTCGCTTCCCGACGATGACCGAGCCCGTGGCCTCCTACGGCAACCTGCGCTGGTGGGAGAACTTCGGCGAGTACGGCTTCCTGACGAAGCTGCGCTCGGAGCAGCTGCGCGACATCGGCCCGAGCCTCGCCCCGCACTCGGCGTTCCTGCTGCTGCAGGGGGTCGAGACGCTCCCCCAGCGCATCGACGCGCACCTCGCCGGCGCGCACGCCGTCGCGCAGTGGCTCGAGGAGGACCCGCGCGTCTCCTACGTCAACTGGGCCGGGCTGCCGAGCCACCCGCACCACGAGCGGGCCGCGCACTACCTGCCCTCGGGGCCGGGCTCGGTGTTCGCGTTCGGGGTCGCCGGCTGGCACGAGCGCCCGGCGCGCGACGTCGGGCGGGTGTTCATCGAGTCCCTCGTGCTCGCGAGCCACCTCGCCAACATCGGGGACGCGCGCACGCTCGTGATCCACCCGGGCTCGACGACGCACCAGCAGCTCACCGCCGAACAGCTCGCGGCCGCCGGCGTGCCCGAGGACCTCGTGCGCATCTCCGTGGGTCTCGAGGACGTCGAAGACATCCTGTGGGACCTCGACCAGGCGCTCACCGTGGCCACGGGGAGGACCCGATGAGCACCAACTTCCTGGGCATCGACACCCCGGCGCCCTCCGGCATCGCGTGCTCGGTCGCCGAGACGCCGCGCGAGGGGCGCACATGGGTGGGCCCGAGCGCGTCGGACCGGCTCGCGATCCTGCGGCGCACGCGCTCCGTCGCGATCGTGGGCGCGTCGAACAACCCGGCGCGCGCGAGCTACTTCGTGGCGACCTACCTGCTGTCGAGCTCGCCGTTCGACGTGTACTTCGTGAACCCGAACGCGAGCGAGATCCTGGGGCAGCCCGCCTACCCGTCGCTCGAGGCGCTGCCCGTGGTGCCCGACCTCGTGGACGTCTTCCGCCGCCACGACGACCTGCCCACGGTGCTCGCCGAGACCCTCGCGGTGGGCGCGAAGACCCTGTGGCTGCAGCTCGGTTCGTGGCACGAGGACGTGGCACGCGAGGGCGAGGGCGCCGGGCTCGAGGTCGTCATGGACCGCTGCATCAAGATCGAGCACGCCCGCTTCCACGGCGGCCTGCACCTCGCCGGCTTCGACACGGGCACCATCTCCTCGCGCCGCGCCACGTCCTAACCCCCGGCAGGGAGCTGGCCGACGACGACGGTCGCCGCGAGACCGTCGTCGTGGAGGACTCGAGGGGTGAGCCCCGCGGCTGACATCGCACCCGCGGTGAGCCCCGCCTGCCGCTCGCTCGACTCGATGAGCAGGTGCCCGCCGGGTGCGAGCCAGCGCGGTGCGAGCTCGGCGATGCGACGGTGCAGCGCGACGCCGTCCGGGCCGCCGTCGAGGGTGTGCGCCGGCTCGAAGTCGCGTGCCTCGCGCGGCATGAGGGCGATCTCCTCGCTCGGCACGTAGGGCGCGTTCGCGGTCATCAGGTCGACGCGACCGGCGAGCAACGGCGGCAGCGGGCCGTCGAGGTCGCCCACCACGACGCTCGCACCCGTGCCGTCAAGGTTGCGGCGCGCGCAGTCCACGGCGACAGGATCGACGTCGACGGCGAACACCTCGGCGAGAGTCCTCGCAGCGAGCTGCACGCCGTCGTCGTGCGACGCGCGGTCACCAGGCGACCGGCCGGCGACCAGCCCGGCGGCGACGGCCCCCACGCCGCAGCACAGATCGACCACCGTCCCGCCGTCGGCGAGCAGCTCCCGGCCCACCCGCACGAGGAGCTCCGTGCGACGCCGCGGCACGAACACTCCCGGCACCACGGCGAGCCGCAGTCCGCAGAACTCGACCCAGCCGAGCACCAGCTCGAGCGGTTCGCCCACCTCACGCCGTCGGACAAGGGTCTCGAGCCCGGCTGCGGACAAGCCCTCGGCGAGCAGGAGCGCCGCCTCCTCCTCCGCGAACACACAGCCCGCCGCACGAAGCCGTGCGACGAGCGACGCCGCGAGCGGAGCCTCGGCGGACCCAGCGCGCGGGACGTCGGGCATGCTGCGGACGGGGCCGCTCACTCGGGCCACCACACGGCCTGGCGGACGCGGACCCGGGCGTCGTCGTCGTCGTCGGACGTGAGCGGTGCGCCCTCGGCGCGCAGGGCCTGCAGCGCGCGCGCACGGTGGTGGGCCGGGACGCGGCCGTCCGCCGTGACGACCCGCCACCACGGTGCATCGCCGTCGGAGTGCGACATGACGGCGCCCACCTGGCGCGGCCCGCCCCGGGGCTCTCCCCCGGCGACGACGAGCCGCTCGGCGACCACCTCGGCGATGAGCCCGTACGTCATGACGCGCCCAGGCGGGATCTCGCGCACCACGGCCATCACGGCCTCGAGGTACTCGACGTCGACCCCTGCCCCGCGCGGTCCGCTCACGTGCGGTGCACGAGCACGAGCGCCCGGTCGTCACCGGACCCCGCACGCATCGCGTCGAGGACGGCCTCGGCGTCCCCCTGCCGGGTCGCGACGATCCGCTCGATGACGCCCATGAGTCGGTCGATGCCGAGCTCGACGTCGGCGCCGGGAGCCTCGACGATCCCGTCGGTGTAGAGGATGAGCGTGTCCCCGGTCTCGAGCTGGCCGCGGTGCGGGGTGTAGCGCGGCGAGTCCATGACGCCCAGGGCCGGCGCACCGATCGTGTCGAGCAGGTCGATGCGCCCCGAACCCGCGTGCAGGTGCACCGCGGGCGGGTGTCCCGCCGTCGCGATCCAGTACTCCCCGGTGTCGAGGCGCACCGCGAGATGGACGGCCGTCGCGAACCCCTCGTCCCAGGCCTGGCCGAGCAGGTAGGAGTTCGCGGCGGGCAGGAACTCACGCCGCCCCATCGCCCCGAGCAGCCCGCCGAACGCCCCCGACAGCAGGAGCGAGCGCACGCCGGCCTCCTGCCCCTTGCCGGACACGTCCACGAGGACGATCTCGAGGAGGCGCCCGCCCTCGCCCCGGGAGGCGACGATGAAGTCGCCCGAGAACGCCTCGGCGTTCGCCGAGCGCAGCACGGAGTCGATGTGCCAGTCGGCTGGCAGCGCGGGGATGCGTCCGTGCGCCTCGAGCCGGTCGCGCAGGTCGACGATCATGAGGTCGCCGGGGATGCCCTGCAGACCCAGCCGGTCGCGCGAGCGCACGAACGCGAGCACGGCGATCGTCACGAGGGCGTGCGCGATGATCACGCCGGGGCGCACGATCGCCAGGTCGAGGAGGTGCAGGGCGGCGAGCTCGGCGAACACGACACCGCTCAGCACGATCGCGCCGGGCAGCCGCAGCGCGTACCCGCCAAGGAGCACGATGAGCACGAGCATCGACGGCGGCCACCAGCCCGGCCACGTGACCGTGACGACCACCATGACGACGCTCAGCAGGATGAGGGCAGCGCAGACCACCAGCTGGGGGGAGACCCCCCACCGGCGCAGCCGGAGCCGCGCGGTCCGCTCGGCTCGCCGCAACGCCTGCCCGCGGGGGCGCGCCCGGGGGGTACCCGATGCTGCGTGCCCTCCTGCGGTCATTCGGTGAGGTTATCGGGGGCGAGCCACCTAGACCAGGTGCATATTCCACTTTCCGCCGGGGCGCCCTTCGGCCACGATGGGTGGATGAGCACCGAGCGCCCGTCCGCCTCCCCCGCCCTGCCCGCCGGCTACCGGCTCGTCGACGTCCCCGAGGCGCGCAAGAACGAGATCACCGACGTCAACACGTGGGGCTTTGCGAGCTCGACCACCCCCGCCCAGCGCGAGACCTTGAGCTGGCCCCTCGACTTCTCGCGCACCCGCGGTGTGGAGCACGACGGCGAGCTCGTCGCGTTCCACGCCTCCTACGAGTTCGCCGACCATCCCGTGCCCGGGGCCCGTATCCCGATCTCGGGCCTCACGTGGGTGAGCGTGCATCCCGCGCACCGTCGCCGCGGGCTGCTCTCGGCGATGATCGGTGACCACTTCGCACGGTCCCTCGCCCGCGACGAGGCGGTCTCGGCCCTGTGGGCCTCGGAGATGAACATCTACGGCCGCTTCGGGTACGGGCTCGCCTCGCGCAGCGTCGTCATGAAGATCCCGCGCGGCGCCACGCTGCGTGACGTGCCCGGGGCCGACGGCGTACGCGTGCGGCTCGAGGTCCTCTCCGCCGAGAAGCACCTCGCGCTCTACCAGGAGCTCAACGCCCGGGTGGACCGCCCGGGGTGGAGCCGGCGGTCGACCCCCGAGCTCGAGGCCGGTGCCTTCCAGGACCCGGAGTTCTGGCGGGACGGCTTCGAGGCGGTGCGGATCGCCGTCGCCGAGCGGGACGGTGTGCCCGTGGGGTTCGCGCGGTTCCGGCGCAAGCTCGCGTGGGCGCCCACGGGGCCTGACGGCACGGTGGAGGTGCTCGACTACGTCGCCGTCGACGGAGCAGCGACCCGCGCCCTGTGGGGTGTGCTGCTCGACCTGGACCTCATGGCCAGCGTCGACGTCCACCACCTGGCGCTCGACGATCCGCTGCTCGCCCTCCTCGTCGAGTGGCCCTACGCCAAGCCGCGGCTCTCGGAGAACCTCTGGATCCGCCTGCTCGACGTGCCCGTCGCGCTCGCCTCCCGCCGGTACGCGGCGCCGATCGACGTGGTCCTCGACGTCACGGACGACCGGCTGCCCGCCAACACGGGACGGTGGCACCTCGTGGGCGGGCCCGACGGCGCGGAGGTCACGCGGACCGACTCCCCCGCGCACCTCGCGATCGGGGTGCGCGAGCTGGGCGCCGTGTTCCTCGGCGGCTTGCCGCTCACGCAGCTCGTGGCCGCGGGTCTCGCGAGCGAGCTCGAGCCCGGGACGCTCGCCACCGCGAGCACCGCGTTCGGCTGGCCCTACGCCCCGGTCGTCAACTGGATCTGGTGAGTTCGTCCGAGGGCGATGAGTCTGACGGCCCGGAACGGTCATAACCCGTAAGGACCACAGCCGCGGAGGAGACCATGAAGCTCACCGTCCACCAGTTCGTGACGCTCGACGGCGTCGTGCAGAGCCCCGGCGCGCCGGGCGAGGACACCAGCGGGGGCTTCGGCCTCGGCGGCTGGGTCGCCCCGTTCTCCGACGATGACTTCCGCGAGATCGTCGACTCCTGGTTCGCCAAGGCCGCAGCCTTCGCGCTCGGCCGAGGCACGTACCAGATCTTCCAGCCCTACTGGAGCCTCGTCACCGACCCCGACCACACCGTGGCCGGTCCCCTCAACGCACTGCCCAAGTACGTCGCCTCGCGCACGTTGACGGGCGTCGAGTGGGCCGGTGCGGAGCTGTTGCAGGTCGACGCCGTCGAGCGGCTCGCCCAGCTCCGTGCCCAGCCGGGCGGCGAGCTCCAGGTGCACGGCAGCCGGGGGCTCATCTCGGGTCTGCGGGACGCCGATCTCGTCGACGAGTACCGGCTGATCGTGATCCCGGTGGTGCTCGGCAGCGGCAAACGACTCTTCGCCGAGGGTGGCGCTCCCGGCGGCTTCGACGTCGTGACGAGCCGGACCACCCCGAGCGGGGCCGTCTACCTCGAGCTGCGCCCGAGCGATCTCGAGCTGCGACCCGTCGCGCTCGCGCCGGGCACCGAAGAGCTGTTCGGCCGCGGCTGAGCGCACCCCACCGCGGCTCGCGGCCGCCGAGCGCGAGACGCCTCGGGATGCCCCGCCGACCCTAGGACCGGCCGGCCTCGTAGGCGGCGAGCAGGTCGATGCGCCGCTGGTGGCGCGCCTGACCGGAGAACGGCTCGCCGATGAACGCGTCAACCAGCGCGAGCGCCTCGGGCACGGAGTGCTGGCGTGCGCCGATCGCGATGACGTTGGCGTCGTTGTGCGCGCGACCGAGCCGCGCCGTGTCCTCGCTCCACGCCAGGATCGCCCGGACACCGTCCACCTTGTTCGCGGCGATCTGCTCGCCGTTGCCCGAGCCCCCGAGCACCACGCCGAGGGTGCCGGGCTGCGCGACGACGGCCTCGCCCGCCGCGATGCACATGGGCGGGTAGTCGTCCTCGGCGTCGTACGTCTCGGCACCGTGGTCGACGACGTCGTGCCCCGCGTCGGCGAGGTGGGCGACGATGGCCTGCTTGAGCTCGAATCCCGCGTGGTCTGCGGCGACGTGAATGCGCATCCCCCCATCTTGCCGCACCCGACGGCACCCGTCGGAACGTATCCTGGCTGCGCCGGTGACACCGCCCGGCCCCCTGGTACCGCGAGGAAAGCAGAGTGAACGCATGACGCGCAGCGGCATCGACTCGTCCACCTTCGACCCGACGAGGAGCCCCGGAGACGACCTGTTCCGGCACGTGAACGGCGTCTGGCTCGACAGCTACGAGATCCCGGCCGACCGCTCCCGCGACGGCGCGTTCCGCCGGCTCTACGACCAGGCCGAGCTCGACGTGCGAGCGATCATCGAGGACGCCGCGGCGAAGGGCGAGGCCGCCTCGGGGGTCGAGGCGAAGGTCGGCGACCTGTTCGCGAGCTTCATGGACGCCGCCGTCGTGCAGGCCGCCGGCACCGCCCCGCTCGACGCAGACCTCGATCTCGTCCGGAACGCGCACGGGCGCGACGGGCTGACGGCGGCCCTCGGGGCGCTGCAGCGCACGGGCGCGGCGAGCGCGACGGCCTTCTACGTCGACAACGACGCGAAGGACCCCGAGCGCTACGTCGTCTACCTGTACCAGTCCGGTCTCGGCCTGCCGGACGAGTCCTACTACCGCGAGGAGCAGCACGCCGAGACGCTCGCCGCCTACCGCCCGCACGTGGCGCAGATGCTCCTGCTGGGGGGGTGGTCGGCTTCCGCGGAGGACGCCGACGACGACGCCGCACGGGTGGTCGCGCTCGAGACACGACTCGCTGGCGCGCACTGGGACGTCGTCAAGGACCGTGAGGCCGACCTGACGTACAACCCGATGACGCTCACCGAGCTGATCGAGAAGGCGCCCGGCTTCGACTGGGCCGCGTGGGCGCGGGCGCTCGGCGCACCCGAGGGCGCGCTCGACCAGCTCGTGGTGCGCGAGCCCGACTTCGCGGTCGAGTTCGCGAAGGCGTGGGCGGAAGAGCCGGAGGGGACGTGGGGCGACTGGCTCGCCTACCACGCGATCTCGGCCCGCGCCCCGTACCTGACGGACGAGCTCGTCGAGGCCAATTTCGACTTCTACGGGCGCCGGCTCACGGGCGCCCAGGAGCTGCGCGAGCGCTGGAAGCGTGGCGTGTCCCTCGTCGAGGGCGCGATGGGCGAAGCCGTCGGGGAGGTCTACGTCGCGCGGCACTTCCCCCCGAGCCACAAGGCCCGCATGGACGAGCTCGTCGCCAACCTCGTGGCCGCCTACCGCGAGTCCATCACGGCGCTGCCGTGGATGGGCGAGGAGACGAAGGCCAAGGCCCTCGTCAAGCTCGAGAAGTTCAACCCCAAGATCGGCTACCCGACGCGGTGGCGGGACTACTCGAACCTCGAGATCGACCGCGACGACCTCCTCGGCAACGTGCGACGGGCGAACGCCTTCGAGCAGGACCACGAGCTCGGCAAGATCGGCGGGCCCATGGACCGCGACGAGTGGTTCATGACCCCGCAGACGGTCAACGCGTACTACAACCCGGGCATGAACGAGATCGTGTTCCCCGCGGCGATCCTCCAGCCGCCCTTCTTCGACCCGGACGCGGAGGACGCCGTCAACTACGGCGGCATCGGCGCCGTCATCGGGCACGAGATCGGTCACGGCTTCGACGACCAGGGATCGAAGTACGACGGCGACGGCCGGCTCGAGGACTGGTGGTCGGCGGAGGACCGCGCCGAGTTCGAGGAGCGCACGAAGGCGCTCATCGCGCAGTACGACGCCTACTCCCCCGCCCAGCTCGCCGGTTCGCACCACGTCAACGGTGCGCTGACGATCGGCGAGAACATCGGCGACCTCGGCGGCCTGGCGATCGCCCTCAAGGCGTACCGGATCGCGCTCGGCACCTCGCTCGACGACGCGCCGGTGATCGACGGGCTGACGGGCGTGCAGCGCGTGTTCCTCGGCTGGGCGCAGGCGTGGCAGTCCAAGTCCCGCGACGAGGACGCCATCCGCCTGCTGTCGGTGGACCCGCACTCGCCCGCCGAGTTCCGGTGCAACGGCGTCGTGCGCAACCTCGACGAGTTCTACGCCGCCTTCGAGGTGGGCGAGGACGCTGCCCTGTGGCTCGACGAGGACGAGCGCGTCTCGATCTGGTAGCCCCTCAGCGGGTCGCCCTGGCGCCCGCCGGCTCGTGGTTCAGTCGAACCGCGGGCCGTCGGTGCGCGAGCGCTTGAGCTCGTAGAACCCGGGCACGCCCGTCACGAGGACGAACCCGTCCCACAGGCGGCCGGCGTCCTCGCCCTTCGGCGCCGGGGTCATCACGGGACCGAAGAAGCCCACACCGTTGATCGCGACGACGGGGGTTCCGACGTCCTCGCCCACGAGGTCGATCGCCCCCTGGTGGGAGGCACGCAGCGCCTCGTCGTTGACGTCGCTGTGCGCGGCGGCGGCGAGCTCGGCGGGCAGGCCGACCTCCGCGAGCGCCTCGGCGATGACGGCGTCGAGGTCCTCGCCGCGACCGCCCGGGTGGATGCGTGTGCCGAGCGCGTCGTAGAGCGTCTTGACCACGCCGTCGCCGTGCGCGGCCTGGGCGGCGACGACCACGCGGACCGGCCCCCACGCACGCTTCATGATCTCGAGGTAGTTCTCGGGCAGGTCCCGGCCCTCGTTGAGGACGGCGAGGCTCATCACGTGCCACCGCACGTCGACGTCGCGCACCCGCTCGACCTCGGTCATCCACCGCGAGGTCATCCACGCCCACGGGCACATGGGGTCGAACCAGAAGTCCGCCGTCGATCGCTGTGCCTGGTCCGCGCTCGAGCTCGTCGTGCTCATCAACACACCTTCGTTCCTGGTCACCGGGTCACCCCGCTCGACCACCCAGGCTACGTCGGGTCAGAAGAGGGAGGAGCCGGCGCGGGCGATCGAGAAGCCGTGGCCCGACTCGTCGTGGCGGCAGATCACCCCGGAGCGCGAGCTCGTGCACGTGAAGCCGAAGGACGAGGTGGAGTCGTCGTAGTCGAGCTGCGGCGTCGCCTCGGGCGCCTTGCCGGGCGTCCGGCCCTCGACGCAGGGCCGCTCCGCACCGTCGTCCGTGACCAGGACGACGTGGCCCACGGTCCCGTCGCACGTCTCGTCCTCGACGAGGCCTTCCGCCGAGAGCTCCGCGATCGAGCACGAGGCGCTCTCCGGCGTGATCGAGCAGACGATGTTCCCGCTCGGCGAGGCGAAGAGCTGCGCCTCGTCCGAGGGCGAGGGTGAGGACTCGTCCGACGCCGACGGCGAGCCCCCGGCTGCCGTGGCCTGCGATGCCTCGACCTCGCTCGGCGACCTGTCCGGTGTCGCCGCCTCGGGCTCACCACCGCCGGTCCGCGTCAGGAGGAGCACGGCGACGAACGCGAGCACGAGCACGACGTCGACCGCGAGGAACGCGCGCAGGGCAGGGCTCATCCGTCGGCGTCGCGCGCCGCCCTCTCCCACCAAGGCTCCTCCTCTTCCCGGCCCAACCCGCCCGCTCACGCGCTCAGATCGGCAGTCTCTGCGCCAGATCGGCAGTCTCGCGGGTGGAACCGCGCACGAACTGCCGACCTCACGGTCGACCTAGGATCACACGGACCCGTGAGGCCGTGCCAACCCGGGCGCGGGGTCGGGCGGGCGGCCATCAGCCGAGCAGCTCCATCGCCGCGGCCCGTCCCGGGACGGCGCTCACCCCGCCGCCTCGCCTGGCCCCGGCGCCCGCGAGCAGCACGCGGGGGTGCTCCGTCCGCACTCCCCACGTGTAGCGCTCGTCCTCGTCCTCGGCCCACGGCCACTGCAGCTCGCGGTGGAAGATGTTGCCGCCCGGCATCGCGAGCTCGGCCTCGATGTCCACCGGGCTGCGTGCCTCGACGCACGGCTCGCCGTCGGGCCCGATCGCCAGGCAGTCGCGGATCGGCTCGTCGAGCACGGCGTCGAGCGAGTCGAGGCTCGCCGCGAGCGCCGCCTCCCGAGCACCGTCGGGATCGGCGCGGAAGAGCGCGGCGGGCATGTGCAGGCCGAACATCGTCAGGGTGTGCCACCCGGCCCCGCGCAGCGCCGGCCCGAGGATCGTGGGGTCGCTCAGCGTGTGGCAGTAGATCTCCGCCGGCGGGAGCGCGGGGATGCGGCCGACGGCCGCCTGCCGGTACGCCGTCTCGAGCTGGCTCGCGGTCTCGTTGATGTGGAACGTCCCGGCGAACGCCGCGGCGGGGTCGACGTCGGAACGCAGGCGCGGCAGCCGCGTGAGCACCATGTTCACCTTGAGCTGGGCACCCTCGAGCGCGGCGCCGTCCCCCCCGGGCGCGCGACCCAGCAGCCGGTCGAGCACCGCCGGGGCGCACGCGGCGACCACGTGGTTCGCGGCCACCTCGTGCGTCTCGCCGTCGTCGTCGGTCCATCGCACCGTCGCGGGTGCGCCACCGCCTGCCCGCGCCGCCGTTCCCGGATCGATCGCGGTGACGGTCGCGCGGACCCGGAGCCAGGCCCCGGCCTCGCGGGCCACGCGCTCGAGCTCTCCCGAAACGGTTCCCATGCCACCGACCGGCACGTCCCAGTCCCCCGTGCCTCCCCCGATGACGTGGTAGAGGAAGCAGCGGTTGGCGCGTCCGTCGTCGTCGGCGGGCCGTGCGAACGTGCCGATGAGTCCGTCGGTGAGCACGACCCCGCGCACGAGGTCGGACTCGAAGGTCCGGTCGACGAGCTCGCCGAGCGGGCGCTCGACGAAGTCGCGCCAGTCGTCCTCGCCGAGCAGCGCCCGCGCCTCGGCCGGGCCGGGGAGCGGCTCCGTCAACGTCGGGAACACCCGCCGCGCGAGATCCGAGATGCGCTCGTAGAACCGGTGCCACGCGGCGGCGTCGCGCCCGGCCCCGACGCTCTCGAAGGACGCCTCGGTCGCGGCGTGGTCCCGCGTGTCCACGAGGAGGCCGCGCGAGGGGTCCCCCGGGTCGGGCGTGTAGGAGGAGAACCGGCGTCGGTGCAGCGAGACGCGCAGCCCGAGCTCGTCGCGCACCTGGGCGGGCAGCAGCGAGACGAGGTAGGAGTAGCGGCTCAGTCGCACGTCCACGCCGTCGAACACCTGCGCCGAGACGGTCGCGCCACCCACGTGCGCGGACCGTTCGAGGACGAGCACGGAGCGCCCGGCGCGGGCGAGGTAGGCGGCTGCGGCAAGTCCGTTGTGGCCGGCGCCGACGACGACGACGTCGTAGCGCGGGCTCGTCTGCGGGTCGGGCACGGGGCGAATCTAGTCGAACTCGGTGACCAAGGTCGGGCCGATCCCCGACGCCCGGGGATACATTGTGGCCAGGCACCCCAACGGCAGAGGAGACACATGAGCACCCAGGGCAAGGACGCGACCCCTCTCTCACGCTCCGAGATCGTCTCGCGGCTCTGGTGGTCCGCCGGTGCCGGCTTCCTGGCCTTCCTCGTCCTCATCACGCTCGGCGCCGCGGTGGCCGGCCGTGCGGTGCGCCAGTTCATGGACGCCGGACTCGACGGCGCGGTGCTCGCGTGGGTCGCGTGCGCGGTGCTCGGGCTCGCCCTCGCGTGGCTCACGGCGAAGCTCGCGCTCGGTGCTGCGGACCACGTGCGCTCGACCGGTCGACGGAGCGCCGTCGTCGGCACCGTCGGTCTCTACCTCGCGCTGCTCGCGGCCGTGCTCTACTCCTCGCTCGTGACCCAGGCCATCTCGGACGGCACGATCGTCGCGGTGCTCGGCACGTCGGGCGCCATGACGGGCGGTCAGGCCGTCCTGGGCCTCGCCGCCATCGTGCTCACGGTGTTCGCGGTGCTCGTGCTGCGCCGCTGGTACCGCACGCTGCCAGACGCCTGAGGAGATCCACGACGCAGCACGGTCCCCCGCGTGGGAGGATCGACGGCGGCCACCCACGACCTGGAGGACGCCTTGCCCGCAGAGAACCTCACGCGCGCCGAAGCCGAAGAGCGCGCCGAGCACATCACCGTCAGCTCCTACGAGATCGACCTCGACCTGACCACCGGTCCCGAGGTGTTCCGATCCACCACGGTGCTGCGCTTCGACGCGGAGGCGGGGCGCTCGACGTTCGTCGACCTCATCGCCCCGCGGGCGCTCGAGGTGACCCTCAACGGCACGGCGCTCGACCCGGCCGCCGTCTTCGCCGACTCACGCCTCCAGCTCGAGGGCCTCGCCGCGAGCAACGAGCTGCGCGTCGTGGCCGACTGCGCCTATACGAACACGGGCGAGGGACTGCACCGCTTCGTGGATCCCGTCGACGACGAGGTCTACCTGTACTCCCAGTTCGAGGTCGCGGACTCGCGGCGCGTCTTCGCCGTCTTCGAGCAGCCCGACCTCAAGGCGACGTTCCAGCTCACGGTGACGGCGCCCGCCCACTGGACCGTCGTGTCCAACTCGCCCATGCCCGAGCCGGAGCCCGTCGGCGACGGCCGCACGGGCCTCACGTGGGCGTTCGAGCCGACCCCGGTCATCTCGAGCTACATCACCGCGATCGTCGCCGGCCCCTACCACCGGGAGACCGGCTCGCTCACGTCGAGCGACGGCCGCGAGATCCCGCTCGGCGTGTACTGCCGCAGCTCCCTCGCCGAGTACCTCGACACCGACGAGATCCTCGACATCACCCGACGCGGCTTCGCCTTCTTCGAGGAAGCCTTCGACTACCCCTACCCCTTCGCGAAGTACGACCAGCTCTTCGTGCCCGAGTTCAACGCCGGGGCGATGGAGAACGCCGGCGCGGTGACGTTCCGCGAGTCCTACGTCTTCCGCTCCAAGGTGCCGGGCGCCACGGTCGAGCGCCGGACCGTCACGATCCTGCACGAGCTCGCCCACATGTGGTTCGGCGACCTCGTGACGATGCGCTGGTGGGACGACCTGTGGCTCAACGAGTCCTTCGCCGAGTTCGCCTCGACGCTCGCGACGGCGGAGGCCACGCGCTGGACGGGGGCATGGACCACGTTCTCGACCCTCGAGAAGAACTGGGCGTACCGCCAGGACCAGCTCCCCTCGACGCACCCGATCGTCGCCGACATGCGGGACCTGGCCGACGTCGAGGTCAACTTCGACGGCATCACCTACGCCAAGGGCGCCTCCGTGCTGCGCCAGCTCGTCGCCTACGTGGGCCAGGAGCAGTTCCTCGCCGGGGTGCAGCGCTACTTCCGCAAGCACGCGTGGGGCAACACGACGCTGCGCGACCTGCTCGTCGAGCTCGAGGCCACGAGCGGGCGCGAGCTCGGCTCGTGGTCCGAGGTCTGGCTCGAGCGCGCGGGCGTCACGCTGCTGCGCCCCGAGATCGAGGTGGACGACGACGGCGTCATCACGGCCTTCGCGATCACGCAGGAGGTCCCGGCCGAGCACCCCGTGCAGCGTCCCCACCGGCTCGCCG
>Ga0160449_1000538_pt1 | contig 22676 bp, 18 predicted proteins | sample HID1975I_E1MG_FD_108216 | JGI IMG/M metagenome (GOLD analysis project Ga0160449, IMG submission 108216) | Enriched soil microbial communities from UW Madison campus, WI, USA - HID1975I_E1 MG | ecosystem: Environmental > Terrestrial > Soil > Unclassified | place: USA: Madison, Wisconsin...
CAGGAGATGACCGGCCCGACATCGGTACCGGCCACGCTGCCGGCGCTGACTTTAAGGGTCTTGGCCTTGGCGACCAGGTCCTGCACCCACTCCCGCGCTTCGCCCACCAGCACCAGGGTGGAGGCCGCCATGCAACGCTGGCCGGCGGCACCGAAGGCGGCGCCCACCATCGCGTTGAGGCTCTGCTCCTTGTTGGCGTCCGGCAGCACCACGGCGTGGTTCTTGGCGCCCATCATGCACTGCACGCGCTTGCCGGCCAGCGAGGAACGGTTGTACACGTGGGTGCCGACGCGGGTGGAGCCGACGAACGACACGGCCTTGATGTCCGGGTGATCGCAGATCGCGTTGACCACGTCTTCGCCGCCGTGGACGACGTTCAGCACGCCCTTGGGGATGCCCGCTTCCAGGGCAAGCTCGACCAGGCGCATGGTGACCATCGGGTCCTGTTCGGACGGCTTGAGGATGAAGGTGTTGCCGGTGGCGATGGCCATCGGGAACATCCACAGCGGGATCATCGCCGGGAAGTTGAACGGGGTGATGCCCGCGCACACGCCCAGCGGCTGCAGCAGGGTGTAGGTGTCCACGCCGTTGGCCACGTTGTTGGCCAGCTCACCCAACTGCAGGTTGCCGATGGCGGCGGCGTGCTCGACCACTTCCAGGCCGCGGAACACATCGCCCTCGGCATCCGGCACGGTCTTGCCCTGCTCGGCGGACAGGATGTGGGCCAGCTCGCCCATGTTCTCGCGGATCAGCTGCTGGTACTTCAGGAAGATGCGCGCACGGGTGCCGATCGGGGTCTTGCGCCAGGTCTTGAACGCTTCCTTGGCCGAGGCGACGGCGGCGTCGACTTCGCTGGGGGTGGCGAACGGGACCTGGGCCAGGACGTCCTGGGTGGCCGGATTGACCACGTTCTGCCAATGCGAGCTGGTCGATTCGATGAACTGGCCATCGATCAACATGCGGATACGGGGCGCTGCAACAGTCATGGACAATCCCGGCGGGTCGAAAGTTGTTGGCATTATTCACAGTGCCACCCTCGATTTCCGGCCTGTATGCGCTTAATCTGGCCAATGCCCGCTACGATTCTTGTGAATTCTGTGAACAGCCAGCCCGTCCAACGCCAGATCGGCCTGCGCCTGCTCAAGCTGCGCGAGCAGCGCGGCTACAGCCAGCTTGCCCTGGCCAGGGCGCTGGGGCTGTCGGCCAGCTACCTGAACCAGATCGAGCGCAACAAGCGGCCGCTGACCCCGGCGGTGCAGGGCAAGCTGCGTGCCGTACTGGGCGACGTCAGCGAGCTGTTCGAGGTCGATGACCCCGGCGCGCTGCAGGAATCGCTGGGCGAGACCCTGCGCGACCTGGGCCTGGCCGATGTCAGCAGCACCGAACTGCGCGCGATGGCGGGCAACCTGCCGCAGATCAGCCGTGCCCTGCTCGACCTGCACCGCCGCCACCTGATGCTGCGCGAGCATGCCGCCGCGCTGGAGTTCCAGCTGGGTGATGTGCACGCCGGGCAGGCGTTGCCTGCGGGCGATCAGGTCCGCGATTTCTTCAACCGCATGCACAACCACATCCCCGAGCTGGATGACCTGGCCGAGCAGCTGTTCGGCGAATGGGGGCTGGTGGCCGGGCACGTGGCGCCGCGCCTGCGCCAGCTGCTGGCCGACCGCCATGGCGTGCTGGTGGAAGTGGGGCCGCTGCAGGCCGGGCGCGAGAAGCGCGTCTACGACGGCGGCAGCCGCACCTTGTGGCTGCCCGACTATCTGGAGCCGGGCCAGCAGGCATTCCAGATGGCCGCCGAGCTGGCGTTGCTGGGCTATGCGGCGCAGATCGATGCGGTGATCGCCCGCGCGGGCTTCGGCGAAGCGGAGCAGATCGCGCAGGCGCGGATCGGCATGTCCAACTACTTCGCCGGTGCGCTGGTGATGCCGTATGCGCAGTTCCTGCGCGCCGCCGAGCACAGCGCATACGACATCGATGCGCTCGCCCATCGCTTCGGCGTGGGCTTCGAGGCGGTCTGCCATCGCTTGAGCACGCTGGCGCGACGCAGCGCGCCCGGCCTGCCGTTCTTCTTCATCCGTGTGGACCGCGCCGGCAATGTCTCCAAACGGCATTCGGCCACCGATTTCCACTTCTCACAGGTGGGCGGCTCGTGCCCGCTGTGGATCGTGTACGAAGCCTTCAACCAACCGGGGCGCGTACTGACCCAGACCGCGCGCATGCCTGACGGACGCCGCCACTTCTGGCTGGCGCGGCAGGTCAGCAGTGGGCCTATCGGGCACGGGCAACCGCGCAAGACCTTCGCAGTGGCGCTGGGCTGCGACCTGCAGCATGCCGAACGGCTGATCTACACACGTGGGCTGGATATCCAGAGCCCGGGCAACTCGGTCTCGATCGGCCCGGGCTGCCGGGTGTGCCCGCGCGAGGATTGCATGCAGCGCGCGTTCCCGCAGCTACCGGGACGCGGGTAGCGTCGACCGTTGGTCGACTTGCGTCCGATGCCGCGAGTGTTGGCACCGTTGCGAAGAGCAGCCGACCAACGGTCGGCTCTACCGGTCATGTGACGTTTAACGGGAAGCCGACCAACGGCGGGCAGGTCGGATCGGGATGCGGTCCATCGCCGACTCAGTAGATTGGCGTGACCTTCATCTGCGGCAGCGGGCGCGGTGCGCCGTCGGTGAGGTCCGGCCCGAGGTCTTCCCAGGTCTGGCCCTGCTCGACCATGTGCCGCCACAGCTGCTGCGATTCGCGCCGTTTGTCTTCCGAACTCAATCGGTAGGACGGCGGCACCGGCATGCCGGTGGCCACACTTTGATACGCCGCTTCGTATGCCGCCACGCGTTGTGCGGGGTCATCGGTGCGTGCCACATCCAGCGTGTAGCGCTGGTAGGCCGAGGCCAGATTGCGCCAGCGGATCCAGTAGTGGTTGGCAAAGGAGAAATCGCAGAAGCGCTCCCCGGCGATGCTGCCCTTGTCGGCGATGCGGCTGAGCACGGCCTGCGGCATGTCCAGGTTCATGCCGCCCTCGTCGCCCTCCAGCGCGACATGCACGATGCGGTCACGGTAGCCCGGCGCGCGGGCCTGCAGCACATCACGCCAGTTCTGCATGGTCGATACGATCGAAAACAGGAAACCGGACATCTCCGCCGCGGCCATCGGCTGCGCGATGGCGTGGTAGGTGCGTTGCCAGCCATGGCGGTTCTCGGTGGGCAGGAACACGGCCTGCTCCGCGCGCGCATGCGCGTCGCCCTCAGCCACCACGCTCACGGCGTCGGCAGGCTGCGCGTAGACCAGATTGATGCCGAAGGTCGGCCAGCGCGGCAACGCGGCGTCGAACAGGTGGATCGGGAAGTTGCTGCTGATGCCGCCATCGGAGAACCAGCACACACGGAACGCGGTGATCACCGGGCCGCAGTTCTGGCCACCGCTGGTGAGCCCTTCCATGCTGTCGGCGACGTTGGTGTTGTCGCGCCGGGGTTCGGCATCGGCCACCGGCTCACAGCGGCGTTCGCGACGGGCCGGCTCATGCAGCGGTACCGCGCTGATCAGCAGCGGGAAGCTCAGGCTCATTCGCGTGGCGACCAGCACCGGCAGATCCTCGCCATCAACCAGGCGGTAGTAGTCGCGCCCATCGACCTGTTGCGGAGGGCCCGCTCGTGCCATCAGCCACTCGACCACGCTGGCCGGAAACAGCTGCGCGAATTCCTCGCGCAGGAACCAGAAGTGCGCCGCGTTGAACGGCAACGTGCGCGGCTCACTGTGCGACACGCAGGTGGTGATCATCTGCAGCGTGATCGCATGCGCGCCGCTGGGCTCGCCGGGATAGCGTGGCGCCGTGTGCAGATCGCCGAAGGTCAATGGCTGGTCATGCGGCTTGCCGGCCAAGGCCTGCAGCTGGGTGTGCAGCCAATCCGTCAACGCCGGCGCGGAGGCGTTCGGCTGGGTGCTGCCATTGCACAGGCCGAGCAGGTTGCGGCGGGCGACGCGGGCAACGCGCAGCGCCGAGGCCAGTACACCGGCCCCGTAGGCGCACAGCAGCGAGGGCAGCAACGTTGCCCAGATGCCGTCGATGCCCCCTGCCAGATAACCGATCCCGAGCAGGCCGGCCAGTGAGACCAGCAGCTCCACCGGCGCGATGGCGAATACCGCGGCGAGCAAACAGGCGACCTTGCGCAGCAGGCCCGCCTTGCCGGTGAGCATCACCAGCAGGCGATACGCGGTACGCGCGCCATACGCCGGTTGGAACAGGCTGTGGATGAAGCCCTGCCGGGACAGCTGCGCGGACACGTCGGCCAGCCCCGGAAAGCCCACCGCCGCCGCTAGCGGCTCCCCGGCCTGGCGACGCCGATCGCCCAGCGCGGCCGCGGCGGCCACGGCGGCCGCAATGGCGCCGGCCGAGGTACCGCCGATGCTCTTGAAGCGGTACTCACGGGCCAGCGACAGCACCGCGTTGGGATACACGATGCCGCTGGTGATGCCGCCCTTCATGACCAGATCGCAGTACTTGTCCGCCACGTTGCCGTCCTCTGTCCGCCCGTGCGTGGCCGATCCACGCACCCTCCCCAGCGGTACCCACCACGAGGCAGGCAACCGGAAGATCGATGCCGACAGTATCGCCTGCGCGCTTCTCAGGGCCTGAGAAGCGCGGCACGGAACCGCTTATTCAGCGTTGCCGGACTGCGGCACGCGCCGCACCTGGGACAGGTCGTAACCGAGCGCGGCGATGCGGGTCATGGCCGCTTGATAGTCGGCATCGGAGATGGTCGGGGTGCGCGCCATCAGCCACATGTAGTCGCGCTTGCTGCGACCCACGATGGTCTGCTTGTAGTCCGGATCCAGATCCACGATCACGTACTCGGCCTGGATCGGCCAGATGAACTGCATGCCCCAGATCGCGCCGCCGGTGCCCTCCTTGACCGTCCCGACCGGGTGCATGGTCTTGATCGGTGCCTGGAAGCTGCCCTTGCGATAACGGAAGGTGGTCTGGATGCGGCCGTCCGGACGCAGTGCGTAGGACTCCACGGCATCGAACGCCTCACGCTCGGGTCGGCTGGGGATATGGGCGATCACGTACCAGTCGCCCATGAAGCGCGGCACGTCCACATGCGCCACGGGCGGGATCGGACGGGTGTTGCCGCTGCAGCCGCCGAGCATCATGCCGACAACCAGCAGGGGAACGAGAGCACGGATGGACATGACGGCTTCCTCCAGGAACGTGGGGTGATCACGGACGGTTGAACAGGTAGTGGGCCACCTGCCACTGCTGGCCCTGCTGGTAGCCGAACAGCTCTGCGCAGGCCATCCAGAACATGCGCCAGCGCTGGTGCCACAACGCGGCCGAGGCATCGCCGTAGGTCTGGCGCAGCACAGCCATCACCGCCTCTTTCTCGCGGTCCTGGTTGGCCAGCCAGTGGTTGGCGGTGCGCTCGTAGTGGGTGCCATCCAGCAGCCAGCGCTGCTGCAGCTGCAGATGCTGCTGGAAGAACAGCAGGGTGTCGGCGGCAGGCATCAGGCCACCGGTGAAGAAGTGGCGGCCCATCCAGTTGTCGTCGCCCTCGGTTTCGAACGGGTACATCAGCGTGCGGTGCACGAAGATGTGCACGAACAGCTTGCCTTCCGGCCGCAGCCACGCGTGGATGCGCTGCAGCAGCTGCGGGTAGTTGCGCATGTGCTCGAACATCTCGATCGAGACGCAGCGGTCGAAGGTCTCGGCATCGAGCGTCAGGTGATTCACGTCACGGGTCAGCACGGTGACGTTGATCAGGCCACGTGCACGACACTGCCCCAGGATGTACTCGCGCTGGCTGTTGGAGTTGGAGACGGCGGTGATCTGCGCGTTCGGATAGCGCTCGGCCATCCACAGCGTCAGCGAACCCCAGCCGCAGCCCAGCTCAAGAATATGCTGCCCATCGGCCAGCTGCGCGCGCTCACCGTACAGCGCGAGCATCGCCTCTTCGGCCTCGTCCAGGGTTTCAGTGCCCGTGGCGTAGTAGCAGCTGCTGTACTTCAGGCGCTTGCCGAGGCAGCGGTGGAAGAATTCGGCCGGCACTTCATAGTGCTGGCGATTGGCCGCATCCACGTGCAGCGCCACCGCGCTGCTGGCCAGCCCGGCGATGCGCGCCGCAAAGCGCTGCGACTGCACCTGCTGACCGCCGGCCAGCTCTTCGCGCAGGCGCTGCTCGCACTGGCGGCGGATGCCCAGCCGCAACAGCGCATCGGGCAGCACCCCGCGTTCGGCCAGGCCGGTCAGGCCCGGTGCGTAGTCCGGCAGCGGAAGACGGTCACTGGCGACATTCATGGTGAAGATTCCTTGCGGGCAGACGACGAACGGGAGGGGAACCACGGAAACAGCATCGGCGTGGTGCGTTGGTACTCGCGGTAATCCTCACCGCGCGAGCGCAGCGCCTGCGCCTCGGTGAAGGGAATGCCGCTGACCCAGCGCAGGAACACGTACATCACCAGCGGGCCGGACCACGCCAGCCACCACAACGGCGACTGCACGGCCAGCAGCACGTAGGTGAACCAGTGCAGCCATTCGAAGAAATAGTTGGGATGCCGCGAGTAGCGCCACAGCCCATCGCGGCAGGTCTTGCCCTTGTTGGCCGGATCGGCACGGAAGCGCGCCAGCTGACGGTCGGCCAGCGATTCGCCGCCCACGCTCAGCAGCCACATCGCCACGGCCGCGATCACCCAACCCCAGCCATGTGCTTCCGGATTCACCGACACCGCCACGAAGGGCAGCGCGAACAGCACGATCAGCACTGCCTGGAACTGGAAGAAACCGAAGATCTTTCCCTGATGGCCGTTCCAATGCTTGCGCAGATGCTGGTAGCGACCGTCCTCGGGCTCGCTGCGCACGCGGTGCCACAGGTGCAGCGCCAGACGTGACCCCCACAGGCCGCCCAGCACCGCCAACGCGATCCGCGGCATCGCCGCGCCATCGCCGAGCAGTGCCAGCAACAGGGCAGACGCACCCACACCCTTGGCCCACAGCACATCGACCACGCCGATGTTCTGGTGCCGGCGCTGCCACCACCAGCCCCAGGTCATGATCACGGCGGCGTACAGCCACACCACCCACAGCATCTTCATCGTGTGTCTCCTGGAGCAAGGGTGGCGAGCGGTACCGCGCGGGTCTGCCAATGACGGGCGCACGCCGCAAGCACCGGCAGTGCGATCGCCCAGCCGAGGCCGAGCAGCAGCACACCGCGCCACTGCGGTGTGGCGAACACCACCGACGACCAGCCGCGCGCGGCGGACAGATACGCCAGCGGCGCCAACAGCAGACCGACCAGCGCCGCAAGGCGCAGATGCCGCTGCAGCGTCGCGAACGACACCGTGAGCGTCATTGCGAAGGCAGCCCACAGCGCGAGGATCCAGACCGGGGCCAGCCACGCCGGATCATTGCCGGCCGCGTACGTCACCCAACCGGAGGCGCCGGCCAGCCCGTCTACGACCAACCCGCAGGCGATCGCCACCAGCATCAATCTGATCTCCACTGACGGCTGCGCGGACCAGGCCAACTGAGTGCCCACGTAAGCCGCCGCTGCCAACAGCGCGGGCCAGCGCAGCCCGTGGCCGGCCCCGATCACGGCGCAGAGCCAGACCAGCTGGTTGCCGATCACGTTGGCCCAGAAGCGTGGCACGTCAGGCCTCCCCGGCCATCAGCGCGGGCCGGTAGCCCGGGCGCGCCATCAACAGGTGCGAGACGCCGATCGAGCGCTCCAGGAAGCCACCTTCGCAATACGCCAGGTAGAACTCCCACATGCGGATGAAGCCCGCATCGAAGCCCTGTGCGCGCACCGCCGGCAGCTGGGCCAGGAAGCGCTGGCGCCACGCGCGCAGCGTGAGTGCGTAGGAGGGCCCGAAGTCGTGCTGGCCGATCAGCTGCAGATCGCTGCTGCGGGTCTTGGCGGCCACGATGGCGTTGATCGAGGGGATGAAGCTGCCGGGGAACACGAAGCGCTTGATGTAATCGACGCTGCGCCGCGCCTGCTCGTAACGCTGGTCTTCGATGGTGATGGCCTGCAGCAGCGCCAGACCGTCATCCTTGAGCAGGCGGGTAAGCGTGGCGAAGTAGGTGTCCAGGTACTGCGCGCCGATCGCCTCGATCATCTCGATGGACACCAGCTTGTCGTACTGGCCCTCCAGATCACGGTAATCCTTGAGCAGGAGGGTGACCTTGTCCTGCAGCCCGGCCGCCTCGACCCGCTGCCTGGCCAGCGTGTACTGCTCCACCGAGATGGTGGTGGTGGTGACGTGGCAGCCGATGTGGCGCGCCGCGTACAGCGCGAAGCCGCCCCAGCCGGTGCCGATCTCGACCACGCGATCGGCCGCGGTGAGCTGCAGCTGCTCGCAGATGCGGGCCAGCTTGCGCTCGGACGCCGCCTCGAGCGTGTCTTCCGGGCTGGCATACAGCGCCGAGGAGTACATCAGGTCCGGGGACAGGAACAGCGAGAAGAACGGATTGCCGAGGTCATAGTGCGCGGCGATGTTGCGGCGGCTGCCTTCGCGCGTGTTGCGACGCAGCCGGTTCCAGCCTTTCAGCAGCCAGCCGCCGATGCGAGCCGGGCCGCCCTCCATGCCATCGAGCAGATCGCGGTTGCGCACCAGCAATTGCACCAGCGTGACCAGGTCATCGCAGCGCCAGTCACCGCGGATGTAGGCCTCGCCTGCACCCACGCTGCCCTGTGCGGCCACCGCGCGGTAGAAACCGGGATCGTCCACCCAGACCGTCACCTGGGGCGCGACGTCCGGATCGCCGATCACCACATCGCCCACCGCATCGCGCAGCCGCAGGTGCCCGCCGCGCAGCGGTGCCAGCTGCGCCAGCAGGCGCCCGCGCAGGAACCCTTCAAGGGCGGACGGTTGCGGTACGGCCACCGCACGGGTCATGTCGTTCATGGGGATTTTCCAGCAAGAGAAGGATGGTCGTGAACGGGGTTGCGCTTGAGCCACAGGCGCAGCGCCTGCCAGTGGATCGCGGCCACGACCTTGAGGGTCATCAGCGGGTAGCGCAGCAGCACGCCGGCCAGGCCACGACCGGTGAGCGGATGGCGCTGCATCACCAGGTCGGCGTCGAACTGGCATGCGCCCTCGCGCCACACCTGCATGTGCACGTGCAGGTCATCGCCCGGCGCGGTGAAGCGCCAGCGGTACTCGCAGTCCATCTGCATGAAGGGAGAGACATGGAACTGCTTGTCGAAGGACCAGCACAGCGCGCGGCCCTGGGCATCGGCCTGCGCCACCGGCAGCACGTAGGCGTGGCGCTCCTTCCAGGGCGTGTTGGTGATCTCCGCCACGATGCTGTCCAGCGTGGTGCCGTCGGCGGCATAGCAGTAATAGAAGCTCACCGGATTGAAGACATGGCCGGCATACCGCGGATGCGTCAGCAGGCGGATCGGCCCGGCGGGCGCGTGGCCCAGTGCCTCGGTGATGCGTGCACGTACGGCATCGGCCAGCGGTTGATCGGGCGCGCCGAGATAGTCGCTGCGGCGGAACTCGACCACGTTGCGACGGCCCACCGACCACAGCCAGCGACGCTCGAACAGACGCGGCAGTTCGTCCAGGTCCAGCAGCAGCTGCGCGATCGGATAGCCGAATGCATGCGCATGCGGCGCGTGCCGGCGATGGCGCATCCAGCCACGGTAGATCGCACTGGCGGTCATGCCGGCAGGGCCTCGGCCAGCGGCCAGTAAGACTCTGCATCCAGCGCCTGCAGCGCATCGACCACGCGGCGGGCACTGCGGATGCCATCCTCGTGGAAGCCCCAGCCCCAGTACGCACCGGCGAACCAGGTCCGGCGATGGCCCTGGATTTCCGTCCAGCGCTGCTGCGCCCGCACCATCGCGTGGTCGTGCACGGGATGGGCATACTGCAGGCGGCGCAGCACGGTGGCCGGATCGACCGCCTCGCTGCGGTTGAGGGTGACCACCAAGGGCGTGGGGGTATCGATGCCCTGCAGCAGGTTCATGCAGTAGCTGACCGTGCACGGCGCCAGCGGGTCGCGCGGCACATGCGCGTTCCAGGCGGCCCAGGCCTTGCGGTCACGCGGCAGCAGGCTGGCGTCGGTATGCAGCACCACCTCGTTGGGCTGGTAACGGATCGCGCCCAGTACCGCGCGCTCGCTGAGATCGGCATCGGACAGCAAGGCCAGCGCCTGGTCGCTGTGACAGGCCAGCACCAGCTGATCGAAGCCTTCCAGCCCGGCAGCGCTGTGCACGCGCACGCCATGCTCGTGGCGCTCCACGCCGAACACCGGGCACTCCAGGCGCTCACGCACCTGCCAGCGGCGGCGCAGCGCGTCGACATACCGCGCTGAGCCGCCCTGCACCACGCGCCATGGCGCGCGCCCGGTCATCTGCAGCATCTGGTGATTGGCCATGAACTGCACGAGATAGCGCGCCGGGAAGGCGGCAAGGCTGGCCGTCGGCGACGACCACAGCGCCGAGGCCATCGGCAGCAGGTGTTCGTCGATGAAGGTGCGGCCGTAACGGCCCTTGTCCAGGAACTCGCCCAGCGAGGGACCTTCATCGTCGCGCGCGAGCAGCGCCGGCGCCTCGCGGTAGAACCGGCGCAGGTCGCGCAGCATGCCCCAGAAGCGCGGCGACACCAGGTTGCGGCGCTGGCAGAACAGCGTGTCCAGCGAGGTGGCGTTGTACTCCAGCCCGCTGCGTTCGCTGTGCACCGAGAAGCTCATCGTGGTCGGCTGCGAGGCCACGCCCAGTTCCTCGAACAGGCCGGTCAGCAACGGGTAGTGCGCGGGGTTGAACACGATGAAGCCGGTGTCCACCGCGTGCGTGCGGCCATCGACCTCCACCTCATGCGTATGGGTGTGGCCCCCGAGGTAGTCATTGGCCTCGAACAGCGTCACTTCATGCTGCTGGCTCAGCCACCACGCACTGGCGAGGCCGGCGATACCCGATCCAATCACTGCGATACGCATGTCAGTGCTCCGCCTTGGCCAGCACCCAGGCCGGCACGGGTTTGAGGTCACGCACCAGGCCGAGCGCGGCCATCGCACGCAGGCCATACCAGGTGACATCCACTTCCCACCAGTAGAAGCCCTGGCGCGCGGTGCCCGGGAAGAAGTGATGGTTGTTGTGCCAGCCTTCGCCAAACGTCAGCAGGGCGAGCCACAGATTGTTGCGGCTGTCGTCACCGGTGTTGAAGCGCTGGCGGCCGAAACGGTGCGCGAGCGAGTTGATGGTCACCGTGGCGTGGAACAGCACCACGGTGGAGATGAAGAAGCCCCACACCAGCATCTGCCCACCGGTGGTGCCCCACGACGGCGCGATGCGCTCCAGCAGCGCACCCAGGCCGAACAGTGCCGCGGCCAGCGCGATCGGCACCAGCGTGTCGAAGCGATCCAGCCAGCGCAGTTCGGGATACTTGGCCAGATCGGGAATGCGCGACCAGTCGGTACGGAAGCCTTCCACCGTCAGGAACCAGCCCATGTGGCTCCACCAGAAGCCATGCACCGAGGGCGAATGCGGATCGGCCGCCGTGTCGGTATGGCGATGATGGTTGCGGTGATGCGCGGCCCACCACAGCGGGCCGCGCTGCACGCTGGAGGCGCCGATCAGCGCGAAGAGGAACTGCACGGCGCGCGAGGTGCGGAAGGTACGGTGCGAGAAGTAGCGGTGGTAGAAGGCGGTGATCGCGAACATGCGCACCGCGTACAGCGCCACCGCCACGCCGACCGCGACCCAGGACACACCCACCCAGATCACCGCCAGGCAGGCCAGGTGCATCGCCGCGAACGGGATGGCCCGCACCCAGTCCACCCGCTGTGGCTGGCCGGTCGCAGCCGCCGCATCCGTGCTGGTATCGAACCAACGCCACAGCGTGGCCCAGCGGCGTCGCTGTGCGGTGCGTCCTGCGTCGGGGGTGGGGCTGACCGACATGACTCGCTTCTCCTGAGGCGTTATCAGGAGATACGGGAGCGGGCGCCGTTTGGATGCACGGATCCGGAAAAAAACCGTGCGTCTGTGCGATTACAGGTTGGCGATGTCGCCCTTGGCGATGATCGGGCCGGTCGGAATGCCTTGCGGCGCACCGGTTGACGGTTCCAGTGTGATCGCCAGCACCGAGCCATTCACAAGCGCATCACGCAGCGTGGCCGGCACCGCAACAGTGTGCGCGCGGTTGATCGAGACCAGGCCCAGCGAACGCGGGGTGCCGCCGGCCGGGATCAGCCACAGCTCGGGTGCACGGCCGGCCGCATCGGCCGCGGCCGGGACCGGCACCATCAGCACCTTGCCTTGGGCCTTGTCGACGGACGCCAGCCAGCCCGGCGTACCGTCGTCGTGCAACAGCGGCGTGACCGGCTTGGTGGCCTGCTCCGGCTCGGCCGGTGTCGTCGGCGGGGTCGGCGTGACCGCCACGGGCGTAGGCGACGGTGTGGTCGGCTCCAGATCGCGGCGGCTGAACACCGCCACCAGTGCCAGCGCGGCGGCCAGCGCGGTCATGCCCTGCCAGAAACCGGTGCGCTGCCAGACCCGTGGCGAGGCGGTCGTTGCGGCGGGCCAGCCCAGCGAGGTGCGGATGCGCGGCCACAGATGCGCGGGCACCGCTTCGGTACCGAGCGATTCGAGCAGGGGCGCAAGGCGGTTCTCCCACTGGGCGACCAATCGCGCGAAGCCGGGATCGCTGGCGATGCGGCGTTCAACCTCGGCACGCTGCGCGGCATCGAGCACCCCCAGCACGTACTCACCGGCGAGGATGTCGGCGCTCGGCGGTTCGCCGTCGTCATGCAGATCATGGAGGTCGCGGGCGTTCATCGTTCCAGGCACACCCGCAGTTGGCCCAGGCCCCGGCGGATCCAGCTCTTCACCGAGCCCAGCGGCGAACCAATGCGGCGCGCCAGTTCCTCATAGCTGGCGCCATCGAGGAAGGCCAGCCGGATCAGCGAGCGACGGCGCGGTTCCAGGCTCTCCAGACAGTCCTGCAGGCGCGCGTGGTCGGAGGCCTGCTCGGCGGCGTGCGCAGGCTGCGGGGCGACATCGGGAATCTCCTCCGCCACGGAGAGATCATCCAGCGCGCGCGGCGGCGTGGCCCGCAGGCGGTCGATCGAGCGGTTGCGCGCCATCATCGACAGCCAGGTCATGGCCGCCGCCTTGGCGCGGTCGAACTGCGCCGCCTTGTTCCAGACCGTGGTGAAGACGTCCTGCAGCACCTCTTCGGCATCGCTGCGGTCGCGCAGCACATGCAGGCAGATGGCGAACAGGCGTCCCGATGACAGCTGGTAGACCGATTCGAACGCCTGGCGATCACCGCCGGCGACGCGGACGAGCAGCTCGTCCAGACGGTGTGATGCGGCAGCGGCGGCGTCCAGCTCGGGCATTGCAGGCTCAATGTCGATAACGGGCGTATCGGCATCCTCCCTGCTCCCGCCGCTGTCTGCAAGGGGGCGCTCAGGCACCGCATGTCTTCACCAGCGGCTGCGTCCGCGCGGCGGACAACTCGGCCGCAGGCGTGGCAACGGGAGCCGCCGGAAACTCGACCCGCACCTGCGGGTACTTGCCCTTCTCATCGCGGACGTTGCCGGTGCCGGTGAACTGCAGCAGCCGCTGGTCCGCGGTGGCATAGACCAGGGTGACCGGGGGCACCGCGAAACCGAACCACGCATCAAGCTTCATCTGCAGCTGCTCGGCCGGTTGACCCTGCCAGGTCACCGCGCCGGTGCGCCGCAGCTTCAGCGGTACCAGGCGCTGACGGCTGGGCAGCAGGAACTGGAACACCACGCTCTGCCCCGCCTGCAACGCCGCCCAATGGCTGCGCACCGCCGCGTCGAAACCGGCATCCACCACCGCGCCCGGCGGAACCGCGATCGCGCGGCTGAACGTCGGTGCCTGCGCGCTGGCGCGGACCGATACCTGGCGGGTAGCGGCACCGCCGCGCACGCCTTCCTGATAGCCGTCGCGGCCATCGTCCAGGGTGAAATCCGGCGTCTGCGGGCTGCCCTGCGGGGTCATCCACTTGCGCGCAAACGGGCGCCCGTCGGTGCAGCGGTACAGCACCAGCCGCGACTGTGCGCTTGCCGGCCCCTGCAGCCAATGGGTCTCGCGGTAGAGCAGGGTGCTGCCGGCGGCCGCATAGGCGCGGCCCTCTTGGCGCTGGATGGATTGCGCCATGCCCGGCAACGGGCACAGCGCCAGCAGCAGGAACGCGGCGATGGGGACAGGCGGGTGGCGCATGCGCGACTCCAGGTGAGTGTCCTGAAGAGATACGCAGCAAGTGCCTGGGCGGATGCAGCGGGCGGCAATCCGTACCCTGGTCGTCCCGGGCCAGAAGGCCCAGTACACCCCCAGCCAGGCGGACTGGTCACGGGCGTCACTGGCGAACTGCCCGTTGTAGGTCAGATCCACCGTGACCCGGGCGCTGGGTGCAAACCGCAGCCCCAGCGCCGACACCGCGCCGGCGCTGGCGCGTTTCTTCGAGACCAGCGAAGGCTTCTGGATAAATCTGAAAATGGCCTACGACGCCGCCAAGGCACGCGATGAACTGGCAGAGCTCTGATCGAAGATAGTTCCCTATCACCACAAGACGTGAACCGTAAGTGCCGATCTCAAGGAAGAGGGCGGGCGGCGAATTGCCTGAAAAGTGCTTGCCGTATCAGGCCTGTTCGCCGGCCGGCCTGACCAGAATCGGTCCGAGCAACCGGCCAATACAGTTTACTTCTTGCTTACCTTGACGGGACCGGCCTAAGTAAATAGATAATTCATTCAGGACCGCATCTTACAGGGGGAATGGAACTTGGGAATTTTTGATAAGGGCGTTGAGCCACAAGAGTTTGAAAGCTTCAAGAAGGCTGTGAGCAGCCGATTTGACGAATTGGAGCGAAAGGTTGTTTCTTCCACATCTGAGTCTGCGGAGGCGGCGCGCGAATCTCTAGCCGCGATCCAAGCTCATCGCTTGACGGTTGATCATACCGCAGCAGAGATGTCGTCAGCTCGATCGGAGATATCCGAGGCACTGCAAGAGATTTCTAATGCAATGTCGAGTCTCACCTCGGGAAAGGAGAGGTTCTTAGAGGATGCAAGCACGCTTGAGCAATCCGCAAGAGCTGCACTGAACGTCTACGCAGAAGCGTCGGCTGCCAACGAATCCGTACAGCGCTCTGTTTCTGAGGCCCAAGCTCGCCTGGAGAAGGTCGATGGATTTTTGGAACAGGCCGACGCGATCCCGACTGAACTCGAGGCTCTGTCCAAACAGTCTCAGGATGCGAAGTCCCAAGCAGACAACATCAAGTTACTCCTTAATCATTCGTTGAAAAGAAAAGCCGAACTCGACGAACTTCACAAGGAAGTCTTCGGGCACGACGTTGAAGGCGAGGACGGCAACACCGAGCGGGTGGACGGCCTTCGAGACGAGTTGGAAAAGACGTATGAATCAATCAACTCTCGCCTCTCAGCGCTGTCCAATGAGTCGGACAACGCCGTCTCAAAAATTGAGGAAGACCATCGCAAGGTTCTGGAAGGTCAGCAGCTCGAGTTCTCGTCGCTCATAGATGGCGGCAGATCATCGCTTTCGGACGTTTCCGAACAGCTAAAGGCCCTACTCCCAGGAGCGCTCGCAGCTGGGCTTAGTGCCGCCTATGAAAGCAAGAAAGACGACGAATCAGCCTTCTTGAAGCTACATGAGAAGAGCTTTAGGCATGCAGTTTTTGGCCTCATCGCAGTATCCCTGATTCCATTCGCCGTTGGCATCTACCAGCTTGTGCATGGTGTTCTGCTGACAGAGGTTATTAGGGACACGCCGCAGATGGTCATCTCCATTTTGCCGCTCTACTTCCCCGTTCTATGGCTGGCCTACTCTTCAAACAAGCGCCTCAACCTATCTAAACGTCTCATCGAGGAATACACGCACAAAGCGGTTCTCGGCAGAACATTCTCAGGCCTTTCGAACCAGATTGAATCTCTGTCCGATGGCGGCGAAGTAAAGAATGAGCTAAGGACCCGACTGCTCTTCAACGTACTTCAAGTGAGCGCTGAAAACCCTGGCAAGTTGATCACTGACTACAACAAGACCGATCACCCTGTGATGGATGTGCTTGAGAAGAGTGCGAAATTGTCTGAATCGGTTGAGACGCTCTTGAAGATTCCCGGATTCGGCGCCCTTGCAAAGGTACTGTCTGAGAAACGCGACAACCTGCTGAAGCAGCAGGACTCCAAGATCGAAGCTGGTATGGCCGCAAACGAAGAGCTGGACCCACGGCCCACTGACGGCTCGAAGGAAGCCTAATGATTAAGGCATCGACTCATCCTTCTCGCCGTGCAGCCACGTGGAACTTCTCCTTGACCAGCGGCTCGGTCCGAACTAGATTGTCCGGGCCGAAGGTATCCATCGCTTCATGCAGATGAAGGGATGGATTTAAACGGGAATCCGGTGAAGGCGCCTCGCGCGCCCATTCCGGAGCTGCCCCGCAGCGGTGAATGGAAACGACTCCTGCCAACAGCACTGGGCCTTCGCGCCTGGGAAGCGGCAGGTACTAGGTGGGCGTCCGCGCCCGTGTCCATCAGCCCGAATACCGGCCCCGGCCGGAGGACATGACCGTCCTCCGATTCGACCTGGAACGTCCGCGGGGAGGTTGCCGGGGCCTGCCGCCCTGCCGCCTGCATGGCGCTGCCCCCGTGCGTCCGCTTCACGGCATCCGGTTCGCCCGCGGGGGCGAAGGTCGCTGGCGGGGCGGAACGGGCTGCAAGGCCCCGGACGGCGCGCGGTTCCTTCGTTCCTCAATGCCCCTACGCAATGAGGACACGTTCCAATGACCACTGTTACCACCCTGGGTTTTCCGCGCATCGGTGCCAAGCGCGAACTCAAGCGCGCGCTCGAAGCCTTCTGGTCCGGCGAGAGCAGCGCCGCGTCGCTGCAGGACACCGCGGCCGAGCTGCGTGAACGCCACTGGCAGCTGCAGCGCGAGGCCGGCGTGGATGTGCCGCCGAGCAATGATTTCAGCCTGTATGACCAGGTGCTGGATGCGGCCTTCCTGTTCGATGCGATCCCGGCCCGTTACCGCGCGCTCGCCGATGCCGAACCGCTGAGCGGCTACTTCGCGATGGCGCGGGGCCTGCAGCGCGATGGCATCGACCTGCATGCGCTGGAAATGACCAAGTGGTTCGACACCAACTACCACTACCTGGTGCCCGAACTGCACGCCGGCCAGACCTTCTCGGTGCGCGGCGACAAGCCGCTGGCCGAGTACCGCCAGGCCAAGGCGCTGGGGATCGAGACCCGCCCGGTGCTGATCGGGCCGGTGACCTTCCTGCGGCTGTCCAAGACCACCGATGGCAGCAACGCGCTGGACCTGCTCGATGCGCTGCTGCCGGTGTACGTGCAGCTGCTCGGCGAACTCAAGGCCGCCGGCGCGGCGTGGGTGCAGCTGGATGAGCCGCTGCTGGTGCAGGACCTGGACGAGGCCACGCGGGCCGCGTTCGAGCACGCCTATGCGGTGCTGGGCCAGGTCGCCCGCCCCAAGGTGCTGGTGGCGACGTACTTTGGTGCGCTGGAAGACAACCTGGCGCTGGCTGCCTCGCTGCCGGTCGATGGCCTGCATGTGGATCTGGTCCGTGCGCCGGAACAGCTCGATGCGGTGATCAAGGCGCTGCCGGCCGGTCGCGTACTGTCGGCCGGGCTGGTCAACGGCCGCAACATCTGGCGCACCCACCTGGACAACGCCCTGGTGCTGGCGCGCTACGCGCACGGTCATGTCGGCAGCGATGCGCTGTGGCTGGCGCCATCGTGTTCGCTGCTGCACAGCCCGGTCGATCTGGACCACGAAAAGAAGCTGGACGACGAACTGCGCAGCTGGCTGGCGTTCTCCAAGCAGAAACTCGGCGAGCTGCGCGTGCTGGCCGACGCGATCGATGCGCCGGCGCGTGCCGAGGCACCGCTCGCGCATTCGCGTGCGTGCATCGAATCGCGCCGCCGTTCGCCGCGCGTGCACAACCCGGCCGTCGCCGCGCGTCTTTCCTCGCTGACCCCGGCCGATGCACAGCGCCACAGCCGCTACCCGCAACGCCACCTGGCCCAGGCCGCCGCGCTGAAGCTGCCGCGCTTCCCGACCACCACGATCGGGTCGTTCCCGCAGACGCTGGAGGTGCGTGATGCCCGCGCCCGCAACAAGTCCGGCAAGCTCTCCGATGCGGATTACGATGCGTTCCTGGCCACCCAGACCGAGCACTGCGTGCGCGTGCAGGAACAGATCGGGCTGGACGTGCTGGTGCATGGCGAGTTCGAGCGCAACGACATGGTCGAGTACTTCGGCGAGCAGCTCGATGGCTTTGCCTTTACCAAGAATGGCTGGGTGCAGAGCTACGGCTCGCGCTGCGTGAAGCCGCCGGTGATCTTCGGCGATGTGACCCGTCCGCAGCCGATGACAGTGCGCTGGTCGCAGTATGCGCAGTCGCTCACGCAGCGGCCGATGAAGGGCATGCTGACCGGGCCGGTGACGGTGCTGCAGTGGTCGTTCGTGCGCGATGACCAGTCCCGGGCGGACACCTGCCGCCAGATCGCACTCGCCCTGCGTGATGAAGTGACGGATCTGGAGGCGGCCGGCATCGGCGTGATCCAGATCGACGAGCCGGCCATCCGTGAGGGCCTGCCGCTGCGCCGTGCGCAATGGCGCGAATACCTGGACTGGGCGGTGGAAGCGTTCCGGATCAGCGCCAGCGGCGTGCGCGATGCGACCCAGATCCACACGCACATGTGCTATTCCGAGTTCAACGACATCATCCACTCGGTGGCCGCAATGGACGCGGACGTGATCTCGATCGAAACCTCGCGCTCGCGCATGGAACTGCTGGATGCCTTCGTGCGCTTCCAGTATCCCAACGAGATCGGGCCGGGCGTGTACGACATCCACTCCCCCCGCGTGCCTGACAAGGCCGAGATGCTGGCGCTGCTGCGCAAGGCCGCCGAAGTGCTGCGACCGGAGCAGATCTGGGTCAATCCGGATTGCGGCCTGAAGACCCGCGGCTGGCCGGAAACCCGTGCCGCGCTGGAAGCACTGGTGGCCGCCGCGCGCGAACTGCGCGAGGAAACCGCCGACGCCAACGCCGCCTGATCGGCCCTTTGTAGACTGACCCAAGGACCCCATCGCCGCCGTTGCCGGCGGTGGGGTCGACGAGAAACGCATGAACCCGCATGACCTGACACCGATCGACCGCCCCACCCTGTCCCTGCCCGACGGCCACACCAAGCTGCTGCTGCACTCGTGCTGCGCGCCGTGCTCGGGCGAAGTGATGGAGGCGATCACCGCCTCCGGCATCGACTACACGATCTTCTTCTACAACCCCAACATCCACCCGGTGAAGGAATACGAACTGCGCAAGCAGGAGAACATCCGCTTCGCCGAGAAGCATGGCGTGCCGTTCATCGACGCCGACTACGACACCGACAGCTGGTTCTCGCGCGCCCGCGGCATGGAGAACGAACCCGAGCGCGGCATCCGCTGCACGATGTGCTTCGACATGCGCTTCGTGCGCACCGCGCTTTACGCGCATGAGAACGGCTTTGCGGTGATCAGCAGCTCGCTGGGCATCTCGCGCTGGAAGGACATGAACCAGATCAACGACTGCGGCCACCGCGCCGCCGCGCACTATCCGGGCCTCCAGTACTGGGATTACAACTGGCGCAAGGGCGGCGGCGCCGCGCGGATGGTGGAGATCAGCAAGCGCGAGCAGTTCTACCAGCAGGAGTACTGCGGCTGCGTGTACTCGCTGCGCGACGCCAACCGCCACCGCCGCGAGACCGGGCGCGAGCGGATCAAGCTGGGCGTGCTGTATTACGGCGATGGCACCTCGAAGCAGGGCGACGCCGACTGACCGCTGCAGGGGCGTCGGCTAGACTGGGCGCCCCTACAGCCGTGAAGCCGCCATGAGCCTTTACCCCGCCGATGTCGCCCTGGTCGTGATCGACCTGCAGCCGGACTTCATGCCCGGTGGCGCACTGGCCTGCGTGGACGGCGATGCGATCGTGCCGGACATTGCCGCCCTGCTGGCCGAACGCCGGTACGCCACCGTGGTGGCGACCCAGGACTGGCACCCGGCCGACCACGCCTCCTTCGCCAGCCAGCACCCGGGGCATCTGCCGTTCGAAGCGATCCTGCTGCACGCCCAGCCGCAGACCCTGTGGCCGGACCACTGCGTGCAGGGCAGCGATGGCGCCGTGCTGCATCCGGGCGTGGACTGGACGGTGGCTGACCTGATCCTGCGCAAGGGCACCCGGCGCGAGGTGGACTCATACAGTGCTTTCCGTGAAAACCATGGTCCCGACGGCACCCGCCCCGCCACCGGCCTGGCCGGCTGGCTGCATGAGCGCGGCATCCGCGAGGTACATGTGTGCGGCCTGGCGCGCGATTACTGCGTGCTGTGGAGCGCGCAGGACGCGATGAAATCCGGGTTCCGGGTAAAGTTCCTGTGGGACCTGACCCGGCCGGTGACCGAGGCCAACGATGGGATGGTGCGCGAGGCGTTGGCCAAGGCGAAGATCGCAGTTATCTGACGGGCGAACCCGGGCGCCAGCCGGAACGGCGTACCGACCAACGGTCGGTACCTACCGGATCAAAGAACGATCGGCGGGTGCTGGCCGTGCGCTGGTAGTGCCGGCCGCTGGCCGGCTCCCGATACCGTTTGGGGCGTGCGATGAGCCGGCCAGCGGCCGGCACTACCGGAGCGTCGTACCCACCAACGGTGGGTACCTACAGTCAGTCGTACCCACCAACGGTGGGTACCTACAGGTCAGTCGTACCAACGGTCGGTACCTACCGGTCAGCGGAAGACGACGGTGCGATGCCCGTTGCGCAGGATCCGGTGCTCCACATGCCGGCGTACCGCGCGGGCCAGTACCTGCGATTCGGTGTCGCTGCCCAGCCGCACCAGGTCGCGTGGCGTCATCGCGTGATCCACGCGCGCCACGTCCTGTTCGATGATCGGGCCTTCGTCCAGATCCGGGGTCACATAGTGCGCGGTGGCGCCGATGATCTTGACCCCGCGCGCGTGCGCCTGGTGATACGGCTGCGCGCCCTTGAAGCTGGGCAGGAAGCTGTGGTGGATGTTGATCGCCCGCCCGGCCAACGCCTCGCACAGGCGCGGCGACAGAATCTGCATGTAACGCGCCAGCACCACCAGGTCGATCTGCTCGCGCTCGACCAGATCGATGATCTGCTGCTCCTGCACGGCGCGGTTGTCCGCATTGACCGGCAGGTGATGGAACGGCACGCCATAGGAGCCGGCCAGGGCAGCGAAGTCCTCGTGATTGGAGGCCACCGCCGCGATATCCACCTGCAGCTGCCGGCTGTGCGCGCGGAACAGCAGGTCGTTGAGGCAATGCCCCTGCTTGCTCACCAGCACCAGCAGCCGTGCGCGGCGGCGGGCGTCATGCAGCTGCCAGTCCATCCCGAACTCGGCGGCCAGGGTGGCCATGCGGGCTTCCACATCGCCCAGTGACCGCTCGGCGGCACGGTCGAAATGCACGCGCAGGAAGAACCGGCCGCTCTCGTCGTCGCCGAACTGCTGGGCATCGAGGATGTTGCAGCCCAGCTCGAACAGCAGGCCGGACACACGGTAGACGATCCCGGTACGGTCCGGGCATGAGAGGGTGAGGATGGAATCGGGGCGCATCCGGCCAGTGTAAGCGAGCACCGCCGGGCTGCGGTCGATGCTCTCAGATGCAACCAAGGGCAGTGGCCCAGCCCCTACACCGCCGCCGGGTCCACCTTCTCCACATCAATGCCGTACCGGTCGATCGCCACCTGCAGCTGGCCGCGTTCGATCCGGCCGTCATCGGCCAGCGACTTGAGCGCGGCGAGCACGATGAAGTGGCGGTCCACTTCAAAGAACGTACGCAGTGACTCGCGCGTATCCGAGCGGCCGAAGCCATCGGTGCCCAACGCAGTGAAGCGGCGGCCGTCGATGAAGGGTCGGATCTGGTCGCCGACGATCTTCATGTAGTCGGTGGCCACGATCACCGGGCCCGGGTGCGCGGCCAGGCATTGGTGCACATACGGCACCCGCGGCTCCTCCACGGGGTGCAGCAGGTTCCAGCGCTCGGCCGCCAGGCCATCACGGCGCAGTTCGGTGAGGCTGGTGGCGCTCCACACATCGCTGGCGATGCCGAAATCCTGCTGCAGCAGCGTGGCCGCGGCTTCCACTTCGCGCAGGATCGCGCCACTGCCCATCAGCTGCACACGCAGCGCCGGGTCGCTGTCGGCGGCAGCGGGGTGCAGCAGGTACAGGCCCTTGAGGATGCCCGCTTCGCTGCCTTCCGGCAGTGCCGGGTGCGGATAGGCCTCGTTGAGCACGGTGATGTAGTAGTAGATGTCCTCCTGGTCCACGTACATCCGGCGCAGGCCGTCCTGGATGATTACCGCCAGTTCGAAGTTGTAGGTGGGATCGAAGGACACGCAGCTGGGGATCACCGAGGACAGCACGTGGCTGTGGCCGTCATCGTGCTGCAGGCCCTCGCCCATCAGCGTGGTGCGGCCGGAGGTGGCGCCGAGCAGGAAGCCGCGGGTGCGTGCATCGGCAGCCGCCCAGGCCAGGTCACCGACGCGCTGCAGGCCGAACATCGAGTAGAAGATGTAGAACGGAATCGTGGCCAGGCCGTGGTTGCTGTAGGCGGTACCGGCGGCGATCCACGAGCAGATCGCGCCGGATTCGTTGATGCCTTCCTGCAGG
>Ga0160449_1000539_pt1 | contig 22674 bp, 20 predicted proteins | sample HID1975I_E1MG_FD_108216 | JGI IMG/M metagenome (GOLD analysis project Ga0160449, IMG submission 108216) | Enriched soil microbial communities from UW Madison campus, WI, USA - HID1975I_E1 MG | ecosystem: Environmental > Terrestrial > Soil > Unclassified | place: USA: Madison, Wisconsin...
GACACATGGTGGCGACTACACGTACTCGGAGGCACTGCGCCTGCTCAGCTGCCTGGGCGTGGTGATCATCACCGTGCACGCGCCGGGGAGACTCACGCTCCGATCCACCGCCCACATCGTGCAGGCAGTCGGCGTCGTGCCCGCACTACTGGCGGTGCATCAGCTCCTCACCGGCACCGGCACAATGAACAGCGGAGTGCTTCGCGCATCGGGCACGCTTGCCCATGAGAACTCCGCCGCAATGCTCTTCGCACTGTGCAACCTGGCCACGTTCGCGCTAATGCTCGACTCCGCGCGCCGGAGATGGCTCCATGCCGGTCTCCTCCTGGTGTTCATGGCGGCACAGCTGGCGACCGGAAGCATCGGAGGCCTCGTCTCGGCCGTGGTCATGGTCCTGACGTACCTCGCTTCCGCAGCGGTACGCCGAGCAGACCGGGTCCTTCTCGGCGTCCTCGGCGTCGCGCTTGGCGTCTACGCCGCTCTAACCTCGCAGATCGGAGCGCAGCGGCTCGAGGAGTACAACGGTTCGCGATCCGAGACGACGTCGCTCGAGTGGCGCTTTGAGGCGTGGGGGGCCGTGCTCGCGGCTTGGCGAAGGAACCCACTGTGGGGGAACGGCGTGGGTTCGACGCTCTCGCCGTCGATCCTGCAGGGCAACATCCCGCACAACGAGTACGTGCGCCTTCTTGCCGAGCTTGGCGTCATCGGCCTCGCCGTCGTCGTCTTCCTTGCGGTCACCTATGCACGGGCAATGGCGAGCCGACGCCGCTCGAGCCCCCATCCCGCAGCGAGCGCTTTCGCTATCGCCACGCTGACAGGGACCGCAGTCAACGCCTTCGCCGCCAACACGATGCTCTACTCCGTGTCGTTCTACGTGACGCTGTTCGTCCTCGGAGCGTGTTGGCGCATCTCACAGTCCGTTCCGCGAGCCGTAGGTGAAGATTCTGCGCCCATCGAGAGACGGTGGGCGACCGATCCAGATCGCAGGCCAACCGCTCGGTAGGATTCGTCCGACGTCGCGTCCCGGTCACGCAGTTCGTCCGCCGCGCTTCTCACCCGACGGAGAGGTACGAAGTGGAACTTCGAGACATCATCGCCATGCTCCGCGTGCATTGGGTAGGCATCGTGATGCTCACGCTCGCGGGGCTCGCCGCCGCGGCCTTCGCGTCGGTCACCGCGGTCCCCGAGTACCGCGCCCAGAACTCCGTGCTGGTGAGCGTCGTGACCGGCGAGTCGATCTCTGACCTCAACCAAGGCTCGACGTTCGCCTCCCGTCAGGTCAAGACCTACGCCGAAGTCGCGCGCTCGCCCAAGGTGCTCGAGCCTGTCGTCCAGCAGCTCGGGCTGCGAACCTCCGCGCGTGGACTACGTGCGGATGTGACAACGGTGGTGAAGGGCGACGTCCAGATCATCGAGATCACCGTGACCCGTGCACGGGCCAGAGAGGCCGCCGCGATCGCAGACGCCATCGCGGCCGAACTGTCCAACGCGGTGGAGACCCTCTCCCCAGAGCGCGCCGATGGCTCACCGAGCGTCGTCATCAACTCCATCTCCCCTGCGGTGGTACCGAGCCAGCCGTCCTCACCGGACATCGCGCGCAACCTGGCGACGGGACTCGTCCTCGGCCTCGTCATCGGAATCGGCTGGGCAGCGCTGCGCACGACCCTCGACACGAAGGTTCGCTCCGAGGCGGACGTGCGCGCCATCCTCGAGTCGCCCATCCTCGCCACGGTCTCCTTCGATGCCGGAGCAGCAGCGAAGACACCGACGATCATCGCCGAACCCCTGTCCATCCGGGCGGAAGAGTACCGCCAACTACGAACCAACCTTCAGTACGTCAATGCGGCGCAGCGGCCGCGAAGCTTCGTGATCACCTCGTCGCGGGGCGGCGAGGGAAAGTCCGTAACGTCGCTCAACCTCGCGGTCGCGCTCGCTGAGTCAGGCGTGAAGGTCTGTCTCGTCGATGCAGACCTCCGCCGACCGTCGTTGGCGCGCTACCTCGGTCTCGAGGGTGCTGCCGGACTGACGACCATACTCATCGGTCGCGCGACCGTCGACGACGTGCTGCAACCCGTCGGCTCGGACGGGCTGGTCGTCCTCACGTCGGGCCGCACCCCGCCAAACCCCTCGGAGCTCCTCGGCTCCGAGCCGATGGTCGAGCTCATTGCCAGCCTCGAGGCACGCTTCGACGTCGTCATCTTCGACTGCGCGCCACTCCTGCCTGTCACCGATGCGGCGATCCTGGGCACAGCAACGGACGGCGTCCTGCTCGTGGCGGGTGGAGGGATCGTCACGAGAGAACAGCTCGCAGAGTCAGCAGCCAAGCTGTCGACGATCGATGTGCGGACCCTCGGCGTAGTCGTGAACCGCGCGAGACGAGCAGGCGGCGGGGACCGCGCGTATGGCTACCACTCGCACGCGGTCGACTTCAGTGACTGGTCAGACGCAGCCATCGAAGACCCCAGCCCCTCAACGCCCCTCGACGCCGTCGACGAGTCGGCTCAAGGGCTCGTCGGGTCCTCCGCACACCCCGAGCCACCTGCCAGCGCCGAGCAGGCGGGCGCTGCCGAGGCTGTGGACACGTACAAGGATGACGGGCTCCCGCTCTTCGTGACGACGCATGGGTCAACCACGCCTTCGGACCGCGCAGTCACGCTCAAGCGTCCCTCGAAGCATCCCGGCGGAGGTCGTCGGTTCCGGCCACGCACGCTGCGAGCGACGCGTGCGACCGAGAAGGCCCCGTCGGATGACCTCATCGTCGGCCTCGACCAGGACGAGCAGCCGTGAACCCTCCTCCCAGGACCCCGGTCGACAGGGTCGTGATCCTGGTGTGCACCTATCGTCGCCCGGAAGGGCTGAAGCGCCTTCTTGAGTCGCTCGCCGAACATCAGACCCGCCTCAGCTTCGACGTCGTAGTCGTGGACAACGACCCCGCAGCCAGCGGGCGCCCCGTCACCGAAGCCAGCGAGCTCCCCGTGAAGTACCTCGTCGAGGAACGACCAGGAATCGCCGCAGCCCGGAACCGCACGTTGCAGGAGATTCGCCGCGACCATGATGCGGTCGTGTTCGTCGACGATGACGAGTTCGTCGAAGAGGGCTGGCTGGACGCCCATGTCGAAGCTCTCGATGCCTGGAATGCCGACGTCGTCACCGGTCCGGTCATCTCTCTTCTCCCCGAGGACGCACCGAGATGGGTGCGCCGCGGTGGCTTCATCCAGCGATCCCCTCGGGCAACGGGGACCTCGCTCAACACGGCAAAGACGAGCAACACGATCGTGCGTGGCGGCTGGCTCGGCCCTTCGAGCGACATCGTGTTCGACGAGGCATTCTCGCGATCAGGAGGCTCGGACACGGATCTGTTCTGGCGCCTTCGTCGACTAGGCGCCACGATCGTGTGGAGCGCGGATGCCGTGGTGAGCGAACCGGTGCCCCGATCACGGACGACCGCGAGATGGATAGTCCGACGAGACTTCCGCGGAGGCGTCGTCATGGGACGCATCATGCTGCGCGACAGCCCTCGCTCCGTGGTGCTTGCCAAAGGCGTCGCACGGACCCTTGCCGGCGCGGTGCGCACCGTTCTGGGCACGATCGTCCACCTCGGACCGCGTGCCAGTGACGTCAAGGTGCTCCTCTTCGGCTCGGGAGTCGTATCAGCGTGCTTCGGCGTTCTCACCGACGAGTACGGGCGAGGGCCGGACGTCGGCGCACTCGGCGGAGCTGCTTGACGAGCACAGCCAGATCGCGCCGAACGGGAGGAACGACGAGCCACGCCAACCCGCCGGCGAAGCAAGCAGCGATGAGCCCGAGGGCGAGCTGAAGCACAGCGGTCTCTGCGGACTGGCTGGCTAGCCACGCCGCACCTGCCGCTGGCGCTGTAAACGCCAACATCGCTCGTACCGAGGTGATGAAGAAGGGCGCAACCGGTATCCCGGTGAGCCGTCCCACCCGGATGAGAGACACGACCCAGTAGCCCGCGTATGCCACGAGATGACCGACGGCAACGCCTTCTGCGCCCCATGGCAGTCCGGCGACGATGAGCCCCACCATCAGCGGCCGGGTCCAGAGCTGGAGGCGGAACAGTTCATCGGTCAGCGCTCGGGCGAGGAACATCCAGTACGCAAGTGAGGAGATCGCGCGAAAGATGCCGCCGAGTGCAAGGATCGCGAAGATCGGCGCCGCACCTTCCCAGCCGGGTCCGAAGAGGACCTCGATGGCCGGCCAGGACAGGGCTGCAGCGACGGTCAGAAGCGGCATGGTGACGTAGCACACGACGAGCTGGGCCTTGAGGCAGTATCGGGTCAGCGTCGGCTTGTCCTTCTGCACACGGGAGAACACCGGGAGCGCCACGCGGGTGAGAGGCGCGTTGATCTGATTGAGCGGCAGCATCAGAAGCTGGTACGCGCGGCTGTACAACCCGAGAACGGCCTTGCCCCACACCGCACCGATGACGACGTTGTCAATGTTGGTAGTGACATAGATGAGCAACTGCGTGCCGAGGAAGCCCCTGCCATAGCCGATGAAGCGCCGGATCGAGACTCCGCGCACCGGTAGTCCCGGCAGCCATCGGGCGTTCACGGCGTTGACCAGCAGCGTGGTGAGGGCGACAGCGATCTGCTGCAGCACGAGTGCCCAGAACCCGGCACCGAGGGATGCCGCACCGATAGCCATCCCTGCACCGATGCCCTGGGCGATGAGATCGGCCAGGGCAACCTGCCCGAAGCGGAGATCCCGGGTCAGTCCGGCGCGATACTGCGAACCTAGCCCGGACAGGACGAAGACCCCCGCCAGAGCTGGCACGATCGCCTGAAGCCGTGGCTCTCCGTAGATGGCGACGATGACGGGTGTCAAGGCGAGTGCGAAGACCGCACAGCCGACGCCCAAAGCGGTGTTGGCCCAGAACAGGTTGGTTCGCTCGTCACGGCTCACCGTCTCTGCCTGGACGACGGCGGCGGACAGTCCGAAGTCTCGGAGAAGCTCCGCGACTCCGATCACCGCTGTCACCATCGCGACGAGCCCAAAATCCTCGGGGACCAGCAGCCGGGCAAGGACGAGGACCGAGCCGAACTGAAGAACCACACGCATGAGCTGGGCACCTGCGGTGACGGCCGTGCCACGGATCGCCATGCCCGAGAGATCGTCGGCGGGCGTCGGAACGCCGTCGGTGCGGGAGTCGCCCCGTTGAGGCGCCGGCGGCTCAGTCGTCATGACCGGCGTCTCGCGAGAACGTCCTCGCCGAGAGCAGGACAAGCAGAGGGATCAGTGCCGGGAGGTTGGCGCCGAAGTTGTCCACGAACGACAACGGAACCTCGAGCGCGCTCGAGCAAGCGAGGGCGAGGAGGAATGCGACGGCCCAGAACCGACCCTCGTCGAGCTCGCGCACCGCATGTCGCACTGCCAGCAGGAGCATGGCCGCGACACAGAGCACAAGCACAAGCCCGCCAGTGATGAGCAGCTGCACCAGGAGGTTGTGCGCGTGATAGGCAAAGCCACCAAGGTTGTCGGAGGAGTCCGCCAACTGCGCGAAGTAGTCATGACCTCTGCCGAACACCGGTGACCGGCCCCACTCCTCGAGGGTCACGACCCAGTAGCCCACCCTGTTGTTCAGGGCGCTCGGCTCGCTCAGGACGAACGGCAGCCCGGCTGCCACCACGGCCGCGCCCGTCAGCGCGAGGAGTACGCCGCGTCGGGCGACTGCGGCCCCAGCCGCTCCAGAACGGCGCAGCACTCCGGACGCGATCCAGACGAGGAGGACCACGGCAGCAACGAGCCATGCTGCCCGTGAGGAGCTCCAGAGGATCGCGATGAGCGTCAGCGCAACGCCCACCCCTCGCGCCCAGAGGTGTCGGATGGTCAGGACTGATGCAAGGCCGAGGGCGAGCGCGCGTCCGAGGTGGTTCCCCGTGGGCAGAGGACCGGCAAGAATCCCCCACGGCCCGATGGGCTTCTCGCTCTCGAACCCCTGGCCTCCGGTGAAGATCCCCGCGTCGCTCCAGCCGAGGGCGAGCAGCATCGAGACCAGAGCGAGACCGACGGTGATGTAGCCCAAGACCTCGATCACCGAGAGTCGGGGACGAGCGGCCCACAGCGCCACCGCGAGCCCCGGATAGAGCAGAAAGCTCGCCCCCGGCACGCTGCCCCGAAGTGCCGCGCTCACCGCGAGCACCGCCCAGGGCGCCAGAGCCAACGCGATAACCCACCACCGGCTCCAGTCGATGCGGCGCCAGCTCCAGACGACTACTGCCATGCAGGCCAGCAGGACGAAGCCGAGCGCTGCGCGTTCGATGGCGGCCACCCACGGCGCAAGCGGTCGAGCGGCTTCGGTGATCGACACATGCACCTTCTCGCGGCTCAGACTGAGTGCGAGATCTGCCACGGTGATCGCCGTCCACACGAGAACGACGAGCAGGGTCTCCGGTGCGCGCCACAGGTGAGCGACGGGTGGCAGCAGGAAGCCTCGGTGCTCGGCCGCCGTCCGAGCCTCGACATCGCGCGCGCTCACAGTGAACTCCTCCCGACCATCGAGAGTGACCGGAGATATACGAGACGCGCCAGGTACCCAAGCCGGAGAGCCGCTCGCGGAGCCGTCACCCTGCGCACACTGGCGATCTGCGCTCGCAGCTCGCGGCGATCCCGCGCGGAGAGCAGTTCCGCGTGCTTGACCATGTACCGCTCGATCCCCGCCGCCCGCCGCTCTGTCTTGTCCGTCAGCTGACCGGTGGCGTGGATCCGATTGCGGACGAGGACCTCGTCCACGACGCTGTACCGCATGCCCGCCTGGAGCACGCGCACGAGAAAGTCCTTGTCGTTCGAGACCGTCAACGTCGGGTCGAACCCGTCGACGGACCAGAACGACTCGGTGAGAATGACGAAGTTCGAGCCGACGAACCCCGGGTTGCGTGCCACCACCTCCGCGGCTGCAAGTCCAGGACCTATGCGGTTGATCCGGTAGCCCTCCTCGTCCGCCGTCGTCCAGGCGACCACGAAGTCGACGTCGTCGTCCGTCAGCACCCCGGTCACCGACGCGAGGAACTCGGGATGCCAGGTGTCGTCGTCGTCGAGGAACGCGAGGATGCTGGTCGTAGCAAGTGAGGCCCCGGCGTTTCGCGAGGCGCCCGCTGTCCCAGCCCCGGAGCCGGAGGAGTCGACGTAGCGCACGGGGAAGGGTGCGAGCGGCGCCCAGCGCTCCACGACGGCACGTGTGAGGGACGACCCTGTGTCGTCCGACACGATGAGCGCCGCGGGCTCCCGCACCTGGGCCACCACAGACGCAATGGCTTCGCCGAGGAACTCGTCGCGCCGGTGCGTCGGGATGACGACCGTGATGTCATGCCCGGCGATCACGAACCCACTCCCACTGCTTCGCGAGACCCTCCCGGATGCCGACGGTCGGCACCCAGCCCAGCAGCTCCCGAGCCCGAGATGCGTCACCCCCGGTGCGCGCGACGTCACCGTCGGACCGATCGAGCCGGCGCACCGCCACCGACCCGCCGGCGAGACCGCCGATCTCCTCGAGCACCTCGTTGACGGAGACGTTCGTGCCACCTGCGATGTTGAGGACGGTGCCGGGCTTGACGTCCGTCGTGGCGGCGAGCACGTTCGCGGCGACGACGTCCTCGATGAACGTGAAGTCGCGCACCTGCTCCCCCGTGCCGAACACGGTCACCGGCTCGCCGGTCGCGGCGGCGGTGAGGAAGCGCGTGAAGGCCATGTCGGGGCGCTGCCGCGGACCGAATACCGTGAAGTAGCGCAACGAGACGGTGGGCACGCCGAACTGACTCGCGTACAGCGAGCACAGGTGCTCGGCGGCGAGCTTCGTGACGCCGTAGGGACTGATGGGCGCCGGGCGGTCGAGCTCACTCGTCGGGAACGTCTCGGCGTCGCCGTAGACCGACGAGGAGGAGGCGTAGACGATTCTCTGCAGGCGCGGGGAGAGGCGGGCGGCCTCGAGGAGCGCCTGCGTAGCGGCCACGTTGGCGTCCAGATAGACGCCGAACTCCTGGCCCCACGAGGAGCGCACGCCCGGCTGACCGGCCTGGTGGAACACGACATCGACGTCGGCGAGCAGCGCGGGCAAGTTCACGTCCTGCAACGCCGCGCGCACGAGCGAGAAGTCCTCTCCGAGCCGCGCGAGGTTCTCCTCCTTGAGCGCGACGTCGTAGTAGTCGGTCAGCGCGTCGATGCCCACGACGTCCCACCCCTCGGCAAGGAGCGTCGCGCTGATCGACGACCCGACGAAGCCGGCGACGCCCGTGACGAGTGCCCTCACCGCGCCCTCCGTGCGGCAAGAAGGGAACGGACGCCGATGAGGGCGAACGCCGGGCCGCGCACGAGGTAGCGGCGGGCGAGCCGACGCGGCTCCTGGGCTAGCCGATAGAACCACTCCAGCCCGAGACGCTGCAGAATGACGGGCGCACGCTTCTTGGTCCCCGCGACGAAGTCGACGGCCGCCCCGGCACCGATGTAGACGGCCGGCGGCAGCTTGGCCCGCCATCGCGAGACCCACACGTCCTGCTTGGGTGAGCCGAGGCACACGAACACGAGGTCTGGCTCGAGCTCGGTGAGCACCTCGACGACGGAGAGCGACTCGGGGTCGTCGACGCTCGTGATGCGCGGGAAGTCGACCGCGACGATGTCGGCGTCGACCCGGTCACGCAGCACCGCGGCGGCGTGGGCGGCGACCCCGGGCCCGCCACCGGTCAGCGCGATGCGCCAGCCACGCTCGGCCGCGATCTGGGCCGCCAGCGGAAGAAGATCGGCACCCGTGAGCCGCTCGAGGCGGTGCGCCCCGAGGCGGTGGCCGAGCACGACGAGCGGGAAGCCGTCGGTGATCCGGATGCTCGCCTCGTCGTAGGCGGTGGCGAGCGCCGGGTCGGTGCGCAGGTTGAGCGTCTGGTCCACGTTGGGCGTGATGATGGTGTGCACCTCGCGCGCGGGCAGCAGCCCGTCGATGGCCGCGACGAGATCGTCCGCACCCCCGAGGAACAGCTCCTGGCCCGCGAGGGTCACCGTCCCTTCGGGCCCGGGGACCATGAGGACCTCGCGCGAGCTAGCCCGACGCGCCACCGAGGATCCCTGCCACCAGGTGGGGCGCGCTGTACCCGACGACGCTCGCCTGAGCGGCGCCCCGGTCGAGGCCCACGGCACGCTGGACGGCGTCAGCAAGCTCATCGGTGTTCCTTCCGCAGACGAACCCGTTGTGATCGCCCGCGACGAGCGCGCCCGTGTCCGAGCCCTCGGTCACGACCGCCGGCAGCCCGGTGGCCATCGCCTCGACCAGGACCCGTGGGAACCCTTCGTACCCGGGGTGCGACGTCATGAGGAACACGCCGGCGACCGCCATGGCTCCGGCCACGTCCTCCGGCGCGAGCCTGCCGAGCAGCCGCACGCGGCGTCGCACGTCGGCGGGGAGCCGGGCCACCTCGACCTCGAGGTCCCCCATGAGCGTGCCGTCGCCGACCATGTCGAGCGACCACGGCTCGTCTGGCGCGCGCTCCGTGAGTCGCTGGAACGCGCGCACGGCCAGCACCGGGTCCTTCGGCGCCTCGAGGCGACCCACCCAGACGATGCGGTAAGGGTCGGGGGCGGTGGGACGGAACTGGACGAGCTCGGGGTCGTACCACGTGGGCGAGAACCGCGTAGCGGCGTTGAACGGACGCAGCGATCCCGCGTAGTCCTCGTTGAAGACGACGACCTCTCGCGCGGACCGCACGAGCCGCAGCTCGATCTGCTCGTGCGTGTTGCCGAGCCAACGCCAGAACGAGTCCGACGTGGCCCCCGTCAGGCCCGCGGCCTGGTTGTGGATGAAGTATGCGAGCGGTCGGCGCAGGAGCGGACGCACCGCGGCGGCGACATCGGCGCGGTGGGCCTGGACCAGCTCGGCGTGGGGCAGTCGTGAGCGAAACCGCGCGAGCCCGGCGACGAGGCGCGCCGAGTGCGGCACGCGTCGGCGCTGGTTGCCCGGGTCGAGCGAGACGACGGGCAGGAAGTACGCCGAGCGCGTCCCCCAGCGGTGGTGCTCCCACTGCCCGAGGCGGCGCTCCGGCACACCGCCGACATCGACACCGACCACGGCGATCGTCATTCCGGGCGGCGAGTAGCGAAGCAGCCCGCGCAGGCACGAGTCGATGCCGCCGGGCGAGGGGCGCGCGGCGTCCACCTGGTGCACGATGAGCCTGTTCACGGTGCTCGGGGGCCGGGCGCCGAAGACGACCGTGCGATCGGCCTCCTCTGCCCAGGTGTGGCTCTCGGGACGGGTCGTGGTCACTGGAGACCTCCAGGGGGGCGACGGAATCGGGGCAGGGTCACGTGGTCAGTAGGCACCGGACGCTCCCACCACCGCACGGAAGGTCTTCCACAGGATCAGCAGGTCCATCGTGAGCGACCAGTTGTCGACGTAGCGCAGGTCGAGCCGGACCGACTCCTCCCAGCTCAGGTCGGAGCGACCCGAGACCTGCCACAGCCCGGTGAGTCCGGGCTTGACCCGCAGCCGGCGGTACACGGCGTCCGCGTAGGCGGCGACCTCTTCGCCGAGCGGCGGGCGCGGCCCCACGAGCGACATGTCCCCGCGCACGACGTTGAGGAGCTGGGGCAGCTCGTCGATGGAGAAGCGACGCAGCACCTTCCCGACGGGCGTGACGCGCGGGTCGTCCTTCATCTTGAACAGGACGTCGTTGCCCTCGGACCGTTCGAGGAGCGCGCGGCGCCTCTCGTCGGCGTCGACGTACATGCTACGGAGCTTGAGCAGCGTGAACTCCTCGCCGTCGACCCCGATCCGGGTCTGGCGATAGAACGCCGGCCCTGCCGAGCTGAGGCGCACGAGCAGAGCGGCACCGAGCAGCAAGGGGGCGAGCGCGATCAGCAGGGTCGCCCCGAGCACACGGTCGAGGGCGGCCTTCGCCACCACGCGGCTGCGCGGGGTGCCCACCTCGAGCTCGAGAAGCGAGAGGTCGCCCGTGGGCCGCAACGTGAGCCGAGGGGCGTTGACCTCGACGAGGTCCGGCGCGACGATCAGCTGCGCACCCACTCGGTCGAGAGCCCAGGACAACCGCCGCAGTGCGTCGCCCTGCAGGCAGCCGCCCGTCACGACGACGATGTCCACGGCGTGGTCCACCACGACCTGTGGCACGTCGGCGATGGCCCCGATCACCGGTGTCGCGGGTGTCGGCTCTGCGTCGTCGAGGCTCGGCAGGCACGCCCCGACGACCTCGAAGCCGTGGTAGGTGGCCCGGCCCAGGTCCTCCGCGACGTGCGCTACCGCGTAGGCATGACCCACGACGAGGGTGCGCTTCATCGCCCTGCCCCGTGCCCGCGCCCGGTGCATCACCTTGCGGTGCGCGTAGCGGACGAGCGCTGCCGCGGCCACGAGGAGGGGGACGCCGAAGAACACGAGGAACCGGGAGACCTCGGCCTTGGTCGCGTAGCTCACGGAGATGAGGAGAACCATCCCGAGAACGCCGGCGCGCAAGAGCGCCTGGAACTCGACCGGGCCGTTGCCGAGCTCGCGCAGGTCGTACCCGCGATTGAGGGCCGTGAGCAGCCAGAGCCCCACGACACCGACGCTGACGAGAGCGACCGTCTCGAGTTCCGGGCCGAAGATCGGCGTCATGATGGCGGTGCCGACGACGACGGCCACGAGACCGTCGAGCACGAACGTCCAACGCCGGTAGGACGACCCGACCCGTGCCCACTGCTGGGCGACCGAGGCCATACGGTTGATGGGCGTCTCACGCACCTCGAACGGCTGCGGAGACGCCCAGGAGCGCCGCGGCTCGGCTGCACGGCCACGGCGGTCGACGCTCGAGCGTCCAAGGTCGACGCCAGGGTCAGCAGTGAGAGTCACGACGGCCTTCCGTCCGGTTGGGGTGGGGTACTACACCCTATTACGCACCGGTATGGTAGGTAAGACCCTGATGGGTGGATTTGTCCGATTTCACCCGCATGGCGGAGTGGGCGTGCGGCGCATCCGCGGAGCGCTCCGCAGAACGGGTGAATGTCTCGAACACTGGGGACAATCCGGACAGATGGGGCATATGCTCGGTGATCAATGCCCCCGCCGAAAGCAGGAGTCTGTGAAACCACCGTCGCCGATTGTCGGCTACACGACCGGCGTGTTCGACCTGTTCCACATCGGACACGTCAACCTGCTGCGTGCGGCCGCTCAGCGTTGCGACACGCTCGTCGTCGGGGTCACGACCGACGAGCTCTCACTGTCCCGCAAGGGAAAGACCCCCGTGATCCCCTTTGCGGAGCGGGTCGAGATCGTCTCCAGTCTTCGATGGGTCGACCACGTGGTGGCGCAGACGTCGATGGACAAGCGGGCTGCGTGGGACGAGATCCGGTTCCATCGGATGTTCGTCGGCAGCGACTGGAAGGGCACACCGTCGTGGGTCGCGTTCGAGCAGGAGTTCGCGCCCCTCGGGGTTGAGGTCGTCTACCTGCCGTACACCCAGGAGACATCCAGCACGATCCTGCGAGAGGCGCTCAGCAAGCTCGCCTAGGTGGGCGGGCGTACCCACAGCTAGCGCGGGCCGTGAAACCGCTGCTGGGCAGCGAGAAGACCGTCGAGCACGAGCGCCTCGACCGCGTCCGCGGCATCGTCGAGGAGGAACGGCACTTCCTTGCGCTCGACCGTGGAAAAGTCCTTCAGGACGAAGTCCGCGGGGTCCATCCGCCCCGGCGGGCGCCCCACCCCGCACCGCACCCGCACGTAGTCGCGCGTGCCGAGCGCCTTGGTCACGTCACGCAGACCGTTGTGACCGCCCTCGCCCCCGCCGAGCTTGAGCCGCACCTCCCCGAAGGGGATGTCGAGCTCGTCATGGACGACGACGACGTGGTCCGGCTCGATGCCGTAGTACTTCGCGACCCCGGACACGGGCCCGCCCGAGACGTTCATGTACGTCACGGGCTTGGCGAGGACCACCCGGGGGCCGGGCGCCCCGCCGGGCAGCGACCCGAGGCGCGCCTCGGTGACCTCGGCGCGGGCACCACCAGCACGCGGGCGCGAGAAGGTCGCGGCCGTGCGCGCGGCGAGCTCGTCGAGCACCATGTGCCCCACGTTGTGCCGGTGGGCCGCGTACGCCGGCCCGGGATTTCCCAGGCCGGCGACGAGCCACAGGTCAGAGCCCATGGATGTGCGCGAGGGCTCAGCCCTCGGCGGCCTCGGGCTCCGCGGCGTCGGAGGCACCCTCGGCGAACTCCACGGCGGTGCCCTCGTCCTCGTCCTGCGTCGTCTGCGGGACCGTGACGGAGACGACGAGCGCCTCGGGGTCACCGATGAGCGAGGCGCCCTCGGGGAGCGCGACGTCCGCGGCGAAGATGTTGGTGCCGGCCTCGAGCCCCTCGACGGAGACCTCGACGAACTCGGGGAGGTTCGTGGCCTCGGCCTCGAGCGAGAGCTGCTGCAGGTCGGTGAGGTGGATCGTGCCGGGGGCGGACTCGCCGACGACGTGCACCGGGACGTCCACGGTGACCTTCTCGCCCTTGCGGACGACCTGGAGGTCGACGTGCTCGACGGTGTCGCGGATCGGGTCGCGCTGGATGTCCTTCGCGATCGCGAGCTGGACGTCGCCGTCGAGCTCGATCTCGAGGAGGACGTTGGTGACCTTGAGCGCGAGGAAGGTCGCGTGGCCGGGCAGGGAGACGTGGACCGGCTCGGCGCCGTGGCCGTACAGGACGGCGGGGACGAGGCCGGCGCGGCGGGTGCGGCGGGCGGCGCCCTTGCCGAACTCGGTACGGGCGGTCGCGGCAAGCTTGGACATGATGGCTCCTGGGTGAGGACGTACGGACTGCGGAGGCTCGGCCTCGACGCGGGGCGCGGGACGGACACGCGCGAGTGCGTCCGCCGCGTCGATCACGGAGCACCGGGCCGTCCAGCGTCCCTCGCCGAGGCAATGTGCGAAGAGTCTACCCGCCCGTCAAGGGGCCCAGTGCCACCGGACGGTCACGGTCGCCGCGACGACCTCCTCACCGGCGTCGATCGGGAGCGCGGCGGAGAAGGCGTCGGCCCGCGCAGCCATCGCGCGCAACGGCGCGGGATACTCCCCACCGCCTTCGACGACGGCGGCCACCGGACCGAGCGAGCGCCCCGCGAGCCGGGCGAGCTGCTCGGACTTGCTGCGCGCGTCGGCGAACGCCGCCTCGCGTGCCTCGGCGGCGGCGTGCGCCGGGTCGGCGAGGGCGAAGCGCGTCGAGTCGAGCCGGGCCGTGGCACCGGCGGCGGCGAGGGCCTCCTGCACGAGCGCGCCGGCGTCGTCGAGGTCGCCGAGCACCGCGCCGCGCAGCCGCGCCCGCACGCCCAGCCGGGCGACGAAGCGCTGCGGCCCGGTGCCGTCGTGACCGTGCTCGACCCACGTGCTCGTCGTCGTCGTCCGCAGGTCGGAGGGGGCCACGCCCGCAGCGAGCAGCACGGCCCGGGCCCGTCCGAGCCCCTCGCCCGCCTCCCGCACCGCGACCTGGACGTCCTCGGCCTCGGCCTGCGCGCCGAGCTCGACGAGGACGACGTCGGGCCGCACCTCGATCGCGCCCGCACCCGTGACGAGCACGCCGTCCTCACGAGCTCCTTCGCCGGCGTGCACCACGGCTCAGCCCTCGAAGAGCGAGGTGACGGAGCCGTCGTCGAAGACCTCGCGGATGGCCCGCGCGATGAGCGGGGCGATCGACAGGACCGTGAGCTTCTCGAAGCGGTGGTCGTCCGGGATGGGCAGCGTGTCGGTGACGACCACCTCGCGCGCGTCGCACTCCTGCAGCCGGCGTGCGGCCGGGTCCGAGAGCACACCGTGCGTCGCCGCGACGATGACGTCCTTCGCGCCGTCCTTGAGGAGCACGCGCACCGCCTCGGCGATCGTGCCGCCCGTGTCGATGAGGTCGTCGGTCAGGACGCACGTGCGCCCCTGGACCTCGCCCACCACGCGGTTGGCCACGGCCCGGTTCGGCTGGTGGATGTCGCGCGTCTTGTGGATGAACGCGAGCGGCGCCCCGCCGAGCTTCTCGGCCCACTGCTCCGCGACGCGGATGCGCCCCGCGTCGGGGGACACGACGGCGACGTTCGTCACGTCGACGCGCGTGCGCACGTAGTCCACGAGCAGCGGCATGGCCCACAGGTGGTCCACGGGACCGTCGAAGAAGCCCTGCGTCTGGGCGGCGTGCAGGTCGACGCTCATCAGGCGGTCCGCGCCGGCGGTGCGGAACAGGTCCGCCATGAGACGCGCCGAGATGGGCTCGCGCCCACGGTGCTTCTTGTCCTGCCGGGCGTAGCCGTAGAACGGCTGGACCACGGTGATCGTCTTGGCCGAGGCCCGCTTGAGGGCGTCGACCATGATGAGCTGCTCCATGATCCACTGGTTGATCGGGCTCGTGTGGCTCTGCAGCACGAAGGCGTCGGCGCCGCGCACGGACTCGCCGAACCGCACGTAGATCTCGCCGTTCGCGAAGTCGTACGCCGTGGTGGGAACGAGCTCGACGTCGAGAGCACGCGCGACGTCGTCGGCTAGCGCCGGGTGGGCGCGACCCGAGACCAGGACGAGTCGCTTCTCGCCGTTGCTGGAGAACAGGCCGGTCATCCGCGTTCGTCCTTCGTGCTCGCAGCGTTCGTACCCGACCCGGCGGGCCTGGAAGTGTCCTCGGTGACGACCGGCTGCGACCCGGTCGCGGCGGCACGGGCGCGCTCGGCCCTCGCCTGCGGGCCGAGGCCGTCGAGCTCGCGGCCCCCGAGAGCACGCGCAGCCGCCTCGGCAGCGGCGGTACCCGGGCGCGAGCGCACGACCCAGCCTTCGATGTTGCGCTGCGGGCCCGAGGAGACGCCCAGCGCCCCCGGGGGCACGTCGCGCCGGATGACCGAGCCGGCGCCCGTGTAGGCGCCGTCGCCGACCTCGACGGGGGCCACGAACATGTTGTCCGAGCCGGTGCGCACGTGGGAGCCGATCGTCGTGTGGTGCTTGTTGATGCCGTCGTAGTTGACGAAGACGGAGGAGGCGCCGATGTTCGACTGATCCCCGATCGTCGCGTCCCCGACGTAGGTCAGGTGCGGCACCTTCGAGCCCTCACCGATCGAGGCGTTCTTGACCTCGACGAACGTGCCGATCTTGCCCTTGCGCCCGAGACGGGCACCGGGTCGCAGATAGGCGAACGGGCCGACGGTAGCGTGCGGTCCGACGACGGCGGACGACCCGTGCGTGCGCACCACGCTCGCCCCCGCGCCCACCTCGACGTCGGTGAGCGTCGTGTCGGGGCCGATCTGGGCGCCCTCGCCGACGCGCGTCGACCCGTGGAGCTGCGTGCCGGGCAGGAGCACGACGTCCTGGGCGAGCTCGACATCGACGTCCACCCACGTCGAGGCGGGATCGACGACCGTGACGCCCTCACGCATCCAGCCCTCGAGGACACGGCGGTTGAGCTCGGCGCGCAGCACGGCGAGCTGGACGCGGTCGTTGACGCCCTCGACCGTGACGGGGTCGTCCGTGCGCACGGCGCGCACCGCACCGCCGTCGGCCCGCGCGATCGCGATGACGTCCGTGAGGTAGACCTCGCCCTGCGCGTTGTCCCGGCCCAGGCGGGCGAGCGCACCGCGCAGGACGGCGGCGTCGAACACGTACACGGAGGCGTTGACCTCGCGGATGGCGCGCTCGTCGTCGGCGTCCTTCTCCTCGACGATGCCGACGACGGCGCCCGAACCGGACTCGCGCACGATGCGGCCGTAGCCGAAGGGCTCGTCGAGCTCGGTGGTCAGGAGGGTCACGGCGTTGCCGTCGGCCGTGTGCGCGGCGTGCAGCTCGGCGAGCGTGGCGCCGTCGAGCAGCGGGGTGTCCCCCGCGATGACGACGACCGTGCCGGTGACCTGGTCCTGGCCGTCCCCCGCGAGCGCGCCGTCGGCGTGGGCGGCGGCGTCGAGCACCGCGAGCGCGCACTGCACGGCGCGACCCGTGCCGGGGATGTCGTCCTGGTCCGCGACGAGCACACCGGGGTCGACCTCGAGGGCGTGGGCGGCGACGGCGTCACGGCCGTGGCGCACGACGACGGCGAGGCGCCGGGGCTCGAGCTCGCGGGCCGCGACGAGCGCGTGGCCGAGCATCGACCGCCCCCCCAGCTCGTGCAGGACTTTGGGTGTGCTCGAACGCATCCGGGTGCCCTCACCTGCGGCAAGGACGACGACGGCGGCGGGCCGGGCGGTGGTCACCGAAGGAGCTCCCGAGGGGTGTAGCCGAGGCAAGGCGCACGGCCACTCTACCGCCGGGCACCGGGTTGTCCTGCCGCTCCGCCCCCAGGACTCGAACCTGGACTGCAAGGCTCCAAAGGCCTGCGTGCTGCCATTACACCAGGGCGGAACACGACCGGGGCTCGCCCGGACGGCGGGGCCATTCTGCCAGCCCGACCGGGCATGATGGACACGTGGCCACCGAGAGCAAGCGCCCCGCGCGGGCAAGGATGACCGCGGCCCAGCGCCGCGCCCAGCTGCTCGAGGTGAGCCGCAAGCTCTTCGCGGAGAAGGGCTTCGAGGGCACGAGCGTCGAGGAGATCGCGACGCGCGCCCAGGTCTCCAAGCCCGTCGTCTACGAGCACTTCGGGGGCAAGGAGGGGATGTACGCCGTCGTCGTCGACCGCGAGGTGACGGCCCTCACCGGAGCCCTGACCGGCGCGCTGACCGAGGGTGGTCACCCCAAGGTGCTCGTCGAGCGGACGGCGCTCGCGCTACTGAGCTACATCGAGGAGAACACCGACGGCTTCCGCATCCTCGTGCGCGACTCGCCCGTGGCGCAGGCGACGGGCACGTTCTCGAGCCTCATCGGGGACGTCGCGACCCAGGTCGAGCACCTGCTCGCCGACCAGTTCAAGAAGCAGGGCCTCGACCCGAAGACGGCGCCCATCTACTCGCGCATGCTCGTGGGGATGGTCGCGCTCACGGGCCAGCACTGGCTCGAGGAGCGCAGCCTGAAGAAGGCCGACGTCGCCGCGCACCTCGTGAACCTCGCGTGGAACGGGCTGTCCGGCCTGGAGCGCCGCCCCAACCTCACCTCGCGCCGCTGACCGACCGTGACGCCGTCACGCTGAACGACTGCGTGCGTCCGGAGCACGCAACCGTTCAGCGTCCATGGACCGGCGCCGCGGCAGGTATCTCGATGTCGAGTAATCTCGGCGTATGCCCTCCGAGCCCGCGACGACCGACCCCGACGAGGTCGACCGCATCGTGGCGGCGTGGCAGCGCGAGCGGCCCGACCTCGACGTCACGCCCCTCACCGTGCTGTCCCGGGTGACCCGCCTCGCGCGGCACCTCGACCTCGCCCGGCGCGGCGCGTTCGCCCGTTCCGGTCTCGAGTCGTGGGAGTTCGACGTCCTCGCCGCGCTGCGCCGGGCCGGGGCGCCCTACCGGCTCTCCCCCGGCGCGCTGCTCACCCAGACGCTCGTGACCTCGGGCACCATGACGAACCGCATCGACCGCATGGTCTCCCACGGGCTCGTGCGCCGCGAACCCTCCCCCGACGACCGCCGTGGCGTGCTCGTGCGACTCACCGACGAGGGACTGGAGCGCGTCGACACCGCGATGGCCGACTTCCTCACGGTCGAGGCGAGCCTGCTGCAGGGGCTGACGGCGGGCCAGCGCGACGAGCTCGCCGACCTGCTGCGCATCGTGGTCAGACAGTTCGACGGATGAGGTTCCGGCTCGCGCTCGGTGGGGGCAGCGGACTGCTGCTCGTGGCCGTCCTCGTGTTCGCGGCCAACCTGCGCGGGCCGATCGCCGCCCTGGCGCCCGTCGTCAGCGACGTCACGGCCGAGCTCGCCCTGACCCCTGCCGCGGTGGGCCTGCTGACGGGCCTCCCTGTGCTGTGCTTCGCGCTCGCAGCCCCGCTCGCCTCGGGCTTCATCGGGCGGTTCGGCGTGGGCCGGGCCGTGACGGTCTCGTTGCTCGTCATCATCGCCGGCACGGTGCTGCGCTCGGTGGCGGGGTTCCCCACCGCGGTGGTCGGCACGCTCCTGCTCGGGGTCGCCATCACGATCGGCAACATCGCCGTTCCCGTCGTGACGCGGCGCGACTTCCCGCTCGTCATCGCGGGGGTGACGGGCGCCTACACGGCCGCGATGAACCTCGGTGCCATGACGACGACGGCGTTCACCGCGCCGATCGCCCAGTCGCTCGGCTGGCGCTGGGCCCTCGGTGTCTGGAGCCTCCTCGCGGTCGCGGCCCTCGTGCTGTGGCTCGTCGCGGCGCACGTCCGGCGGGGCCAGGCCGCTGCTGGGGCTGCCGCGGCCGGTCGCGGTGGGGACGGTCGCGGCGCGGGGGGAGGCGAGCCGGTGGGCGCCGTCGTCGACGTCGTCGTGCCCACGATCGAGACCGCGCCGCGCACGCACGTGCTGCGCCGACCCTTCATCTGGGCACTCGCCGCCGTGTTCGGGATGCAGTCGTTCGGGTACTACGGCATGACGGCGTGGCTGCCGCAGCTGCTCTCGGACCGGATCGGCCTGGACCAGGCGGCGGCCGGCGGCGGGGCCGCGCCGTTCCAGGCGGCCGCCATCGTCAGCGCCCTCACGGTGCCGCTCGTCCTCGCTCGGCGCATCCCGGCCCGGGTCGTGTTCCTCGCCCTCATCGGGCTGTGGCTCGCCCTGCCGCTCGGCATCTTCTTCGCGCCCGGGGCGTGGCTCGCCTGGGTGGTCTGCGCCGGCCTCGCGCAGGGCGGGCTCTTCACGGTGGTGATGTCCGTGGTGCTGCAGCGGGCGTCGGGTGTCGCGGACGCGCGCCGTTCCTCCGCAGCCGTGCAGTCGTTCGGTTACCTGTTCGCCGCGACCGGCCCGAGCGTGCTGGGTGCCCTCAACGCGTCGAGCGGCTCGTGGTCGCTCCCGCTCGCCACGCTGCTGGTCGGCTTCTCCCTCGCGGCCGTCGCCGGCGCCTACGCCATGCGCCCGGTGCGCTGAGGCCGGCGCGCTGAGGTCGGGCCGGTTGGCTATCTCGAGGGCGGGTGGGAGGAAACGACGGCGGCGCCCTGGACGGGCCCGGTCGCCGTGCGCACCTCGTCCGCGACGCCCTCCGCCATGAGGGTCGCCGAGAGCGCGAGCGCGTGCTGGGCGCTGCGGGCGAGCACGGCGACGGTCGGCCCCGAGCCGGACACGATGGCCCCGAGCGCCCCCGCCTCGCGCGCAACCTCGAGAGGATCGGCGAGTCCCGGGGAGAGTGCGAGCGCCGCCTCCTGCAGGTCGTTGTGGAGCGCCTCGCCGAGCGCGACGGGATCAGCTTGCCGCAGGGCGAGCAGGAGATCGTGGTCCGCGTCCTGGTCGAGCTCGGCGTTGCCACCGGTGAGCTCGTCGAACTTCCGGTACACGGCCGGGGTGGACATGCCCTCGTGGCGGATGGCGAGCGCCCAGTGGAAGGTGCCCCGCGCGAGCGCCGGGGTGAGCAGGTGCCCGCGGCCCTTCCCGATCGCCGTGTGGCCGAGCACGGCGAAGGGCACGTCCGCGCCCAGCTCGCCGGCGAGCTCGACGAGGGCGTCACGGCTCATGCCGATGTCCCACAATGCGTCGCACGCGACGAGCGCCGCTGCCGCGTCGGCGGACCCACCCGCCATGCCGCCCGCGACGGGCACCCCCTTGTGCAGGTGCAGGTGCGCGTCCGGGTCCGTGCCGACGTGCTCGGCGAGGAGGAAGACGGCCTGGGCCGCGAGGTTGTCCAGCCCCGTCGGCACGAGCTCGGCCTGCGGGCCCGAGACGGTGATGATGACGTCACCGCCGGCGCGCCGCGCGCTGACCTCCTCGTAGAGCGAGACCGCCTGGAACGTCGTCGCGAGCTGGTGGTAGCCGTCCGGACCCGCCGGACCGCTGCGCAGCGAGAGGTTGATTTTGCCCGGTGCGCGGACCCGCTCGATGTGCTCGTCGGGGTTCGCGCCGATGGGGCCGAGCTTGCCGAAGTCGTAGCTCATCGCGCCGCCTCGTCATGCAGCAGCCCGGCCGCGACGAGTGCCTCGGCGACCCGCGCGAAGTCCGCGACGTCGAGCCGCTCCCCGCGCGCCTGCGGGTCCACGCCAGCGGCCTCGAGCGCCTCCTGCGCCTGCGCGGACGAGCCCGCGAGCCCGGCGAGGGCGGAGCGCAGCATCTTGCGGCGCTGGGCGAACGCGGCGTCGACGACGGCGAACACCTGCGCGCGGCTCGCCGTGGTCGACGGCGGTTCACGGCGCACGAGCTCGACGAGCGCGGAGTCCACGTTCGGCTCCGGCCAGAAGACGGTGCGCCCGATCGTCGAGGTGCGCCGCGCGCTCGCGTACCACGCCACCTTGACCGAGGGGATGCCGTAGGTGCGCGATCCCGGCGGCGCGGCGAGCCGGTCGGCCACCTCGGCCTGCACCATGACGAGCACGCGACGCAGCGAGTCGAAGCGCTCGAGGAACGTCAGCAGGACGGGGACGGCGACGTTGTAGGGCAGGTTCGCGACGAGGGCCGACGGCGGGGGGCCGGGGAGCGACTCGACGCGCAACGCGTCCGCGGTGAGCACCTCGAAGCGCTCGGTGGCGTCGGGCTGGTGGGCGGCGACGGTCGCGGGCAGCGCTCCGGCGAGCGTCGGGTCGATCTCGACGGCGAGGACGTCCGCGCCGATCTCGAGCAGGCCGAGCGTCAGCGAGCCCAGTCCGGGGCCCACCTCGACCACCCGCTCGCCCGCCCCGACACCGGACTGGCGCACGATCTTGCGGACCGTCCCGCCGTCGTGCACGAAGTTCTGCCCGAGGCTCTTCGTGGGGCGCACACCGAGCCGGTCGGCGAGCGCACGGATCTCGGCGGGGCCGAGGAGCGGGGAAGTCGGGCTCACGCGAACGAGCCTATGCCGATCACGCGGGTGACGACGCGCGCGTCAGTACCAGTTCTTGCGGAGGAAGAAGCTCCACGCACCGCACGGGGTGTCGTAGCGGCCCGAGATGTAGGAGAGGCCCCACTTGATCTGCGTCTCAGGGTTGGTGCGCCAGTCGTCGCCGAACTTGGCCATCTTGTTGCCCGGGTGGGCCTGCGGGATCCCGTACGCGCCGGTCCTCTTGTTCTCCGCGTTGACCCGCCAGCCGCTCTCCTTCTGCCACAGCGCGACGAGGCACTTGAACTCGTCGTCGCCCCAGCCCCGCTTGGCCACGAGCTCCTTGGCGATGGCCTTCGCCGTTCCGGCCTTCACGGGCGGCACGTCGGGGACCACCATGGTGCCGACGAGCACGACGCGGTCCTGCGGCGCCTCCACGATGACGGAGGCGAGGACGGTGCGCTCCACCTCGACGCCGTCGACCACCGTGGCCGTGTAGGTGACCTCGCGGGTGCCGACGCGGCCCTGGTGCTGCACCATGCGGGTGCCCTTCGCGAGGGACGAGTCCTCGACCTCGCGCTCGGCGAACTTCATGGTCTGGGTCGTGGTGCCGCCCACGGTCTTGGCGCGGACGACCTCGACGACGAGGCCGTCGACGGCCGCCGAGTCGAGCGGGACCGAGAGCTGGTCGTCCCCGTCGAGCACGAGCCCGACCTCGAGGAGGGCCTCGCGCACCGTCGGGACGTTCGTGTCGAGCTCGACCACCTCGCCGTCGACCTGGACGGACATCGACTTGCGCGTCGAGACGACGAGCGCGCCGGTACGGGGCAGGGCGGCGGAGCGGGACACCGAGACGTGCGCGTCCTGGGCGCGCTCGCCGAGGGCGTCGATCGCGTCGCCGACCGTGAGCGCCGTGGTCC
>Ga0160449_1000547_pt1 | contig 22373 bp, 22 predicted proteins | sample HID1975I_E1MG_FD_108216 | JGI IMG/M metagenome (GOLD analysis project Ga0160449, IMG submission 108216) | Enriched soil microbial communities from UW Madison campus, WI, USA - HID1975I_E1 MG | ecosystem: Environmental > Terrestrial > Soil > Unclassified | place: USA: Madison, Wisconsin...
TCGGGCCCCCACGGCGGCATCCACACCCAGTTGATGCGGAAGCCGTTGACGAGGCCGTCGAGGCACTGGGCCGTCTGGTCCTCGATGACGTCGGTCAGCGGGCACGCCGCCGAGGTCAGGGTCATGTCGATGACGGCGTTGTTGCCCGGCTCGATGACGAGCCCGTAGACGAGACCGAGGTCGACGATGTTGATGCCCAGCTCGGGGTCGATGACGTCGCGCAGGGCCTCCTCGATGTCGGCGGCCGTGGGCGGTGTCGGCGTCGTCGTGCTCATGGTGTCTCCTCCTTGGCCACCGCGGTGGCTTGAGCCAGTGCGTCGCGCAGCGCGGCCCAGCCGAGCAGCGCGCACTTGATCCGTGCCGGGAACTGGGCGACGCCCGTGAACGCCGTCGCGTCGCCGAGGCGCTCGGCGACCGGTGCCGGTACCTCGGCTCCCCTGCCCTGCATGAGGGTGCGGAAGTCCTCGCCGAGGCGTTCGGCGTCGGCGACCGAGCCGTCGGTCACGAGGCCGGTGAGCACGGAGACGGAGGCCTGCGAGATCGAGCAGCCCTGGCCGTCCCAGCGCACGTGCGCCACCTGGCCGGTGCCCGGGTCGAGCTCGACGCGCAGCGTCACCTCGTCGCCGCAGGTCGTGTTGACCTGGTGCGACTCGGCCCACGCCACACCGTCCTCGGGCAGCGCGGCGCCCGTGAGCGTGCGGCCCTCGGGCGTGCGCGCGTGATCGAGGATCAGCTCCTGGTAGAGCTGCTCCATCGCCCCGCGTGGTGCCACGTTCATCGATCCTCGCCCGTTCCTAGTCCTGTAGTCCGAAGAACGCTCGGACCGTGCCCAATGCTTCCCGGAACGTCTCGACGTCCTCGGGGCTCGTGTACACGGCGGCGCTCGCCCGCGCGGTGGCGGCGATGCCGAAGCGGCGGTGCAGCGGCTGGGCGCAATGGTGGCCCACCCGCACGGCGACACCGACCTCGTCGAGCACCTGTCCCACGTCGTGGGCGTGCACGCCGTCGACCACGAAGGACACGGTCGCGAGCCGGTCACGCAGGTCGGTCGGTCCGATGACCCGCACACCGGGCACGGAGGCGACCGCGTCGAGCAGCAGCCGGGCCATCTCGAGCTCGTGGCCCGCCACGGCGGCCATGTCGAGCTCGGACAGGTACTGCGCGGCCGCGCCCATCGCGACGGCCTGCGAGACCATCTGGGTGCCGGCCTCGAAGCGCTGCGGCGGGTCGGCGTACGTGGTGGTCTCCATCGTGACGACCTTGACCATCGAGCCGCCGGTCGTCACGGGCGGCAGGGCCTCGAGCAGCTCGCGGCGCCCGTAGAGCGCTCCGACCCCCGTGGGCGCGAGCATCTTGTGCCCGGAGAACGCCGCGAAGTCCACGCCGAGCGCTGCGAGGTCCACGGGCAGGTGCGGCACGGACTGGCACGCGTCGAGCACCGTGAGGGCGCCGACGCGACGCGCCGCGGCAACGAAGGCCTCGACATCGGTCACCGCACCCGTGACGTTCGACGCGTGCGTGAACGCGACCACCCGGGTGCGCTCCGTGACGAGCTCGTCGAGCTGCTCGGTGCGCAGGCGGCCGTCGTCGGACACCTCGACCCAACGCAACCGTGCGCCCGTGCGTGCCGCGAGCTCCTGCCACGGCACGAGGTTCGCGTGGTGCTCGGCCTCCGTGACGAGGATCTCGTCGCCAGCGCCGAGCGCGAAGCGGCGCGCGGCCGCTCCCCCGCGACCCCGCGTCGCGTTCGACATCGCGTAGGCGACGAGGTTGATCCCCGCCGTCGCGTTGGGCGTCCAGACGATCTCGTCCGGCGCGGCCCCGACGAAGCGGGCCACGTGCGAGCGCGCCTGCTCGAAAGCCTCGGTGGCCTCCTCGGCGAGCTGGTGGGCACCGCGGTGCACGGCGGAGTTGCGCTGGGTGTAGAAGTCCTGCTCGGCGTCGAGGACGCACTCGGGCTTCTGCGACGTGGCCGCCGAGTCGAGGTAGACGAGCGGCCGCCCGCCCCGCAGCGTGCGCGCGAGCAGCGGGAAGTCCGCCCGCACGGCGGCCAGCTCGGCCGTCGTGAGGCGGGTCTCCTCGTGCACCGCGGTCATGGTCGCCCTCAGCCCGCCTGCGCGCCCGCGAGGTAGCGGTCGTAGCCCTCGTCCTCGAGTCGCTCGGCGAGCTCGGGGCCGCCCTCCTCGGCGATGCGGCCGTCGACGAAGACGTGCACGAAGTCGGGCTTGATGTAGCGCAAGATGCGCGTGTAGTGCGTGATGAGCAGCACCCCGGCGTCCGTGTTCTCCCGCACGCGGTTGACACCCTCGGAGACGACGCGCAGCGCGTCGACGTCGAGACCCGAGTCGGTCTCGTCGAGGATCGCGAACTTGGGCTGCAGCAGCTCGAGCTGGAGGATCTCGTGGCGCTTCTTCTCGCCGCCCGAGAAGCCCTCGTTGACGGAGCGCGCCGCGAAGGACGGGTCCATGCGGAGCTTCTCCATCGCCTCGCGCACGTCCTTGGTCCACGTGCGCAGCGGCGGGGCCTCGCCGTCGAGCGCCGTCTTGGCGGTGCGCAGGAAGTTCGTCACGGAGACGCCGGGCACCTCGACGGGGTACTGCATCGCGAGGAACAGACCGGCCTTGGCCCGCTCGTCGACGCTCATCGCGAGGACGTCCTCGCCGTCGAGCAGCACGGTGCCCGCGGTGATCTCGTACTTGGGGTGGCCCGCGAGCGAGTAGGCGAGCGTGGACTTGCCGGAGCCGTTGGGCCCCATGATGGCGTGCGTCTGGCCGGACGACACGGTCAGGTCGACACCGCGCAGGATCGGCTTGGCGCCGTCCTTGGTCTCGACGCTGACGTGCAGGTCGCGGATTTCCAGGGTGGACATGGTTCTCCTCGGTGGATCGGGATGCGTCAGTTCAGGGGGGCGTCGATGTCGACGAGCACACGCTCGCCGTCCACCGTCACGGGGTACACGGGCACGGGTTCGGTCGCGGGGAGGCTGAGCGGCTCGCCGGTGCGCAGGTCGAACTTCGACCCGTGCAGCCAGCACTCGAGCGTGCAGTCCTCGATCTCGCCGTCGGCGAGCGAGATCTGCTCGTGCGAGCAGACGTCGTTGATGGCGTAGAGGGCGCCGGACTCGTCGCGGACGACGGCGACCTCCACGGGGCCGTTCTCGCCCTCGAGCTCGACGCGCACGGCGGTGCCGGGCGCGAGGTCCTGCGTGTAGCAGGCGAGCTGGGCGGTCATGCCGCGCCGCCGGTGGCGAGCTCGGCCTCGATCTCGGCCATGAGCCGCTCCTCGACCTCGGGGATGCCGATCTGGTGCACGAGGTCGGCGAAGAAGCCGCGGACGACGAGCCGGCGGGCCTCGAACTCCGAGATGCCGCGCGAGCGCAGGTAGAACAGCTGCTCGTCGTCGAACCGGCCCGTCGCGCTCGCGTGACCGGCACCCTCGATGAGACCGGTCTCGATCTCGAGGTTGGGCACCGAGTCGGCGCGCGCGCCCTCGGTCAGCACGAGGTTGCGGTTGAGCTCGTAGGTGTCGGTGCCTTCGGCGTTCGCGCGGATGAGGACGTCGCCGACCCACACGGTGTGCGCACCCTGGCCCTGCAGCGCGCCCTTGTACGTGACTCGCGACTTGCAGTTCTCGACGGCGTGGTCCACGAAGAGGCGGTGCTCCTGGTGCTGCCCCGCGTCGGCGAAGTACAGGCCGAGCATCTCGAGGTCCCCACCGGGTCCGGTGAACCTCGCGTCGGGCGTGACGCGCACGACGTCGCCGCCGAGCGTCACGACCGCGTGCTTGACGGTCGCGTCGCGCCCGATCGTCACGCGGTGCGCGGCGTTGTGCACGGCACCCGCGTCCCAGCCGTGGATCGTGACGACGCTCAGGTGCGCCCCGGCCTCGACGATGACCTCGACGGTCTGCGTGAGCGTCGCGACACCGGCGTGGTCGATGAGGACGACGGCCTGCGAGTTCTCCTTCGCGTGCACGATGACGTGGTTCGACGCGACGTCGTCGGCCGAGACCCCCTCGATGCGCACGGAGGTGACCTTCGAGGCCACGGCGTTCGCCGGCACCGTCACGACGGTCGCCTCCTGGGCGCCCGCCCACGCGGCGGCGGCGGCCCGGTCTCCCGGCTCCCCCGCGAGCCCGCGGCGGGGGTCGGCGCGGTCGACGATCTCGACCGTCACCTCCGGCGCGGCCACGACCGTGGTCTGGACGCCGGAGTCGGCGATGCCGTCCGCGAAGAGCGGCGCAAGCCGGTCCACCGGCGAGAAGCGCCACTCCTCCTCCCGGCCCCCGGGGACCGCGAAGTCGTCGAGCTCGAAGCTCGTGGCGCGCTCGGCGCGCGAGGAGCCCGGGACGACGCCGTGGGAGTGCGCGCCGTCGGTGACGGCGCGCGAGTGATCAGTGACCAGACCCTCGGGGCTGGTCTGTGCCGTGGTGGACATCAGCCGACGGACCCTTCCATCTGCAGCTCGATGAGGCGGTTGAGCTCGAGCGCGTACTCCATGGGCAGCTCGCGCGCGATGGGCTCGACGAACCCGCGCACGATCATGGCCATGGCCTCCGTCTCGGGCATGCCTCGGGACATCAGGTAGAACAGCTGGTCCTCGCTCACCCGCGAGACCGTGGCCTCGTGGCCGAGGGACACGTCGTCCTCACGGACGTCCACGTAGGGGTAGGTGTCCGAGCGGGAGATCTGGTCGACGAGCAGCGCGTCGCACAGCACCGTGGAGGCGGAGTGCTCCGCGCCCTCGAGGACCTGCACGAGCCCGCGGTAGGACGTGCGCCCACCGCCGCGCGCGACCGACTTGGAGACGATCGACGACGACGTGTGCGGGGCGGCGTGCACCATCTTGGCGCCCGCGTCCTGGTGCTGGTCCGTGCCGGCGAACGCGATCGACAGCGTCTCGCCGCGGGCGTGCTCGCCCATGAGGTAGATCGACGGGTACTTCATCGTGACCTTGGAGCCGATGTTGCCGTCGACCCACTCCATCGTCGCGCCCTCGGCCGCGGTCGCCCGCTTGGTCACGAGGTTGTAGACGTTGTTGGACCAGTTCTGGATCGTCGTGTAGCGCACGCGGGCGTTCTTCTTGACGATGATCTCCACGACGGCCGAGTGCAGCGAGTCCGACTTGTAGATCGGCGCCGTACAGCCCTCGACGTAGTGCACGTAGGAGCCCTCGTCCGCGATGATGAGCGTCCGCTCGAACTGGCCCATGTTCTCGGTGTTGATCCGGAAGTAGGCCTGCAGCGGGATCTCGACGTGCACGCCCGGCGGGACGTAGACGAACGAGCCGCCCGACCACACGGCGGAGTTGAGCGCGGAGAACTTGTTGTCGCCCGAGGGGATCACCGAGCCGAAGTACTGCTGGAAGATCTCCGGGTGCTCACGCAGGCCCGTGTCGGTGTCGAGGAAGATGACGCCCTGCTCCTCGAGGTCCTCGCGGATCTGGTGGTAGACGACCTCGGACTCGTACTGCGCGGCGACACCGGCGACGAGGCGCTGCTTCTCGGCCTCGGGGATGCCCAGGCGGTCGTACGTGTTCTTGATGTCCTCGGGCAGCTCCTCCCAGGAGGTGGCCTGCTTCTCCGTGGACCGCACGAAGTACTTGATGTTGTCGAAATCGATGCCCGTGAGGTCCGAGCCCCAGTTCGGCATCGGCTTGCGCTCGAAGAGCCGCAGCGCCTTGAGGCGCGTCTTGAGCATCCACTCGGGCTCGTTCTTGAGGGCGGAGATGTTGCGCACAACATCCTCGTTCAGGCCGCGGCGGGCGGTGGCACCGGCGCTGTCGTCGTCGTGCCAGCCGTAGCCGTAGCTACCGATCGAGGCGATGATTTCCTCGTCCTGGGTCATCGGCGTGGCGCTTTCGGTTGGTGCACTCATGCCGTCGCTCCTTCCGTTCGGGAGGTGGTCGGGGTCAGGGGGATGTTCGTGGTGCAGACGTGGCCGCCGCCCGCGATCGTGGCGAGGCGCTGGACGTGGACGCCCAGGAGCCTCGAGAACGCGGCCGTCTCGGCCTCGCACAGCTGGGGGAACTGGGCGGCGACGTCCTGCACGGGGCAGTTGCCCTGGCACAGCTGCAACGTCGCGGTCCCGTCGACGGGGCGGGCGCTCGCCGCGTAGCCGTCCTTCGCGAGCAGCGAGGCGAGGGCGTCCGCACGGGCCGCCGGGGCGTCGCCCGCGGCACGCAGCGTGGGGCCGTAGCGCTCCTCGATCTGCGCGGCGCGGTCCTGGGCGAAGCGCTCGACGCCGTCCGGACCGGCGACCTGCGCGAGATAGCCGATCGCCTGCGACGCGATCTGGGCGTAGCCCGTGGGCAGCACGGAGTGGCCGCGGCCCGTCACGACATAGTGCTTGGCGGGCCGGCCACGACGCGCGGGCTCGGCGGCACGGGACACCTCGTGCTCGGCGATGTAGCCGTCCTCGAGAAGCTCGGCGAGGTGACGGCGCACCCCCGCACGGGTCAGCCCGAGACGGTCGGCGAGCGCGGGCGCCGTCGTCGGACCCGTCGCGGCGACGAGGCGCAGCAGTCGGGTGCGGGTCGTGTCCTCCACCTCGAGGGGCGGGTGAGCGTCGAGCACAGACACGTACGGCCACCGCCCTTCGCTTGGATTCGACCGGCGCCGCGCGCAGCATGCGCGCACGCCCGGAGTAACCGGTCCTCAGGTATAGACAACATCGTCGTTGCCTAAATGCTTCCTGGCAAGCAAGGTGAACCTCACTGTCGCCTACACTCGGCTCCGTGCCTGAAGCAGCCGTCGACATCCGCGACCTCGTCAGACGGTACGGTGCGACGCTCGCCGTCGACGGCCTCACGTTCGACGCCGCCTTCGGTCAGGTCACCGCCGTGCTCGGCCCGAACGGCGCGGGAAAGACGACGACGCTCGAGTCGCTCGTGGGACTGCGGCGGCCCGACGGCGGCACCGTACGCGCCCTCGGCCTCGACCCGCACCGCGACGCCGCGACACTGCGGGCGCGCACCGGAGTCATGCTGCAGGACGGCGGGCTGCCCCTCGGCGCCCGCGCCGGAAGTGTCCTTCGTCACATCGCCTCCCTCTACGCCACGCCGCGGCCGGTCGACGACCTCGTCGAGCGCCTCACGCTCGCCCCCTTCCTGCGCACCCCCGTGCGGCACCTCTCGGGCGGGCAACGCCAACGGCTCGCCCTCGCGGTCGCACTCGTGGGTCGTCCCGAGCTCGTGCTCCTCGACGAGCCGAGCGCCGGCATGGACCCGCAGTCGAGGCGCGTCGTGTGGGACCTCATCGCCGAGCTGCGCGACGACGGCGTCGCGGTGCTGCTGACGACGCACCTCATGGACGAGGCCGAAGCGCTCGCGGACGCCGTCGTCGTCGTGGACCACGGCACCGTCATCGCGCGGGGCACCGTCGGCGAGCTCACCCGCTCCACCGGGCTCGTGCGGCTCACCGTCCCCGACGGGCTCGACCTCGCGGCGTTCGGGGCCGCCACGGGTGCGCCGGTCCGCGAGACGGGGCCGGGCCAGTATGTGGTCGACACGCCGGGCACTCCTGAGACGCTCGCGGCGCTCACCGCCGCGTGCGCCGCGCAAGGCGCACAGCTCACGTCGCTCGACGTCGGACGGCGCACCCTCGAGGACGTCTTCCTCGACCTGACCGGGAGGGAGCTGCGATGAGCGCCCCCGCTTCCGCACCCCGCAGGATCGCGGCCCAGTCGCGCTTCGAGGCGCGGGCACTCCTGTCACGCAGCGAGCAGGTGCTGCTCGCCCTCGTGCTGCCCGCGCTCGCCCTCGTGCTGCTGAGCGTCACGGACGCCGTCGACCTCGGTACCGGCGACGCCCGGCGCATCGACGTCGTCGCCCCGGGCGTCATCGCACTCGCGATCATCGCGACGGCGTTCACGGCGCAGGCCATCATGACGGCGTTCGACCGGCGTGCCGGCGTGCTGCGGCTCCTCGCCACGACACCGCTCGGGCCCGGCGGGCTTCTCGGTGGCTCGATCGGGGGCGTGCTGGTCGTCCAGGTCGTCCAGGTCGCCCTGCTCGGCGGGCTCGCGTGGGGACTCGGCTGGCGTCCCGAGGCCGTGGGTGTCCCCGCGGCCCTGCTCGCCGTCGTCCTCGCCACCGCGACGTTCACGGCGCTCGCCCTGCTGCTGGCCGGCACGTTGCGGGCCGAGGCCGTGCTGGGGCTCGCGAACCTGCTCTTCGTGCTCATCGCCGCGGGCGGCGCCGTCCTGCTTCCCGCCGACCGGCTCCCGGGCCCGCTCGCGGCGGTCGCGCCGTTCCTGCCGTCCGGGGCGCTCGGGGAAGCACTGCGCACCTCGCTCGGCACCGGCGGCCTCCCCTCCCGTGACCTCGCCGTCATCGCCGTCTGGACCGTCCTCGCGGCCCTCGCGGCACGGCGCTGGTTCCGCTGGTTCTGACCCCCTCTCAGCCGCCCCGCCGTGGACGAGGTCCCGGTGGTGGGGCGATACGGTGGACGCGTGACCGCAGCACCGCTCTCCCCGCCGTCGGACCCCGCCGCGCCGGACGCCCCGCACCGGCCCTCCCCCTGGACCCGCAGGGCGCTGTGGGCCAACCTCGTCGCCCAGATCGGCATCATCGTCACGGGTGGCGCCGTGCGGCTCACGGGGTCCGGTCTCGGCTGCTCGACGTGGCCGCAGTGCGAGCCGGGTGAGTTCACCCCGCAGTTCCACGAGGCGATGTCGATCCACTCCCTCATCGAGTTCGGCAACCGCACCCTGACCGGGGTGCTCGCCGTCGTCGCGCTCGCCGTCGTCCTGCTCGTGCGCCGCGAGGGCTGGCGTCCGCCGTGGTTCCGTCGCCTCGCCTGGGTGCCGCTCGTCGGCGTCGCGGCGCAGGCCCTCGTCGGCGGCATCACGGTGCTCGCCAAGCTGCATCCCGCCGTCGTCGGCGTCCACATGCTCATCAGCCTCGGGCTCGTCGCGGCGTCCGCCGTCCTGCTCGCGACGGACCGGCGCACGCTGCCCGGGGCCGACGACGGCGACCTCGCGCCCCGTCCCCGCACGCTCGCCCTCGCCCGCGCGCTGCTCGGCGCGGGTGCCGTCCTCGTGGTGCTCGGCGTCGTCGTGACGGGCGCGGGACCCCACGGCGGCGACGACGAGTACGCCTACCGCTACGCGCTCGACCCCGTGCTCGCCGCGAAGGTGCACGCGTGGGCCGCCTGGGTGTTCGTGGCGCTGCTCGTGGCGGTCCTCGTCCTCCTCCTGCGCGAGCGCGCCCCGCGCCCGGTGCTGCGCGCGTGGTGGGTCCTGCTCGGGGTGACCCTCGGGCAAGGCGTCATCGGCTACGTGCAGTACTTCACGGGCCTGCCCGAGATCCTCGTGGGCGCTCACATGCTCGGTACCGGGGTGCTCGTGGCGGCCCTCGCCTGGGCCTACGCCTCGATGCGACCCGTGGCCGCATCGCGCGATGCGCTCGCAGCCCGCATCGAGAGCTAGACGCAGGGAGACCGGATGCTTCACAAGCGCACGGGCCGCCGTCGGCCCCGATGGCAGCCCGCGGCCCTCGCGACGGCAGCACTCGTGCTCCTCGTCGCATGTACCGGTAGCCTCGTCGATCCCGACCCGTCGCCCACCGCGACCGAGGACGGCCGACCGACCGGCCCGTTCGCCGTGTCCAGCGCCGACTTCGAGGACGGCGGAGAGCTCGCCGAGGAGTTCACGGCCGACGCCTTCTCGGGGCAGTGCCGGGGCGAGAACCTCAACCCGGAGCTGACGTGGGAGAACGCCCCGGAAGAGACGGTGAGCTTCGTCATCACGATGACGGACGTGTCGGCGCAGGACTTCGTCCACTGGACGCATGCCGCCATCCCGGCGGATGTCACCTCGGTGCCGCGCGGCGGTTCGGGCGCGCTCGCGGGCGTCCCCGGCCAGAGCGCCGTCGGACAGTTCGGCTACTTCGGCCCGTGCCCACCGAGCCCGGACCACGAGTACGTGTTCTCCATCCACGCGCTCGACGTCGTCCCCGAGCTCGAGACCGGGTTCCGGCACCAGGACCTCGTGCCCATCCTCACCGACCACACGCTCGCCTTCGTCTCGATCACGGGCTTCCGCTCCGGCCCGGCGCTGTAGGTCCGCCCGTCCCCGCGGCCGTCGGTGGCCCGCGGTAGCGTCGCACCATGGCCGACCACCCCCGCGCCGATCCCCCGCTCGCCGCGGACGAGGCGACCACGCTCATCGCGTTCCTCGACTTCCACCGCGACACCCTGCGGTGGAAGACGTCGGGGCTCGACGCCGAACAGCTCGCGCGCACGTTGCCGCCCTCGGACATGACGCTCGGCGGGCTGCTCAAGCACCTCGCGGTCGTCGAGAACAGCTGGTTCGGCGAGGTGCTCCTCGGCGAGCCGGTCATGGCGCCGTTCGACACCGCGCCGTGGGACGACGATCGGGACTGGGAGTGGCACTCCGCCGCGGCCGACTCCCCGGACTATCTCCGAGGGCTGCTCGACGAGGCGATCGAGCGATCACGCCGCGCGACGGCTCAGCAGCTCAACGCCGGCGGACTCGACACCCTGTCCGCGGGCCGCTCCCGCGGCAACGGCGAGCCGTTCTCGTTGCGGTGGATCCTCGTGCACATGATCGAGGAGTACGCGCGCCACAACGGGCACGCCGACCTCATCAGGCAGTCCATCGACGGTTCGGTCGGCGAGTAGCGCGACTCAGGTCTGCGCCCGCGGTTGCCGGGCGTGGGCGGCGAGGATCCCGACGACGGCGGTCGGCGAGTGCAGGCGCCCCTCCAGGACCCCGGCGACGGCCTGCTCGAACGGCACCCACACGGGTTCGAGGTCCGCCTCCTCCTCCGTGCGTTCGTGCCGCTCCGACTCAGGGACGGGCCGCAGGTCGCGGGCGAGGTAGACGACGATCTCCTCGCTCGACCCGCCAGGCGTGGTCCGGAAGGACACGAGGTGCTCCCACGTGTCCGCGACGAGGTCGGCCTCCTCCGCGAGCTCGCGGCGCGCCGCGTCGAGCGGGTCCTCCCCGACGACGTCGAGCAGCCCGGCCGGGGGCTCCCAGAGGTACCCGCGCACCGGGTGGCGGTACTGCTTGAGCAGGAGCACCCGTCCTTGCGGGTCGAGCGCGATCACTGCCACGGCGCCCGGGTGCGACACGAACTCCCGGCGCACCACGGAGTGCCCGAGGTCGACGTCCTCGGCGACGATGTCCCACACCCGGCCGGAGAAGATCTCCTCGCGGGCGAGGACCGGGCGTGCGTGGAACTCGTCGGCGACGACGGCGTCCTCCGGGTGGCTCAACCGATGGCCGCCGCGTCTTCGGCAGGCACCGCGTCCTCGGCGGGCACGCCGTCCTCGGCAAGGGCTGCGGTGTCCTGGCGTTCGAGCGCGGCTCCGACGAGGCCGGCGAAGAGCGGGTGCGGCCGCGTGGGGCGTGACTTGAACTCGGGGTGTGCCTGCGTGGCGACGAAGTACGGGTGGACCTCGCGGGGCAGCTCGATGAACTCGACGAGGCTGCGGTCCGGCGAGAGGCCCGAGAAGACGAGCCCCGCCTCCTCGAGCCGGCCGCGGTAGGAGTTGTTGACCTCGTAGCGGTGCCGGTGGCGCTCCGAGACGCGCTCCGAGCCGTACACCTGCGCCGTGATCGACCCGGGCGCGAGCACGGCGTCGTACGCGCCGAGCCGCATCGTGCCGCCCATGTCGCCGCCGCCCGAGACGATGTCCTGCTGCTCGGCCATCGTCGCGATGACGGGGAACTTCGTGTCGGGGTCGAACTCCGAGCTCGACGCCCCGTCGAGCCCCAGCTCGCTGCGCGCGTACTCGATCACCATCGCCTGCAGGCCGAGGCAGATGCCCAGGATCGGCGTGCGGGTCCGGCGCGCCCAGCGGATCGCACCGAGCTTGCCCTCGATGCCGCGCACCCCGAAGCCGCCGGGAACGAGCACGGCGTCGACCCCGTCGAGCGATCGCTGCGCACCGTCCTCGCTCTCGCACTCGTCCGCCGGCACCCAGCGGATCGAGACCTTGGCCTCGTGGGCGAACCCACCGGCGCGCAGCGCCTCCGAGACGGACAGGTACGCGTCGTGCAGGTCGACGTACTTGCCCACGAGCGCGATCTCGACGGAACGCTTGGGGTGGTGGACCCGTTCGGTGAGCTGGTTCCAGGTGTCCCAGCCCACGTCCCGGAACGGCAGGTCGAGGCGGCGCACGACGTAGGCGTCAAGACCTTCGCCGTGCAGCACCCGTGGGATGTCGTAGATGCTCGGCGCGTCCGCGGCCGTGACCACGGCCTCCGTGTCGACGTCGCAGAACAGCGCGATCTTCGCCTTCATGGAGTCGGGCACGTGACGGTCCGCGCGCAGCACGAGCGCGTCGGGCTGGATACCGATCGAGCGCAGCGCGGCGACGGAGTGCTGCGTCGGCTTGGTCTTGAGCTCGCCCGAAGGCCCGATGTAGGGCACGAGCGAGACGTGCAGGAAGAACACGTTGTCGCGGCCCATGTCGTGACGCACCTGGCGGGCGGCCTCGAGGAAGGGCAGCGACTCGATGTCGCCCACCGTGCCACCGATCTCGGTGATGATGACGTGCGGCGGCTCACCGTGCTCGGGGTGCGCCTGGGCGCGCATGCGCTCCTTAATGGCGTCCGTGATGTGCGGGATGACCTGCACGGTGTCCCCGAGGTACTCCCCGCGGCGCTCCTTGGCGATCACCGAGGAGTAGATCTGACCCGTGGTGACGTTCGCCGTCGCGCCGAGGTCGACGTCCAGGAACCGTTCGTAGTGGCCGATGTCGAGGTCGGTCTCCGCGCCGTCCTCCGTGACGAACACCTCGCCGTGCTGGAACGGGTTCATCGTGCCGGGGTCGACGTTGAGGTACGGATCGAGCTTCTGCATGGCGACCGTGAGGCCGCGCGCCCGCAGGAGCCGTCCGAGGCTAGAGGCGGTGAGGCCCTTGCCGAGAGAGGAGGCGACGCCTCCGGTGACGAAGATCTGCCGGGTCACGTGTTCCGACCGCCCGGGGAGCCGATGCGAGTGCTCTACCACGGGGTTCCAATCTACCTCAGGCCGCGGGCGGATCGGGCGAGTCGGGCGTAGCGAGTCCCCCAGGAGCGGGTGATGTCTGCCGCACCGGGCAGCTCCGCGAAGCGCCGCCGGCCTGCCGCAGCGAGCCGCTCGCGCCGCTCCGGGTCGCCCAGGAGGTCACCGACCGCGGTCGCGAAGCCGAGCGCGTCCCCTTCCCGCACGAGCATGCCGGCGTCCCCCACGAGCTCCGGCAGGCCGCCCACACCGCTGACGACGACGGGCACCCCCGCGGCCATCGCCTCCTGCACCACGAGCGCGCGGGCCTCCCACCGGCTCGTGAGCACGAACACGTCGGCGGCGGCGAGCAGCGCCGGAACGTCTCTCCTCGCACCGAGGAACCGGACGTCCGCCCCCGACCTTGCCGCCCGCGCGCGCAGTCCCGCCTCGAGGTCCGCGTCTCCGTCGCCCGCGACGAGCCAGGTCACGGGCGCACCGGCCCGGCGGGCGGCGTCGGCGTCCTGTTCGAGGATCCGGGCGGCGTCGAGGAGGACGTCGAGCCGCTTCTGGGGCGCGATGCGTGAGACGGTCAGGACGAGCAGCGCACGCGGGTCGAGTGCCAGGTCTGCGCGCAGCCGCGCACGGGCACTGGCGGGGTCGGCACCCGCGGCGGCGACGACCCGGACAGCCTTCGTGGCGGAGTCGTCTGCCGCACCGGATGCGTCGTCGGACGGCGCCTCCCCCGCACGCGGCGCAGCCACCGAGGCGAGCTCGACCGAGCGGGCGCCGAGGTGCGAGGCCCGCTCCACGAGGTCGAGCGAGGCTCCCGTCACGAGGTCCGCGTATCTGACCTGCGCCCGCTCGCCGAGCGCGCGGATCGTGCGACGCACCCCGGAGCCGAGCACGGCGTTGTGCCACGAGACGACGACGGCGGGACGAGGGTTGGTGCCCCTGGCTGCGGCGAGGGCGAGGAGCCCGGCCTGGTGACCCTGGGCGTGCACGACGTCGGCCGTGGCGACGAGCTCGCGCAGCCGCCGCCACCCCCGCCGACGGGGACCGGGTCCGCCCGCGGGCCACACCACCTCGACCGGGACCCGCCAGTCGAACCGCCGCGACGTGACCTCGGGACAGACGACGGCGACCGTGACTCCCGTCGCGGCGACGTCGCCGGAGAGCGCCGCGGCGTGCGCACCGATCCCGCCCGTGGCGGGGCCCACGATCATGAGCACCCGAAGTCGGCGTTCCTCAGGCACGGCGTGACCCCTCGAGCCGCGCGCCGACACCCGCAAAGGTGCTGCGGTCACCGAGCCAGCTCACCGCGAGCACGACGGCTCCGGCGAGCAGGGCGCCACCACCGCCGGCGAGCACCCACGTCGCGATGCTCTCCCCGACGAGGTCCGCGACGGTGACGGTGATCCAACGACCCGCGGCCGCACCGGCCGCAGCCCCGAGGACGCCGACGGCGAGGGTCCTGGCGACCCCGTCCAACGCAGCGGACCCGGCGGCGCGGCGCAGTGCGGTCAGCACCACCACGGCACCGAGGGTCATGCCGACGCTCGCCCCGAGGCCGAGCGCGACGAGCGTGCGCGGACCGTCCTGGGTGCCACCCACGAGCACGAGGCACGCGACGACCGACGCCGCGACCACCCCGAGCCACGCGACCGCCGTGGCGGTCACGGCGAGCCGGCCGCGCTCGAGGGCGAAGAGCGCGCGAGAGACGTGGAAGAGCAGCCCGAGCCCGAGCAGGCCCGGCGCCGTCCAGGCGAGGGCCGGCCCCATCGCGGCGATGCGCTCGGCCTCGCCGATGCCGATCCCGACGAACACGCCGGCGACCGCCTCCGCAGCCGCGACGAGCGCGGCGACACCGACGAGCGAGACGAGGGCGACGAGGCGCGTGGACCGCGCCGCGAGGTGCGCGAAGCGTCTCCGGTCGGCCGCGCCCGCCCGCTCCGCGAGCCGGGGGAACGTGCTCGTCGCGAGCGGGACGGCGAGCACGGCGTAGGGCAGCAGGTACACCTGTTGGGCGGCGACGTACACCGAGTACGTGCTGCGCTCGCCGAACCTCGTCGCGAGCAGGAGTGCGACGAGCACGGCGACCTGCTGCGCGAGCAACCCGCCCAGCCCCGCGAGGGCGAGGGAGCGCACGCGGGCTCCCGTGCCGTCCGGGAAGCGCAGCGTGGGGCGCAACCGCACCCCGGAGCGATGCACCGGGACGAGCAGTGGCAGGCTCAGCGCCGCGACTCCCGCCGTCGTCCCCCACGCGAGCCACGCGAAGCCCACCGCCGGCAGCGCAGCGGGATCCGTCTGGCTCCCTTGCGCCACGGCGGCGAACGCGAGGTACGAACCGATCACGACGACACTCGACATGACGGGCGCGAAGGCGGGCCAGAAGAACCGCTTCTGGGCCTGCAGGACTCCCGAGAGCACGACGGCGAGCCCGTAGAGCGGCACCTGCAGGGCGAAGACGGCGAGCAGCCCCGCGACGAGCGACCGCCCGGCCGCATCGCGCGAGACGATCCCGGCCACGGGGTAGGCGAGGGCCGCGAGGACGGCGGCGAGCGGGACGAGGACGGCGAGCACCCAGCCGACGAGCGCCGAGGCGGTGCGGTCGACCTCGGCGCGCAGCCCTCGGGCGAGCGGGATGGCCAGCACGGGGATGACGGCGCCGGCGAGCGCGCCACCGGCGGCGACCTCGAACACGACGTTGGGCAGGGTGTTCGCGGCGTTGTAGGCGTCGGCGGCGGCGTCGAACCCGACCGTCGCGCCGAACACGAGGCTCCGCACGAAACCGAGGACGCGGCTCACCACGGTGACGACGGCGATGAGCGCCGCCGCCCCGAGCAGTCCGCCCGTGGCGAGCCGCAACCGGGAGGTCACGCCCGTCTCCCCAGCTCGTCGAGCTCGCGCAGGCCAGGGGTGCGGGCGATCACGTCGGTGAACGAGACGCGTTCGCTCGCGAGCGTGAGTGCCACCGTGACGCCGAGCGCGGCGAGCCGGGCGGGGCGGGATGCGCCGAAGGCGAGGGCGGCACCGGCGGCGGCCCCGAGGGCGTTGGCTCCCCCGTCACCGAGCATGTCGCGCTCCGCGAGGTCTTCGCCCAGGGCGGCGCCCGCGGCACCCGCGACGGCACCCGCGATCCCGGGCGAGATCCCGGCCGCGCACGCGCCGCCCGCGACGGCGAGGCTCGCCTTGAGCGCGCGACCCGGGCGCAGGTCGAGGAGGTTGGCGACGTTCGCGCACGCCGCGATGAGGGCGCTGTTGACGAGGACGTCGCCCAGCCACGCCCGGCCCGATCCCGTGCGACGGGTGCCGACGGCGGCGGCGAGCAGGGCTCCGGCGCCGATCCCGAGGACCTTGAGACCACCCGTCGTGACCTCGCCCTCGGCGAGCGCCCCGAGATGCCCGCGCAGCCCCTTGGCGCGGGTCTCGGCGTCCTCCGCAAGGTCGTCGACGAGGCCGAATGCTGCGCCCGCGCCCGTGGCCAGGGCCGCCCCGAGGCTCGATCGCACGGGCTCGCCGCTCGCGACGAGGCCACCGAGCACTCCCGCCGCGACCGCGGGACCTTCGAGAAGGCTCACGTCCTCTCCCCGGTGGTTGGTGCGCAGCCATACCGCGTGCCCGCCGGGTGGTGCCTCCTCCAGCCCGGCGCGCAGCCGGTTGGTCACCGCACCGGCGGCGAGTGCCGCGAGCGCCGCGCGCGGGTGGCCGGTCACCCCGTGCCGCCGTCGTCGTCCGCGGGAGCGTCGTCGGTCGAGTCCGAGTCGTCGGTCGAGTCGGCGTCCTCACCGTCGTCGGCGTCGGTCTCGTCGTCCGACTCCTCGCCCTCGGTGCCCGGCACGTCCGGGCCCACGACGGGGGTGCGGTCGACGGGCGGCAGCTCGACCCGGGGGGCGGCAGCGGCGTCGGCTCCCGGGTCGAAGCCGTAGTGCCCGACGCGGAGCGCGATGCGCGAGCCGAGCCCCAGCACCGTCGAGAGACGCCCCGACATCGTGGTGATCCGGGTCGCGGTGCTCAGCCGCTCCGCGTACTGCTCGGAGCCGCGCACGTACGAGACGAGGTCGCCGTCGACGTACTCGTCGGCGACGAGGATCGCGCCCTCGGAGCGCTGCTGGGCCGCGAGCGTGACGGCGGCCTGCGCGCGCAGCACGCTCTCGGCGAGGCGCGCCATGGCCTCCGCCTCCGAGGGCGAGTCGCTCTGCTCCTGGCCCTCGCCCGCGGGCAGGTCCGCGTGGCTGATGACGACGACGGCGTCCACCGGGCCGCCGTCCTCGAGCTCGGCCTCGATGAGGCCGCCGTCCTCGGCGGTGAGCAGCCCGCCGAGGATCTCGGCGTTGGCCGAGCGTGCGACGGGGTTGGCCGGGTCCTTGCCCGCGACCGCCTGGGTGAGTGCCGCGGCGAGGATCTCGTCGGCGCTCGCGCTCACGTCGACGGCGGGCTCGAGGTACTCGACGAGTCGCGCCGCGAGAGCCGAGCGGAACACCTGGTCCTCCTCGGCGGTCCAGCGCTCCGTGAGCTGCACGCGGGTCGGGACGCTCGCGCCTGCCGCCACGAACGTCTCCTCCAGGTCGGCGAGCATGCCGGCGGGTACGTCGTCGAGCAGGACGAACGCGATGCGGCGCTCCGCGAGCGCGCCGTCGAGCAGCGATCCGGCGACCTCCTCGAGGTAGCGCTCGTTGTCCGCGACGGCGACCTGTGCCCCGTCGAGCTCGGCGCGCAGGGCGTCCTTCTCCTCGCGGAGCTGGCTGACCTGACCGGTGAGCGTGTCGCCGATCGTCTCCTTGAGCGGTCCCGCGCCGAGGGCGATGCCCACCGCGAGGGCGATGAACACGGAGATGAGCGAGACGAGGTGGTACCGGAAGTCGATCACGGGTGGGCCTTTCGGTCCGGGCGGGCGCGGTTCATGCGCCACCGCCGAGGAGGGAGGACACCCACGAGAACCAGTCGTCGAAGCGGGCCGCGATGAGCCCGAAGAACGTCTGGCCCGCCGGGGTCACGGCGAGAGCGACGCCGAGCGCGAGCAGGCCCGCGAAGACGAGGAGCGTGAGCTGGAGGTTGGAGATGCGCTGGCGGTAGAGCCGCGACACACCCTTGGCGTCGACGAGCTTGCCGCCCACGCGCAGGCGTGTGAGGAAGGTGCTCGCCATGCCCGCGCGGCCCTTGTCGAGGAACTCCACGAGGGTGGCGTGCGTGCCGACGGCGACGATGAGCTCGGCGCCCTTGTCGTCCGCGAGGAGCATCGCGATGTCCTCGGAGGTCCCGGCGGCCGGGAAGACGACGTGCGCGAGCCCGAGCTGCTCGACACGCTCGAGACCGGGCGCGCGGCCGTCGCGGTAAGCGTGCACGACGATCTCGGCACCGCTCGTGAGCGCCTTGTCCGAGACGGAGTCCATGTCCCCCACGATGAGGTCGGGCTTCCACCCGGCCTCGAGGATCGCGTCGGCGCCGCCGTCGACCCCCACGAGCACGGGGCGGTACTCCACGACGTAGGGACGCAGCGTGGCGAGGTCCTCCTTGTGGTGGTACCCACGCACGACGATGAGGGCGTGGCGGCCATCGAGCTTCGTGGCGATCTTCGGCACGCCGACGCCGTCGATGAGCAGCTCGCGCTCTCGTCGCAAGAAGTCCATCGTGTTGGCCGCGAACGACTCGAGCTGGACGGACAGCCCCTCGCGCGCCTCGACCATCGCGACGGCGATCGACTCCGTGTCCTGCACCGTGCCCTCGGCGACGAGCGTGTCGCCCTCGAACACCTTGCGCCCGTCGACACGCACGCGGCGCCCCTCGCGCAGCCCCATGACGTCGTTGCCGAGGTCGTCCACAAGCGGGATGCCGGCGGCGACGAGAATCTCTGGCCCGAGGTTGGGGTAGCGCCCGGAGATCGAGCGCGCGGCGTTCAGCACGGCGGCAGGACGGCGTTCCACGAGGGACTCGGCCGCGACTCGGTCGATGTCCAGGTGGTCGATGACGGCGATCTCTCCGGGCTGCAGCCGGGGCACCAGGTTCTTCGTCCGGGTGTCGACCCGGACCGGTGCCACGATGCCGCTGAGCTCGGGTGCGCTGCGGTGACGGGCTCTCATCGCCACCATCGTCCCACGTCGGACCGCGTGGGCCGCAGAAGCATCACCGCAACGTGCTACTCCAGAGTAGGAGCGTCCTCATCGGTCGTGACGATCTCGACCTCGACCCCGTCGCTCGCTTCCTCTGCCAGCCGCTGGACCTCGGCCAGCTCTGCAGCCGAGATTGTCTTGTGCTTCGTGTAGAGGGTTACGACGATGCGGCCCTTGTCTGCGTCGTACCGTACTGACTTGCTCCGCCCGTCTCTGGGCAGCGCGTTGCTGACCAGTAGCTCGAGCTGCGACCACTCGGCCTCGGGCTGAACCGTAGGCGAGTCGCTCGACGAACCTCCGACCACAGTTGTCGTACCATCCACGGATCCAGCGGAATTCGCCTGACCGCACGCGCTGAGGCAGCCCGCGGCTAATGCGACAAGAAGAAGCCCTCGCATGAAACTCTCTGCGATCGAACACCCACCACGCGAGTCCCGGTTCACGATGTCTTCACCTTCACGGTGCCAGAAATTGTGGCAACATACGCAATCGGTGTAAGCAGGGACCCATTGGCACTCGACGCGTGATGTATTCCATATGCTCGGTTGTTCACAAACCATGGCCCGCCAGAATCGCCCACTGTTGTAACTTGGTCCTTAACGCGCCAGAGATTGCACCACTTCTTCTGGTCAGGATACGTATGGCAACCTACGTAACTCTCGACGACCGAGTGTCCAAGCCCCGACTCTTTGCCATACTTGTAGAGCGTTATTCCGCTGGAGACAACTCCTGTCTGCGTGATAGTTCGAAAACTCGACGCACCAATCTTGATCCTATTTCGCGGGGTTCCTCCGCTGAGCGCCGTAAAGCGAAGATCCCGGTTGCCGGGCGCGACATAGGTTGCACCCGTCGTGTCCCCGTTATACTTGGCTGGCTTGGCCGTGCAGTGTGCCGCGGTAATAATCCCGTAAGCAGAACCCCGCGTTCCCATGAAGCCACCAGTGCAACCCTGGTACGCCTCACCTCCCCGCGTGTCCGCCTCTGTGCGCGGAGCTTCCGCGGCGGGACGGACTTCGTATCGCAGGCCCACTGACCACTTCTGCGCAATGCCATTGAGAACTGCGGACTCCGCAGGACTACGAGCCGTCGTGCTCTTGTCGTCACTCCACACCGTAATGACTACGCTGTTGGTGGTCGAATCGAACCGTGCACTAACCCCCGCGGTCCCGGTCATGTCTACTTCGTCAAGCACTTCGCTCTCAATTTCCGCCCTCTGAGAGACCGGAACGCTTGTCGAACTCGAGGCGAGGACCTTGACTGCGGACTTGATCGCGTGAATCCGCACAGCGAGCGCGCTCTCGGGTTTCACAACTAACACCCCTGCTTTGCCATCCCAGTAGTGGTCGATCACATCTCGTGGGTAGCGGTCAAGGACCTCTCCAATCGCGACGGTAAACTCTTCTTGCGCCCTAGACTCGGCAGAGTACTCCGAATACGGGGCGCCCGCGTAGATGTCTTGAGCCACCTGAACGTTGCCTCCGACGGCAGACTCTCCAACGGCGGCCGTACTCGACGTGATCAGTATGAGAGTAGCAACAACCGCCAACATAGAAATGTAGCGATGTGACGGAACCTTCTGCGAAGCGCCCACTTTCCCCCCAGTTCGATGTGACCTGCGTCACGCCAACATAGCGCACGCCATGAGATCACGTCCAGGGGAAGGAGGATGCGCGCGCAGAGCTCGCCGAGATGGCTTCGTTCGCGACGACGATTCGTGCCGCCCCGCGCGACCGCCCAAGCACACTCTGTCCCTATCGGAGTTCGCGGCCGGTCCCGCCTGAAGTCGCTCACCGCCTTGAGGGCCCACGCCAACCCTTCCACTTGCCCTTGTTGCGGTAGGCGGCGACGAGGCCGCTGGTTGATGCCCCACGTCGCTCCGACGTGGGCGTCATCGTCGTTGGCGAACAGGGCACGGAGTCCGTTCTACCTGGGTCTCGGTGAGAAGGGTGGCCTGGTCCGCAGGGTGCGCCAGGTACGGTAGAGCGGATCGTTCTTGCACCAGCCGTGGCCGTGCAGGTCCTACTGGACGCGCCTGCGGTACTTGTCAAGGGCGCCACCGGCCCGGCGGGCCTCGTGGAAGACATCCATGAGCGTCACCGCCTACGGCACCTCCTCGACGGTGGCAGTCATGAACCCAGTGGACCCGTTCATCGCTTCGACCCACTCCCCGGCGCGCCGAGATCTTTCTCGTTCGGCGAGCCAGGTCTTGAACACGGCCTTGGAGCGCCGTGGGACCGTGTCGCGCAGTTGCGCCATACCCGTGGCGTTCCGGATCGGGCTCAGGTCGATGACCACGGTGACGTACGAGTCCCCGCGGCGGGTGCCGCGCCACTCGTGCTCATCGGCCCCGACGACCGACTTCATCCATGAGGCAGAACGTGGTCGGATCAGGGCAAACGAAGGTAGCGTCGGACACTTCGAGGTCTTCCAGATGGGCGACGTCAGGACTCCCATCACCGGAACACCTCGACCCTCAACCAACGACCGATGCGTACACCGCACCGTCGTCGAACGGCCGTATTGAGGGACCGCCCCGATCACCCTGAGTTCGAACCCCGTCCACCTGACTTGGGTCAAGTTTTCCACAGGCAGGGCCGTGCGGGTCGCTGACCTGCGGTGATGGTTGCGGGGAGGTGGCTTAGTGTCCGCGTTAAGGCACTAAGTAGGCTGGGTGGGTGGTGTGGATCCGGACGGTGCGCACGGCGTCGGGCGCGACGGCGGTGCAGATCGCTGAGTCTGTGAACGGTCGGCGGCGGATTGTGCGGCATGTAGGGTCCGCCCACGATGAGGTCGCGCTGGGATTGCTGATGGCCGAGGCCAGTGACCTGATCGCTGGGGACCGTCAGATGGAACTCGACCTGGGTCTGCAAGCGGTATCGCGGCAGGTCAACCTCGTGTCGGCTCCCCGACTGGCGGTGTTGGTCGACGATAAGCCCGCACGAGGCCGTCGATGGGTGCCTGCGCCGGTGCTGCGTCGGTCGTTCTCCCAGGTTCTGTATGACGCGCTGGCGGGAGTGTTCGACGAGCTTGGGTTCGACGTCGTGGGCGACGAGGCGTTCCGTGACCTGGTGGTGGCCCGGATCGTGGAACCGACATCACTGGCGGACGTTGATCGGGTGCTCTCGGATCTGGGTCGGGTCGCAGCGTCGCTTTCCACCCGCAAACGCACCCTCAAGCGTGCCCAGGACGGGCGCTACCGCGACCTGATCGCTAGGGCGTGTTTCGCCCAGGCTGCCAGCAGCGGGGACGTGTCTTTGGTGCTGTATGACGTCACGACGTTGTATTTCGAGGCTGAGAAGGAAGACGA
>Ga0160449_1000554_pt1 | contig 22203 bp, 19 predicted proteins | sample HID1975I_E1MG_FD_108216 | JGI IMG/M metagenome (GOLD analysis project Ga0160449, IMG submission 108216) | Enriched soil microbial communities from UW Madison campus, WI, USA - HID1975I_E1 MG | ecosystem: Environmental > Terrestrial > Soil > Unclassified | place: USA: Madison, Wisconsin...
GGGAGCACGAGATGGTGCTGCCCTGGGGATCGGACGTCGGGCTCGAGGTCGCCGTGTTCGGGGTGGACCTCGCGAACCTCGACGACGTGCAGCGTGGTGCGCGCGAGGTGGTCGAGCGTTTCGGTCAGGTCGACGTGCTGATCAACAACGCGGGGATCGTGCGCGGCGCCCCGTTCTGGGAGCACGACTCGGTGCGGGACATCGAGGCGACGATGCGCGTCAACGTCCTCGCGCCGATGTGGCTCACCCGGGAGCTGTTGCCCGCGATGATGGCGGACCGCTCCCGGCCCAAGCGCATCCTCAACATCGCCTCGGCGGCCGCGACGCTCGCCAACCCGAACATGAGCGTGTACGCGGCGTCCAAGTGGGCGCTGCTCGGTTGGAGCGACTCGCTGCGTCTCGAGCTCGCGCGGCGCGGCTACCGGCACGTCGCGGTCACGACCTTCTGCCCGAGCTACGTGTCGACGGGCATGTTCGCGGGCGCGCGCGGCCCGTTGCTGACGCCGATCATGACGCCCGAGGCTGCGGCAGGCGCTGCCTGGCGGGGCATGCTCGCGGGGACGCCGCTCGTGCTGCGGCCGTGGACCGTGAAGCTCGCGATGGCGCTGCGCGGGGTGCTCCCGACGCGCTGGTTCGACGTCGTCGCCGGGCGGGTGTTCGGCGTCTACTCGTCGATGGACCACTTCACCGGCCGCACCACAACCGGCGCCGCGACCTCGAGCCCCGCGACGTGACCGCGTTGGGCTTCTGACCCATGAGCGCAGGACGCCCCGCACACACTGATCGCCGCGAGCCGCCCCACGTCCCACGTCGCGAGCGGTTCTGGTCGGCGCGGGAGGGATGGTGAACGGTTGCGTGCGTGTGGCGCACGCAATCGTTCAGTGTCTTCGCTCGAGCGGGCGAGGGCGAGGGTGGACCGGGGCAGGCCCGTCGACCCGACGACTGAGCGACCGAGCGGGCGCGGCCCCCGGCAGCGCGCCCGCCCGGCCGGCTAGAGCGTCGCCTCGACTCGGACGACCGAGCCGGCGGGTGCGTACGGCACCTCGTTGCCCTCGATCGCCTCGCCGTCCACGACGAGCTGCGCGCGGGCGCCCTTCGCCCCGGAGTTCTTGACGGTGATCTCGTAGGTCGCACCGCGGGCCACGCGCCGCACCGTGAACTCGGGCACGTCCGGCCCGAGCTGCGGGTCGACGACGATCCCGTCCCAGCCCGGGCGCACCCCGAGCAGGTACTGGCTCGCGGCCACGAAGGTCCACGCCGCGGTGCCCGTGAGCCACGAGTTCTTGGCCTCGCCGTGGCGCGGCGCCTGCTTGCCCGCGATCATCTGCGCGAAGACGTAGGGCTCGAGGCGGTGCACCTCCGACTTCTCCTCGCGGTAGGCCGGGGTGATCCGCTTGTACAGGTCGAACGCCCGCTCGCCGCGGCCCACGACGGTCTCGGCGATGATGACCCACGGGTTGTTGTGGCAGAAGATGCCACCGTTCTCCTTGTAGCCCGGCGGGTAGGTCGACACCTCGCCCATGTGCACCTGGTAGCTCGTGTACGCGGGGTACTGCAGCACGAGACCGTGGTCCGAGCCGAGCATCTCGTACGCCGAGTCGAGCGCCTGGATGGCGGGTGCGCCGTCGTCGTCGGGCCCGTCCCCGACCCCGACCCCGGCCATGACCGCGAAGCCCTGCGGCTCGATCCAGATCTTGCCCTCGGGGTGCGCGTCGGTGCCGATGGGCTCGCCGAAGTAGTCGTACGCGCGCAGGAACCAGCGCCCGTCCCAGCCGTGGGTGAGGATCGCCTCGCGCATGTCCTCGACGGCGGAGCGGGCCCCGGCGGCGACGTCAGCCAGCCCCCGGCGCTCGGCGATCTCGGCGTAGTCGGCGCCGTAGAGCACGAACTGCGCGGCGATGAACACGGACTCGGCCACGCCGCCGCCCTTGTTCTCCGTGGTCTGGAAGGACTCGCCCGGCGTCGTGGAAAAGCAGTTGAGGTTGAGGCAGTCGTTCCAGTCGGCGCGGCCGATGAGCGGCAGGCCGTGCGGACCCCGGTTGTTCACGGTGAACTCGAAGGAGCGCGTCAGGTGCTCGAAGAGCGAGACCTCGGAGCCGGGCTCGTTGTCGAAGGGCACCTGCTCGTCGAGGATCGAGAAGTCGCCCGTCTCGCGCAGGTACCCGGCCACGCCCGCGATGAGCCACAGCGGGTCGTCGTTGAAGCCGGAGCCCACGTCGTTGTTCCCGCGCTTCGTGAGCGGCTGGTACTGGTGGTAGGCCGAGCCGTCGGGGAACTGCGTCGAGGCGATGTCGATGATGCGCTCGCGGGCCCGCTCCGGCACGAGGTGCACGAAGCCGAGCAGGTCCTGGTTGGAGTCGCGGAATCCCATGCCGCGCCCGATGCCCGTCTCGAAGAACGACGCCGAGCGGGACATGTTGAACGTGACCATGCACTGGTACTGGTTCCAGATGTTGACCGTGCGGTCGAGCTTCTCGTCGGTGCTCTCCACCGAGTAGGTGCTCAGCAGCTCCGTCCAGTAGGACCCCAGCGCCTCGAACGCGGCGTCGACCTGCTCGGTGGTCGCGAACCGGCCCAGGAGCGCGTGCGCGCGGGTCTTGTTGATGACCTGCTTCGCGTCGTCGGCCCACTTTTCCTCGTCGGGGTTCTCGACGTAGCCGAGCACGAAGACGTAGTCGCGCGACTCGCCCGGCTCGAGCTCGACCTCGAGGGCGTGGGAGGCGATCGGGTACCAGCCCGAGGCGACCGAGTCCGTGGCCTTCCCGGCGAGCGGGACGGCGGCCTCGCCGAGGGAGTTGTAGGCGCCCACGAACGAGTCGCGGTCCGTGTCGAAGCCCGCGACCCGCGCGTTCACCCCGTAGACGGCGTAGTGGTCCCGGCGCTCGCGGTACTCGGTCTTGTGGTAGATCGCGGCACCCGTGGGGGCGTCGAGCTCGACCTCGACCTCGCCGATCGACAGGTTGCGCTGGTAGTTGGTCTGGTCGTCCTGCGCGTTCCACAGGCAGAACTCGGCGAAGGAGAACAGGCGCACGTGCTTCGCGACGTCGGACGTGTTGGTGACCGTGACGCGCTGCACCTCGGCGGTCTCGCCGAGCGGCACGAAGTAGAGGGTGTCGACCGTCAGCCCGCCGCGCGCTCCCGTGATGCGCGTGTAGCCGAGGCCGTGACGGGTCTCGAAGTGGTCGAGGTCGGCCTTGACGGGCAGCCAGGAGGGGGTCCAGACGTCGCCGCCGTCGTTGACGTAGAAGTAGCGGCCACCGGCGTCGGCCGGGATGTTGTTGTAGCGGTACCGCGTGAGCCGGCGCATGCGCGCGTCGCGGTAGAAGGAGTAGCCGCCCGCCTGGTGGGAGATGAGCGAGAAGAACTGCTCAGACCCGAGGTAGTTGATCCACGGGTAGGGCGTGTGGGGCGTCGTGATGACGTATTCGCGAGCTTCGTCGTCGAAGTGTCCGAACCGCATGGTGCAGTCTCCTGATTGCTGGTGTCCCTAGTACGGGAGCGCTCCCACCACTCGCCGCGCACATCATAGCGGCCGGGGCGCTACCGTGGCACCGTGCTGCTCTCCGACCGCGATATCCGCGCCCAGCTCGACTCCGGCCGCGTCGTCCTCGAGCCCTACGAGCCGGCCATGATCCAGCCCTCGAGCATCGACGTGCGGCTCGACAAGTTCTTCCGGCTCTTCGACAACCACAAGTACACGGTCATCGACCCCTCGCTCGACCAGCCCGACCTCACGCGGCTCGTCGAGGTCGAGCCGGACCGAGCCTTCGTGCTGCACCCCGGCGAGTTCGTGCTCGGGTCCACCTACGAGTCCGTGACGCTGCCCGACGACGTCGCCGCCCGCCTCGAGGGCAAGTCCTCCCTCGGCCGGCTCGGCCTGCTCACCCACTCGACGGCGGGATTCATCGACCCCGGCTTCTCCGGCCACGTGACGCTCGAGCTGTCCAACGTCGCGACGCTGCCGATCACGCTGTGGCCCGGCATGAAGATCGGCCAGCTCTGCTTCTTCCAGCTCTCCTCGCCGGCCGAGGAGCCCTACGGCTCGGCCCGCTACGGCTCGCGTTACCAGGGGCAACGCGGCCCGACGGCGTCCCGCTCGGCGCAGAACTTCTACCGCACCGGGGTGTGAGGCCCGTGCTGCCCGAGCTCGCGGCGGCGCTCGCGGCGGACGGCGCGGGGCGATCACGACACCTCCTCGTGCTGCGCACCGGCACGGACCCCGCCGTCGTCGAGACGCTCGCACGCGCCAGGTTCTCCGCGGCCAGGTGGGAGAGGTTGGCCGACGACGGCGCCCCCGGGGTGCTGCGGCTCTCACGGCACTCGACGCTCACCGGGCCGTTCGCCGTCGGGCGCGCCGAGTCGATGGACCTGCAGTTACCCGCGTGGGGCGAGGTGGCGTTCGTGGTGCACGGACCCCGCGAGCGCGGTGAGGAGCCGTGGGACGTGGGCGGGGACCGCGACGGCCTCAAGCGCGTGTTCGCGGCGGGCATGCCGGTGCGTGACGAGGGGCGGGTGGTCGAGTGGCTCGTCGCCGTGGCCCGCCACCTCGAGGGGGCGGTGCGGTTCGGTGATCCGGGCGCCGTCGTCGTCCCCGATCCGCTCGCCGTGGTCGACGTGACCGTGTACTCCGGTGTGTGGCTCGAACCCGAGGCCGCCCTGCACGTGGCGCGGCGGGTCGTCCCGCAGGCGCAGCTCGCGACGGAGCCGCACGAGTGGGCGGGGCCCATGCCCGTGGATCTGCGCGCGATCGGTGTGGCACCGCAGCCCGAGGCCGAGCGGGCGGCGCTGCACGCCGATGCGGACACGGGGGACCTGGGCGCCGTCGTCGGCCCGGACGAGCTGGACGGCTACGGGATCGTCGTCGACCTCGACACCGAGATCGACGGGACCATCGCGCTCGAGGTGTTCGGCGAGGAGGACGTCCCGCCCGCGATCGCCGCCGAGCCCTGGGCGGCCGGCGGGGTCGTGGCGTACCGCGTCGCGTGGCTGTGGGACGAGGAGGAGGAGTCGCAGGCCGAGCGCCCGCCCATGACGTACCGCGTGGCCCGGGCCCGCGCCGCGACCCTCGTGCGCTCGCTCACCCAGGCGCTGCGCTCGGCCACCGCTCCGGCGATCCCGCTCACCCCGGACGGCTTCCCGGTGGCCTGAGCGCGCCGCTCCCGAATGTGACGGTGGCCTCACGCTTCGCGGCGCGATCGGGGTCTTTGGGGTTGGTATTCTGAGCGCGGTTCGCACGGCGCGCGCGTGAGGGCCGTCCCCCGACCACCCGCCCATGACCAGGACGGAGCGGCCGTGCTCGTACTCCTCATCGCCCACGCAGTGGCGGCGCTTGTCGCGCCCACGCTCGTGCGGCTGATGGGACGGCGCGCCTTCCTCGTGCTCGCGCTCGTCCCCGCCGGGGCGGCGGCCTGGGCGCTGAGCCAGACGAACGCCGTGCTCAACGGCAACGGGCCCGTCGAGATCGTGAGCTGGATCCCGAGCCTCGGCATGGAGCTCGCCTTCGAGCTCGACACGCTCTCGTGGTTCATGGCGCTCATCGTCGGTGCGATCGGCGCCGTCGTGCTCGTCTACTGCTCGAGCTACTTCTCCGCGAGCGCGGGCGGGCTCGGCCGGTTCGGCGGGGTGCTCGTCGCGTTCGCCGGGGCGATGCTCGGCCTCGTGGTCGCGGACGACATGCTCCTGATGTTCATCTTCTGGGAGCTCACCACCGTCTTCTCCTACCTGCTCATCGGGCACTACGCGGACCGCAAGGCCTCCCGCCGCGCCGCGATGCAGGCGATCGTCATCACGACCTTCGGCGGGCTCGCCATGCTCGTGGGTGTCATCATCCTGGGTGACGCCGTGGGTTCCTACCGGCTCAGCCACCTCCTCGAGGCCCCGCCGCGCGGCACGGTCATCACGGTCGCCGCGGTGCTCATCCTCGTAGGTGCCGTCACGAAGTCGGCCCTCATCCCGCTGCACTTCTGGCTCCCCGCCGCGATGGCCGCACCGACCCCGGTCAGCGCGTACCTGCACGCGGCCGCGATGGTCAAGGCCGGCATCTACCTCGTTGCCCGCTTCGCGCCCGCCTTCGCGGACCTCGGGGCGTGGCGCACGATCGTCGTCTCGCTCGGGCTCGGTTCCCTCATCCTGGGGGGCTACCGCGCGCTGCGCCAGAACGACCTCAAGCTCATCCTCGCCTTCGGCACGGTCTCCCAGCTCGGGCTCCTCGTGTTCCTCGTGGGGCTCGGCACGCAGGCCGCCGCGCTCGCGGGCCTCGCCATGATCGGCGCGCACGCGATGTTCAAGGCGGCGCTCTTCCTCGTGGTCGGCATCGTCGACTCGGCCACCGGCACGCGTGACCTGCGCCGGCTCTCGGGCGTCGGCAAGGCCCTGCCCATCACGGCGACGGCGGCCGCCCTCGCGACGGCGTCCATGATCGGTCTGCCACCGTTCGCGGGCTACGTCGCCAAGGAGGCGGCCCTCGAGTCCATGCTGCACGGGGACATCCCCGGCGCGCTCGGCGTCGTCGTCCTCGTCGGGGTCACGCTGGGCTCGGCGCTCACCGTCGCGTACGGCCTGCGGTTCTTCTGGGGCGCCTTCGCGACGAAGTCTCACGTCATCGCGGACCCCGACGCCGAGGCCGACGACGCCGAACCCCAGCCCGCGCACGTCTCCCGCCCCTCGCTCCTGCTCGTCTGGCCGGCGCTCGCGCTCGCGGTCGGGGGTCTCGGGGTGGCGCTCGTCCCGAGCCTCGGCGAGCAGCTCCTCATGCCGTACGCGTCGACCCTGCCCTTCGGAGAGCCGGGCCACCTCGTGCTGTGGGCCGGCTTCACACCGGCGCTCGCGGTGACGGTCGTCATCCTCGGCGTCGGCGCGGTGCTCTTCCTCGCCCGCAAGCCCATCGCCGCCCTGCAGGCCAAGCTGCACGTCGCGCCGGACGCGGACTCCGTGTACCGCCGTTCGATGCGCCGGCTCGATGACTTCGCGGCGGACCTCACGGCGTTCACCCAGCGTGGTTCGTTGCCGTTCTACGTGGGGTCGATCCTCGTGGCGGTCGTCGTCGTGCCGGGGTCGATCATGCTCGCGCGCACGGTGTGGCCCGCCGAGATCCGCCTCTGGGACCGGCCGGCCCAGCTCGCGGCGGGCGCCGTCGTCATCACGTCCGCGATCCTCGCGGCACGCTCACGCCGCCGGCTCAAGGCCGTCATCCTGCTCGGCGTCTCGGGCTTCGGTGTCGCGATGTTCTTCCTGCTGCACGGCGCCCCGGACCTCGCGCTGACGCAGGTGCTCGTCGAGACCGTCACGCTCGTCGTGTTCGTGCTCGTGCTGCGGCGCATCCCGCCGTACTTCTCCGACCGGCCGCTCGCGGCGTCGCGCTGGTTGCGGCTCGGCATCGGTGTGGCCGTCGGGATCACCGTGGCCGGGTTCGCGCTCGTCGCGCCGTCGGCCCGCATCCACGAAGCCGTGTCGGTCGACTTCGCCCGCGAGGCGCTCGAGTACGGCGGCGGCAAGAACATCGTCAACGTGGCGCTCGTCGACATCCGCGCGTGGGACACGATGGGCGAGATCTCGGTGCTCCTCGTCGCGGCCACCGGCGTCGCCTCGCTCGTGTTCCTCTCGCGGCGCTCCGGCTCGCTCTTCCGGGCCGACGACGCGGCCGACGGCGCCGCCGTGTGGGCCGGCCAGGTGCCCGCCGGCGTCGCGAAGCTGCAGCGCGCCGCGACCGACGTCCCGGCCACCCGGGGGAACGCCGAGCGCTACGCCCGGATGCGCGTGTGGATCCGCGCGGGCTCGACCCTCGCCCCGGGCCGGCGCTCCGTCATCTTCGAGGTCGTCACCCGCCTGCTGTTCCACCTCATGATCCTGTACGCGATCTACCTGCTGTTCTCGGGTCACAACGCCCCGGGTGGCGGCTTCGCGGCGGGACTCGTCGTCGGGATCGCGCTCATGGTGCGCTACCTCGCGGGCGGGCGCTACGAGCTCGGCGAGGCGGCCCCCGTGCATCCCGGTCTGCTGCTCGGCACGGGGCTGTTCCTGTCCGCGGGTGTGGGCCTCGTCTCGCTCATCCTCACGGGCAACCCGCTGCGCTCGCTCCTCATCGACCTGTACCTGCCGCTGCTCGGCGAGGTCCACGTCGTGACGAGCCTCATCTTCGACGTCGGCGTCTTCCTCGTCGTCATCGGCCTCGTGCTCGACATCCTGCGCTCGCTCGGTGCGGAGATCGACCGCCAGGGCGAGATGGAAGGGCACGACGTCGGCCCCGGCGCGGCCGCGTTCGAGGAGGGACCGCGATGACGATCGACATGAGCCCCTCCCTCGTGCTCGTCGTGACGATCGGCGTGCTCGTCGCCGCGGGCGTCTACCTCATCCTCGAGCGCTCGCTGACGCGCATCATCATCGGCGTCGTGCTGCTCGGCAACGGCGTCAATCTCCTGCTGCTCGTGGCGGGCGGTGCGGCGGGCGGTGCGCCGATCATCGGCATGACGCCCGAGGACGAGATGTCCGACCCGCTGCCCGAGGCGCTCATCCTCACCGCGATCGTCATCACGCTCGGCATGACGGCGTTCCTGCTCGCGCTCGCCTACCGCTCGTGGCAGCTCCACGGGCACGACGAGGTGCAGGACGACGTCGAGGACCGCCGCATTGCCTACCTCGCGGCCCGCGACGAGCTGGCCTTCTCCGACACCGACACGGACGTCGCCGCGACCGACCTCGACGAGGAGGCGCACGGGGTGCGTGACGAGACGGACACGCTCACGATCCTCGCGGGCGAGGAGGGCCTCGTCGACGTGCCCGTCGAGGCGGTCCGGCCGAAGAGCGCGGGGAGCCCCGACGACGACGGTGGACCTGCCGACGACGGCGGAACGCTGCCCGACGGCGGGGGGGCGCGTCGATGAGCACCCTCGACTGGCTCGTGCCCCTGCCGGCGATCCTGCCGCTCTTCGGGGCCGGTCTCGCGCTCGCGATGTGGCGCTCGATGCGCGCGCAGTTCATCATCTCCGTCGTCGTGCTCGCCGTGGTCCTCGCGGCCGCCGTCACGATGCTCTTCACGGTGGGCGACACCCCGATGGTCGTCGACATCGGCGGCTGGGCGGCGCCCGTGGGGATCAACGTCGTCGCGGACCGGCTCGCCGCGCTGCTCCTGACCGTCTCCGGGGCCGTGACGCTGTGCGTCCTGCTGTACTCGATGGCGCAGGGTCTGGCCGACGGCGGCGAGGACACGCCGGTCGCGATCTACCACCCGACGTACCTCGTGCTCGCCGCAGGGGTCAACATGGCGTTCCTCGCGGGCGACCTGTTCAACCTGTTCGTCGCGTTCGAGGTGCTGCTCGCGGCGAGCTACGTGCTCATCACGCTCGGGGGCACCGGCGAACGGATCCGTTCGGGCACGATCTACATCGCCGTCGCGCTCGTCTCCTCGGTCATCTTCCTCGCCGCGATCGCGCTCGTGTACGCCGCGACGGGCACGGTCAACATGGCCCAGCTCGCGATCCGCCTGCCGGAGATCGACCCGGGCGTCGCGCAGGTGCTGCAGCTCCTGCTGCTGCTCGCCTTCGGCATCAAGGCCGCCGTCTTCCCCCTGCACGCGTGGCTGCCGGACTCCTACCCGACCGCGCCCGCACCCGTGACGGCCGTGTTCGCGGGCTTGCTGACGAAGGTCGGCGTCTACGCGATCATCCGCACACAGACGTTGCTCTTCCCCGGTGGCGCGGCGGACACGCTGCTGCTGTGGCTCGCGCTCGCGACGATGCTCGTGGGCATCCTCGGCGCCGTGGCGCAGGACGACGTCAAGCGGTTGCTGTCCTTCACGCTCGTGAGTCACATCGGCTACATGATCTTCGGCATCGCGCTCGCCTCGACGGCGGGGCTGGCGGGCGCGATCTTCTACGTCGTGCACCACATCACGGTGCAGACCACGCTGTTCCTCGTCGCGGGACTCATCGAACGCCGCGGGGGGACGACGTCGCTCGACCGGCTCGGTGGGCTCGCGAAGCTCGCGCCGCTCCTCGCGATCATGTTCTTCATCCCCGCGATGAACCTCTCGGGCATCCCACCGCTCTCGGGGTTCCTCGGCAAGGTCGGCCTGCTGCAGGCGGGCGTCGCGCACGGCACCCCGCTCGCATGGGCCCTCGTCGCGGGTGGCGTCATCACCTCGCTCCTGACGCTCTACGCGATCGTCAAGGCCTGGAACAAGGCGTTCTGGCAGGTCCCGCCCGCGCCGATCGAGGGCTCGCCCCTGCCGCGCGGCATGGTGGGACCGACGGCGGCGCTCGTCGTCCTCGGCCTGGGCCTGACGGTCTTCGCCGGGCCGCTGTACACCTACACCGAGCGCGCGGCCGCGACGCTGCGCGACCGGGACATCTACGTCTCGGCAGTGCTGCCCGACGGCGAGCGCGGCGAGGGTGAGTCCGCCACCGTGGCAGCGGAAGGAGACGGGTCATGAGCCTGCACCCGCGCCGCCGGCGCATCAAGCTCCAGTGGGCCTCGATCGCGCTGCTGACCGTCGTCTGGGTCCTGCTCTGGGGCGACCTGTCCGTGGCCAACGTCCTGGGCGGTGTCGTCGTCGGCATCCTCGTGACGGTCCTGCTGCCGCTGCCGCCCATCGACTTCCACGGTCGCGTCCGCCCGGCGTCGCTCCTGTACCTGTTCGTGCGGTTCCTCGCGGATCTCACGATCGCCACGGTCCACGTCGCGGGGCTCGCGCTGAACCTGCGCAGGGTGCCGCGGGGCGCCGTCGTCGGCGTGCAGCTGCGCAACCACTCCGACCTGTACCTGACGATCACCGCGGAACTGTCGACCCTCACGCCCGGCTCCCTCGTCGTCGAGGCGCACCGGCTCACGGGGATGCTGTACTTGCACGTGCTCGACATCGACGCCTACGGCGGGGCTGACAAGGTGCGCTCGGACACCCTGGCGCTCGAGGAGCGGGTGCTGCGGGCGTTCGCGTCCGACTCCGAGCTCGAGGAGGCCGGGCTGTCGCGGCGCCGGCTCCTGCGGCGTCGCAGGGCGGAGGCGGCGGCATGATCTACGCAGTCATCGCGGCCGCCGCTCTCCTGGCGTGCGCGGCGGTCTTCGCGCTCATCCGGGCCGAGAAGGGCCCGAGCATGCTCGACCGTACGGTCGCGTTCGACGTGTTCACCACGACGCTCGTGGCCACCGTCGCGCTCGAGGCGGCATGGTCGCGGCGCACGGACACCCTCGTGCTGCTCGTCGTGCTCTCGCTCGTGGGCTTCGTCGGGTCGGTGACGATCTCCCGGTTCGCCGCCGTGGAGCCCGAGGACGCGGCGCGCGTGCGCACCCGGGAAGAGGTCGAGGCCGAGCGGGTGGCCGAGCGCGCCGCCGAGGAGGCCGCCGTCGAGGCCGAGCAGGCGCGGCGCGAGGCGTTGCGGGCCGAGCGCCACGACGCCGAGCGGGCCGACGCCGAACGCATGGTCGGCGGCGAGCACGGTGGGGATGCTGATGACGAGGGACAGGAGGAGCGCTCATGAACGCCGACGTCGTGCTCGACGTGCTCGCCGGGACGTTCCTCGTCGCCGGCGCGTTCCTCTCCTTCGTCGCGGGCGTGGGCATCGCGCGCTTCCCCGACCTGCTCGCGCGCATGCACGCGGGCACCAAGCCCCAGGTGCTGGGCATGCTGTTCATGCTCATCGCCCTGGGGATCCGGCTGCGCTCGTGGAGCGTCGCGGGGCTGCTGCTCCTCGTGATCCTGTTCCAGATGCTCACGGCGCCCGTGGGTGCGCACATGGTGGCGCGCGCCGGCTACCGGACCGGCAAGGTGCTCCCGGAGATGCTCGAGTTCGACGAGCTCATGGACGACACCGAACGCACCGAGGGGCCCTCGACCGCCCCGGGCACGCCGCCGCCCACCAACCGCACCTGACTGCCCTTGCGCGCCGTCCTGCCCAGAGGCTCAGGGGGCTGTTACGCGAGCACCCGGCGGGCGGCCTTGGCGCCACCCCGGGTTGCGAGCACACGGACGAGCGCGCCGACGGCGCCCGTGATGACGGCGGCGGCGACCACCTCGCCGACGGCCTCGTCGGTGGTGGCATCGGTGGCGCTCGGGATGTCGTGCCCGCGGGTGGCCTTCCACACCGCGCTGATGGCGCGCTGCACCACCCACGCCGCCGCGAGGGCCGCGACCGTACCGGTGGCCTTGATGACCATCTCCTGCGTGCGTTCGTTCATGGCGCCTCCAAGGCTCACGTCTCGGACCCACGCTATCCCGGTTGCCGTCGCGGTGTAGCCTGAGCGCGAACGACAGGGGAGCGTCGGGACCTGGTCCCGCAGGACGCTGAGAGTGCGGTCATCCGCAGACCCTCGAACCTGATCCGGCTCGCACCGGCGTAGGGAGTCGGGATTCTCATCCTGGTCGTCGCGCGCGTCGCGACGCCAGGAACCCCTCCTGTACCACTGAGGAGGCAGCAGTTGAACACGAAGTACACGACCACCCCGCGGCGCCCGAGGTCGGCCCCGCGATCCACCCCCGCCCTGCGCATCGCGGCCGCCGCGGCGCTCGCGCTCGCGCTCGCGGCGTGCGGCGGTTCCCCGGAGGCGCAGCCGTCGGACACCGACACGTCCCCAGGCGCATCGCCGTCGGACAGCCCGACGTCGACCGCCACGGCCGGACCCACGCTCGGCGGTACCGTCACGCTCGTGACGCACGACTCCTTCCACGTGGACGAGGACCTGCTCGCCGCGTTCGAGGCGGCCACCGGCCTGGACGTGCAGCAGGTCGCGCCCGGCGACGGCGGGGCGCTCGTCAACCAGCTCGTGCTCACGAAGGGCAACCCGCTCGGGGACGTCGCCTACGGGGTGGACAACACGTTCGCCTCGCGCGCGGTCGCGGAGGGTGTGTTCGCGCCCTACACCTCGAGCGAGCCCGCGGCCGCCGACGCCGCGGCGTTCGCGCTCCCGGGCGACGACACGCTCACGGCGATCGACTACTCCGACGTGTGCCTCAACATCGACGACCCGTGGTTCGCCGACGCGGGCATCACCCCGCCCACGTCCCTCGCGGACCTCGCCGACCCGACGTACCGCGACCTGACGGTCGTCTCCGGCGCGGCCACGAGCTCCCCGGGGCTCGCGTTCCTGCTCGCGACGGTCGCCGAGTTCGGCGAGGACGGCTGGCAGGACTACTGGCGCTCCCTCGCCGACAACGGCGTGAAGGTCGTGCCGGGCTGGTCGGACGCGTACTACACCGACTTCACGGTGGGTGGCGGTGGCGAGCGGCCGATCGTGCTCTCGTACGCCTCCTCTCCGCCGTTCACGGTGCCCGAGGGCGGCGACACCCCGACCACGTCGGCCTTGCTCGACACGTGCTTCCGGCAGGTCGAGTACGCGGGCGTCCTCGCGGGGGCGGCCAACCCGGCGGGCGCGGAGGCGCTCATCGACTTCCTGCTCTCCGCGGAGTTCCAGGCGGGCATCCCCGAGTCGATGTACGTCTACCCCGTGTCCTCCGCCGTCGAGCTGCCCGCCGAGTGGGTGCAGTGGGCGCCGCTCGCCGAGTCGCCGCTCGAGCTCGACCCGGCGGTGATCGACGCGGGACGCGACGGGTGGCTGCGCGAGTGGTCCGAGATCGTCACCGGCTGAGCTCGCGGCTGGCACGACAGTGAGGAACGGGCCGACGACGGCGGACAGCGGGAACCAGCCCGTGGTGCCGCCGTCGTCGGCGCGCGAGGGCGGACCGGACCCGGTGCACCGCCGTCGGCCATCGCTCGTCCGGCGGGGCGCCACAGGGCCGGCGCGGGAGACCGGCGCGCGCGCGACCCGCTGGCTCGCGTGGGGGCTCGCGGCCGGCGTCCCCCTCCTCTTCCTCGGTGTGTTCTTCGCATGGCCCGTCGCGCGGATGCTGGGGCTCGGGCTCTGGCCCGACGGCGCGCTCGACCTCGGCGGGTTCGTCGAGGTGTTCTCGCGACCGCGCACGTGGCGGATCGTGGGGCTCACGCTCGCGCAGGCCGGGCTCGCGACGGTGGTCGCCGTCGTGCTCGGCGTGCCCGGCGCCTACGTGCTCTACCGGACGCGCTTCCGGGGCCAGGGGCTCGCCCGGGCCTTCGTCACGGTGCCGTTCGTGCTGCCGACCGTCGTCGTCGGCGTGGCCTTCCGTTCCCTGCTCGCGCCGGCCGGGCCGCTCGGGTTCCTCGGCTGGGAGGAGTCGCTGTGGGGGATCGTCGCGGCGCTCGCGTTCTTCAACTACGCCGTCGTGGTGCGCACCGTGGGCGGCACGTGGGCACAGCTCGACCCGCGCGCCGAGCAGTCCGCCCGGGCGCTCGGCGCCTCGCCCGCGCGCGCGTTCCGGCACGTGACGCTGCCGGCCCTCGCGCCGGCCATCACCTCCGCGGCGAGCCTCGTGTTCCTGTTCTGCGCCACGTCGTTCGGCACCGTGCTCGTGCTCGGCGGGATGCGTTACGGCACGATCGAGACCGAGATCTGGGTGCAGACCACGCAGTTCCTCGACCTGCGGGCGGCTGCGGTGCTGTCCGTGACGCAGCTCGTGGTGGTGGCCGGGGCGCTGTGGGTCGCGGGGCGGGCGCGGGCACGCCGGGAGCGGGCCGTCGTGTTCGCCGCGGAGGCACGGGCCGTGCGGGCGGTGACGCGGGCCGACGCCGTACCCGTGGTGATCACCGCCCTGACGCTGGCCGCGCTCGCGCTGCCGATCGGGCATCTCGTGGTGCGCTCGCTGCGCACCCCGTCCGGCTGGGGGATCGGCAACTACGTCGCGCTCGGCACCACGGGCGGCCCCAACACCTTGTCCGTGACGGTGTGGGAGGCGGCGGCGAACTCGTTGCGCACGGCGGCGCTCGCGGCGGGGATAGCCGTCGTCGTCGGTCTGCTCGTGGCGCTCGTGCTCTCGCGGCGTCCTGCCGCGCGGGCGGGGCGGCGCGCGATCTCGCTCATGGACGCGGTGTTCATGCTGCCGCTCGGCGTCTCGGCCGTGACCGTGGGGTTCGGGTTCCTGATCACCCTCGACCGGCCGCTCGGGCTGCCCGTGGACCTGCGCACCGCCGGGTTGCTCGTGCCGATCGCGCAGGCCGTGGTGGCAGTGCCGCTCGTGGTGCGCGTGATGCTGCCCGTGCTGCGGGCGATCGACCCGCGCCAACGGCAGGCCGCCGCCGCGCTCGGGGCTTCCCCGTTGCGTGTGCTGGGCGCGGTGGACGGGCGGATCGCGGCGCGGCCCCTGGGGTTGGCCGTCGGGTTCGCCTTCGCCGTCTCGCTCGGTGAGTTCGGGGCGACGTCCTTCCTCGCCCGCCCCGACACCGCGACGTTGCCCGTGGTCGTGTTCCGGCTCATCGGCCGGCCGGGCGAGCAGAACCTCGGCATGGCGCTCGCGGCGAGCGTGCTGCTCGCAGCGCTCACGGCCGGTGTCATGCTGGCCGCAGAACGCCTGCGCCCCGGAACGGCAGGAGACCTATGACACCGCCCACACCCGTCGATGCGCCCCGAGCTGGGTTGGGGGTGCGAGGGCTCGTGGTGCACTACCGGGACGACGACGGCACCGTGGCGCTCGCCGTGGACGGGGTCTCGCTCGAGGTCGCTCCCGGCGAGGTTCTCGCGCTGCTCGGGCCGTCCGGGTCGGGCAAGTCCACGCTGCTGCGCGCGATCGCCGGGCTCGAGCGCCCCTCCGCCGGCACGATCACGTGGGACGGGCGCGATCTCGCCGGCGTGCCCGTGCACCGCCGCGGCTTCGGGCTCATGTTCCAGGATGGTCAGCTCTTCGCGCACCGCTCCGTCGCGCGCAACGTCTCGTTCGGGCTCGAGATGGCGCACGTCCCCCGCGCCGAGCAGCGCGCGCGGGTCGCCGAGCTGCTCGCCGTCGTCGGCCTCGAGGGCTTCGGCGACCGCGACGTCGCGAGCCTGTCCGGGGGGGAGCGCCAGCGGGTCGCGCTCGCTCGGGCGCTCGCCCCGGAGCCGGCGCTGCTGCTGCTCGACGAGCCGCTGTCCGCCCTCGACCGGGCGCTGCGTGAGCGCCTTGCGGCCGAGGTGCGCACCGCGCTCAAGGCCACGGGCACGACGGCCGTGTTCGTCACGCACGACCACGACGAGGCCTTCGCCGTCGCCGACCGCATCGCCGTGCTCGACCAGGCCCGGCTGCTGCAGGTCGACGGGCCGGTCGAGCTGTGGCGGCGTCCCGCGTCCCGGCGGGTCGCGGAGTTCCTCGGGTTCGAGGCGTTCGTCCCCGTGGCGCAGTTCGAATGGCTCATGGGCGCGCCGGGGACCGCCGTCGTCGGCCGAGGTGGCGCTGCGCGTGACAGCGAGGTTCGGGCCGGGGGCGGGTTGCGGGAGGCAGTGCTCGCGATCGGACCCGGGGCCCTGGAGATCGCCGACGACGGCCCGCTGGGTGGGCGAGTCGTGGCCTCGGGGTTCCGCCGCGGGGTGACCGAGACGACGGTCGACGTGGACGGCGTGGGCGAGGTGACCGTCGTCGACCACGCCGCCGACCCCGTTCTGCGCGAGCCGGGCACCCCCGTCCACCTCGCCGCCGCCGCCCCCTGACCCGCACCTCGCACCGCCTGTGCTCGCCCGGCGCCCCGCGGAGTGTGGGTCAGTTGCGGTCGGGGTGTCCTCGGCGGCCAGGCGCGAACGTCGAGAGGATGACACGAGGCGCTGCCGCCCGGTGGTGGTGCCGCGACGAGAGGAAACGAGCATGGCGCAGTACGCGATCTTCATCTACGCCGCGGCGCCGGCGGACCGCGCGGAGCTGACACCCGAGGAGTCCGCAGCGCACCAGAGGCACGCGGACGAGCTCATCACCGCGGGCGGCACCATGGTCGCCGCGTTCGCGCTTGAACCGACGACCTCTGCGCGGTCCGTGCGACCCGGGCTCGTCACCGACGGGCCCTTCATCGAGTCCCGCGAGGTGATCGCCGGGCTCTACGTCGTCGAGGCGGCGGACGAGCGCGCGGCGGTCGAGATCGCCCAGCTCAACCCGGCGCTCGCGCAGGGCGCCGGGCTCGAGGTGCGGCGCGTGGAGAGCGGGTTCGTGGCTCCAGCGGGCAGCGACACGCTGAACGATCACTGACGCCACGCGCACACAATCGTTCAGCGTGATCTCGGGCGGGGCTTGGGGGCGCTTCTGCGGCGAGCCGGTGGGCGCGGGTGGGCGCGGGGTGGGTGCGGAGCTGTGGGTCAGGGGCGGCGGAGCGGGCGTTGCCACTCGCCGGACGAGCCCGTGACGGTGAAGCCGACGGCTTCGTTGATCCCCAGCATGTGACGGTTCTCCGCGGCGTTCCAGGTGTGCAGGCGGCGCAGCTCGGGTCGCAGGCCGGGGAGCGTGAGCAGCTGCGCGGTCTTGATGAGCAGGCCGAGCCGCCGTCCCCGGTGGGTGGCCGCGACGAGCGTGTCGTGCTGGAACGCGAGGTGCGGCTTGGTGAGCGGCCACTCGACCTCGGTGAAGGCGGCGAGCTCTCCGCTCGGCACGTGCTCGGCCACCACGGTGAGCGAGCCGCGGCCCTTGCCGACCCGGTCGGCGTCACGGGTGCGCACCCGCCCCGCGTCCCACACCTCCGGCTCGATGTCGAGACCGGCCATCGGCGCATCGGTGCTCATGCGTCCGAGGAGCACGGCGAGCGAGTCGAGCCAGCGCTCGGGCGTCGCTCCCTCCCAGTCATGCAGCACGTACTCGGGGCCAGCGTGGGCGGCGGCGTCGGCGTGCATCGCGGCGAGCCGGGCCGCCTGCGCCGGCGCGTCCTCATCCCGGGGGGCTGCGTGGGCGGCGTCGGTGCGAGACGCGGCGAGTCGGGCTGTCTGCGCGGCCGCGTTCTGGTCCCCGGTGCCCGTGGGGGCGCCGTCGTCGGCGGGAAAGTGGAAGGTGCTGATCCGCTCGACCTGTTCGAGCTCGAAGCCGCTGGCGAGGGCGAACCGGGCTGCGTCGTCGTCGCGAGGGAGCACCCCGACACCCGACTTCGGCTCGAGCACCGCGGCGCCGGGCGCGAGCGGCCGGTGCTCGGTCTCGAGGATGATCGTGGTGCGTCCCTCGTCGGCGGCGAACGCCTCGGCCGCGGCGAGGAGTGCTTCCTCGCACCCCTGCCCGCGGGCACCGGGCCGCACCCAGAGGTTCACGCCGACGAGGCTCGTGTTGTCCACGAGCGGGAGGTCCACGAACACGGCGCCGACGACGGCGTCCGGCCCCGACTCGGCCCCGGGCGCGAGCGCGACGAGCAGGTCGAACCGCTCGTACTCCCGCGCGCGCGTATAGGTGAGGAGCTCGGGCACCCCCCACGCCCAGTCGTCGAAGCCCCACTGCTCGAGCGAGGTCTCCTGCCCGGCCTGCTGCGCCCCGAGAATCTGCCACGGCGCGGGTCCCTCGGCGGGCACGTCGACACGTTCGACGCGCCACGGCGTGCTCGTGCCGGCTCCGGGTGAAGGGTGCATGACCCGATCGTGCCACCGGGAGCCGCTCGGGTTCGACTGGATTTCGCGGGCAGCGGCGGGGCGTCCGAGCACGCCGGTGATGCGCCGTCGGGCACGGGGCGAAGCCCTGGTGCGCTGCGCCGGACACCTCGGGATGGCGGCGCCGAGGGCCTCGGGAGGCAAGCCTTTCCTGGCTAGTCAGACGACGGTGGCGGGTCTAGCGTCGGGACAAGCGGCCAGTTCTGGCCGAGACACATGGAGGTCGCGATGAGTGTTCTGGCAGAGCTTCCCCGGGTCAGCGAGTGTTCCGTCGAGGGCTGCTCCTACAACCACGACGGCTGCCACGCGGCGGCCGTGACGATCGGTGGCACGGGCTCGGACGCCCAGTGCGCCACCTTCATCCCGCTCAGCATCAAGGGCGGGCTCGACACGATGCGCGCCCAGGTCGGTGCGTGCCAGCGCGTCGACTGCTCCCACAACGAGGACCTCAACTGCCACGCCGCCTCGGTGCGCGTCGGGCCGGGCCAGGACCTCGCCGACTGCTTGACGTTCACGCACCGCTGAGCGCACGCACGGGCCCTCGGGCCGCGGCCGGTCGAGCCGCGCCCGGGGGCCTTCGCGTCGTCGTCCGATACTCCTGAAGCGCCCGGCCCACGCGGCGCGACACGCCTCGAAACTGACACCGATGGGGTGAAAATCACACCCTTGTGACACAAGTTCTTGTGGGTACTTGACTCCCCTACCCCTAGGTGTAGTGTCTTGCTCCATGCGGCGGAGGGGCCGCGCATAGCGGACGAAGCGGGAGAACCACGATGACGATCACTGTCTACAGCAAGCCGGCATGTGTGCAGTGCAACGCCACCTACCGTGCCCTCGACAAGGCCGGGTACGACTACACGATCGTTGACATCTCGCTCGACGAGGGTGCTCGCGACGAGGTCATGGCGATGGGGTACCTGCAGGCACCCGTCGTCATCGCCGACGGCGAGCACTGGTCGGGCTTCCGCCCCGACCGCATCGCGGCCCTCGCGTCGCGCGCTGCGACCTCGGTCGCCTGAGCACACCGCACCTAGGAAGATGTCACCGTGGCTGGGCTCGTCTACTTCTCGTCGGTCTCGGGCAACACGCATCGCTTCGTGTCCAAGCTCGAGCTTCCGGCTCGGCGGCTCCCGATCACCGCGCGTGACCCCTTCCTGAAGGTCGACGAGCCGTACGTGCTCGTGCTTCCCACCTACGGCGGGGGCAACGAGGGCGGGGCGGTGCCCAAGCAAGTCATCAAGTTCCTCAACGACGAGGACAACAGAAACCTGATCCGCGGGGTCATCGCAGCGGGGAACACCAATTTCGGATCGGCGTACTGCATCGCCGGGGACATCATCGCGGCCAAGTGCCAGGTCCCCTACCTGTACGCCTTTGAACTCATGGGAACGGCTGAGGACGTCTCGCGCGTCCACGAAGGGTTGGGGAAGTTTTGGCAACGACGACAGTGACGCCTACGCGCGTCGAGCAAGGGATGGACTACCACTCGCTCAACGCGATGCTCAACCTGTACGACGTCGACGGCAGGATCCAGTTCGACAAGGATCGCGAAGCCGCGCGTGAGTACTTCCTGCAGCACGTCAACCAGAACACGGTGTTCTTCCACACGCTCGACGAGCGGCTCGACTACCTCGTGGAGAACCACTACTACGACCCGGCCGTGCTCGAGCAGTACAGCCGCGACTTCATCAAGCAGCTGCACGACTTCGCGTACTCGAAGAAGTTCCGCTTCCAGACGTTCCTCGGGGCGTTCAAGTACTACACGAGCTACACCCTCAAGACCTTCGACGGCAAGCGCTACCTCGAGCGCTTCGAGGACCGCGTGTGCATGGTCGCGCTCGCGCTCGCGGAGGGTGACGAGACGTTCGCGACGCACCTCGTGGACGAGATCATCTCCGGGCGGTTCCAGCCGGCCACGCCCACGTTCCTCAACCTCGGCAAGTCCCAGCGCGGCGAGCCCGTGTCCTGCTTCCTGCTGCGCATCGAGGACAACATGGAGTCCATCGCGCGCGGCATCAACTCGGCCCTGCAGCTCTCCAAGCGCGGCGGCGGCGTGGCTCTGCTGCTGAGCAACGTGCGCGAGTACGGCGCGCCCATCAAGAAGATCGAGAACCAGTCCTCCGGCGTCATCCCCGTGATGAAGCTCCTCGAGGACTCCTTCTCCTACGCCAACCAGCTCGGCGCGCGCCAGGGCGCTGGCGCGGTGTACCTGCACGCGCACCACCCGGACATCTACCGCTTCCTCGACACCAAGCGCGAGAACGCGGACGAGAAGATCCGCATCAAGACCCTCTCGCTCGGCGTCGTGATCCCGGACATCACGTTCGAGCTCGCGAAGAAGAACGAGCCGATGTACCTGTTCTCGCCGTACGACGTCGAGCGCGTGTACGGCGTCCCCTTCGCGGACATCAACGTGACCGAGAAGTATTACGAGATGGTCGACGACAAGCGCATCCGCAAGACGAAGATCAGCGCGCGCGAGTTCTTCCAGACCCTCGCCGAGATCCAGTTCGAGTCCGGCTACCCGTACGTGATGTTCGAGGACACGGTCAACCGTGCGAACCCCATCAAGGGCAAGATCACGCACTCGAACCTGTGCTCGGAGATCCTGCAGGTCTCCACGCCGTCGACGTTCAACGAGGACCTCTCGTACTCCCACGTGGGTCGCGACATCTCCTGCAACCTCGGCTCCATGAACATCGCGCTCGCGATGGACGGCGGCGACCTCGGCAAGTCCGTCGAGACCGCGATCCGGGCCCTGACGGCCGTGTCCGACCAGACGGACATCGAGTCGGTGCCCTCGATCAAGAAGGCCAACGCCGGCGGGCACGCGATCGGCCTGGGCCAGATGAACCTGCACGGGTACCTCGCCCGCGAGCGGATCCACTACGGCTCCGACGAGGGCCTCGACTTCACGAACATGTACTTCTACACGGTCGCGTTCCACGCGATCCAGGCGTCCAACAAGCTCGCGATCGAGCGCGGCGCGGCCTTCGAGGGCTTTGAGGACTCGAAGTACGCGAGCGGGGAGTACTTCGAGAAGTACATCGAGGGTTCGTGGGAGCCGCGGACGGCGAGGGTCAGGGCGATGTTCGACGGCGCCGGGATCCACCTGCCCACCCAGGACGACTGGCGTGCGCTCGCGGAGTCGGTGCGCGAGCACGGCATCTACAACCAGAACCTGCAGGCCGTCCCGCCCACGGGCTCGATCTCGTACATCAACCACTCGACGTCGTCGATCCACCCGATCGCCTCGAAGATCGAGATCCGCAAGGAGGGCAAGATCGGGCGCGTCTACTACCCGGCGCCCTTCATGGACAACGACAACCTCGAGTACTACCAGGACGCGTACGAGATCGGCTTCGAGAAGATCGTCGACACGTACGCCGAGGCCACGCAGCACGTGGACCAGGGCCTGTCCCTCACGCTGTTCTTCAAGGACACCGCGACCACGCGCGACCTGAACCGCGCGCAGATCTACGCCTGGCGCAAGGGCATCAAGACGATCTACTACATCCGACTGCGGCAGCTCGCGCTCGAGGGCACGGAAGTGGACGGTTGCGTCTCGTGCATGCTGTGACCTGCGGTTCTATGACAACGACGACGGAGAGCGCACGATGAGCCCCACGGGAAAGCTGAAGCTGGTCAGCCGAGTCTCGGCGATCAACTGGAACCGGGTCGAGGACGAGAAGGACGCCGAGGTCTGGGACCGGCTGACGGGCAACTTCTGGTTGCCCGAGAAGGTGCCGCTGTCCAACGACATCCAGTCTTGGGCGACGCTCACCGACTTCGAGAAGAACATGACCTCGCGCGTGTTCACGGGGCTCACCC
>Ga0160449_1000557_pt1 | contig 22139 bp, 15 predicted proteins | sample HID1975I_E1MG_FD_108216 | JGI IMG/M metagenome (GOLD analysis project Ga0160449, IMG submission 108216) | Enriched soil microbial communities from UW Madison campus, WI, USA - HID1975I_E1 MG | ecosystem: Environmental > Terrestrial > Soil > Unclassified | place: USA: Madison, Wisconsin...
CTGCGGGGGGAAGGATCGAGCGGCGTCTAAAAGGACAAGGGCGTGGATGTATCCGCCCCCTCCACCGCTACGCGGTCCCCCTCCACCGTGAACGGGGGAGGAGAAGAGGTCACCCAACCTGCGCCCGGTGCCGCAGCATGGCGTCGGCCAGGGTCATGGCGGCCATGGCCTCGACCACCGGGACACCGCGCAGGGCGACGCACGGGTCGTGGCGGCCCTTGGTTCGCAGGTCGACCTCTTCGCCATCGCGGTTGATGGTCTGGCGCAGGGTCAGGATGGACGAGGTCGGCTTGAACGCCACGCGCACCGTCAGCGGCTGCCCGGTCGAGATGCCGCCCAGAACGCCGCCCGCCTGGTTCGACAGGAAAACCGGAACGCCATCGGGGCCAAGGCGCATTTCGTCGGCGTTGTCCTCGCCCGACAGGGTCGCCGCCTCAAATCCCGCGCCGATTTCCACGCCTTTGACAGCGTTGATGGACATGAGGGCGCTGGCCAGTTCGGCGTCCAGTTTTCCATACAGGGGCGCGCCCCAGCCGGCGGGCACGCCGGTGACTTCCAGAGCCACGACCGCGCCTATGGAGGAGCCGGCCTTGCGCACACCGTCCAGATAATCCTCCCACGCGGGGACGATGTCGGCCGAGGCGGCGAACAGGGCGTTGTCGGCGACGGCGCTGAAATCGACCTGATCGTCAGGGATGCGGTGCGGGCCCAGCTGGACTACGCCCGCGCGGATCTGGATGCTGTCGCCCAGCACCTTGCGGGCCACGGCGCCGGCGGCGACGCGCATGGCGGTCTCGCGCGCCGAAGAACGGCCGCCGCCGCGATGGTCGCGGACGCCGTATTTGGCCTGATAGGCGTAATCAGCGTGGCCGGGGCGATAGGCACGGGCGATCTCGCCATAATCTTTCGACCGCTGATCGGTGTTGTCGATCATTAGGCTGATCGGGGTTCCGGTGGTGACGGGGCCGTCACCGTCGTCGAAGACGCCGGACAGGATGCGGACCTGATCGGCTTCCTGCCGCTGGGTGACGAAGCGGCTGCCGCCCGGTTTGCGACGGTCGAGGAAGGGCTGGATATCGGCTTCGGTCAGGGGGATCAGCGGCGGGCAGCCGTCGACGACGCAGCCGATGGCCGGGCCGTGGCTTTCGCCCCAGGTAGTGACGCGGAACAGGTGGCCGAAGGTGTTGTGCGACATGACGGCCTCAGGCTTAGGCCGCCTGATGCTGGGGCGTCCAGAGGCGGGTGAAGCGGGCCAGTCGATCCTCGGCCTCGCTGGGGGCGCTTGCCGAGGGTGTCAAGGTCACGAACAGATGGCCCCGATGGCGGTCGCCGCGCGGGGGCAGGCCCAGGTCGCGCAGGCGCAGGCGCACCGGCGGAGCCATGCCGCCGACCAGCCAGGCGTCGCGAGGGCCAGCGTAGGTGTCGATCGACAGACGCCCGCCGTCGATCAGGCGACGGGGGTTGACGGCCCACTCCATGAACAGATCGTCGCCCAGAACCGACAGGCCGTCGGCGGGGCGGATCAGCACGGGCAGAAGCAGGTCGCGCCCTTCATCGGCGCCGCGCAGCCGCAACGTCTCGCCCGATCTCAAGCCGGGCGGGGCGGTGACCCGCAGGGCGCGGCCGTCATGACGCACGATCAGGCGGTCGCCGCGCAGCGCCTGAAGAGGGGTCAGGACTGCGACGGGCGCGGCCGGAGGCGCCAGGGCGGCCAGGAGGGGCTCCGGAACCGGGGCAGCCTGGCGCGGCGTCGCGGCGCGGGCCTGGCGATAGGCGGCGGTGACGGCGCGGAAGCGGGCGGCGTCGCCGCCGGGGCGGTCGGGGTGACTGGCCAGGGCGGCGATGCGGAAGGCGCGCGCCAGCGTCTCCCGATCCGCCGGACCGGTCAGGCCCAGCAGGCGCAAGGCGTCATCGAGGCTCGGTTCGCCACCCATGGCGGCACCTAGCCGCCCTTATGGTCAAGACGGGGTTAACCCTGGCCGGTCAGGTGACCAGTCCGATGGGTGGGGTGGCCTGGCTGCGGCTGTCCGGTTGTCGCGGCATCCAGGCCCTCGTGCGCCACTCCCCGCCGTGGGGGCCGGCCTCGAGACCGGCGCGATCACCATACAGGGCTCGCAGGCGCGCCTTGACGTTCGCCAGCCCCGTCCCGGTGCCGGGAGCAGGGGCTCCGGACACCAGAGGATTGCGGATGTCGATCTCCACCTGGTCGCCCTGAAGGCGCACGGCCAGGCGAACCATGATCGGCGCCCCACCGGGATCACCATGCTTCAGCGCATTTTCCACGAGCGGCTGCAGGATCATGGGAGGGACCAGGGTTCCGCCGGTATCGTCGGGCAGATCCAGCAGCAGTTCCAGCCGATCTCCGAAGCGGATGCGCTCGACCTCGGCGTAGTCGTGCAGGGCGCCCAGTTCATCCTCGAGCAGGATCAGCGCATCGTCGCGGTCCATCAGGGTGGAGCGGTAGAAGGCCGACAGGCCGTGAAGCATTTCGCGCGCCTGGTCGCTGCGCTTCAGCGCCAAAAGGCTGTCCATGCCGGTCAGGGCGTTGAACAGGAAGTGCGGATTCACCTGAAGGCGAAGGGCCTCGATCTCGGACCGCTGCGCGCGAAGACGCGATTCATAGGCGCCTCGCACCGTCGACAGCAGAACCATGACCACAGTGTAGAAGCCGAAGATCCACAGATAGAGCCGGAAGCTGAGCTTGAAGGCCAGGTCGAACGCCACGCCGACCGGGGAAAGGAGCATGCCCGGCGGCGTCGGTATGGCCGGGGCTCGGTCGCCAAGGAGGGCCGTCGCCAGGCTGTCGACAGCGGTCTGCGCCAGAGCGAAGATCACCGGAGCCGCCGTGAACACCCCCAGGCGCACGGGCGGGGGAAGGACGAAGGCCCTGTCCAGCACCACCCGCATCAGCAACATCAAGAGCAGGCCGTGCGTGCCCCAGGCGAGGATGAGTATGAAGATTTTCGGCGCGATCCAGGTCTCGATCAGCACATAGGTCGCCCAGATGAGGGCGGGCAGGAACAGGGTCTCGCGGATACCGGATCGGGTCATTAGCGTCACCGTATCCTGTTGAGGGTGTAAGAATGGACGCAACTTCTACGGACATTCGGCCGGACGACGAACGTGAGACGGGGCTGTTTCAGCCCGATCCGCGCGGCAACCAGACCCTGGCTCGCCAGGCGTCGTCTTGCGGCCCTGCCTCCAACCCGGCGTCGGCGCCATAGAGAAGGCCGAGGCGGCGACGGACATTGGCCAGACCCGTTCCCGTGCCGGGCGGTCGGGGCGAGGCGCGCAGCGGGTTGCGCACGACGATCGCGACCTGGTCCGCGGCCAGTTGAACCGCGACAGATACCTGGAAGGGGCTGGAACCGTCGTCGCCGTACTTGATGGCGTTCTCGACCAGGGGCTGAAGCAGCAGCGGCGGAACCAGAACGCCGTCCAGATTCCCCGCGTCCTCGATCACCAGACGCAGGCGGTCCCCAAATCGGATCTGCTCGACAGCGGCATAGTCCTGAAGGACCTCAAGCTCTTCCTTGAGTGGGATCAGCCTGTCGTCGCGGCCCAGAAGCGTCGACCGGTAGAAGTCCGACAGGCTGTGCAGCATGCGCGTCGCATCATCCGTCCGCTTGAGCGTCATTAACCCGTCCATCGAGGACAGGGCGTTGAACAGGAAATGCGGATTGATCTGCAGCCGTAGAGCTTCGATCTGGGCGCGCTCGGCGACCAGGCGCGCACGCCATATGTCGCGGATCGCAGCGAGCAGCGCGAGGATGGCGACGTAGAAGCCGAACAGCCAGATGTAGATCTTGAACGTCAGCTTGGCCGCGGTCTGAAAGGCAAGGTTGGCTGCGCTGAGTTCGATGCCGGGGGGAGACTGCACCTCATGCAGGATATGCTCCCCGATGGTGAATGAGACAGTCAGATCGAGGATCGTCTGCAAGGCCGCGAAAATGACGGCCAGGGCCGTACTCACGGCGATCCTCACGAGAGGGGATCGTATGCGGAGCACCCGATCCAGTATCGCGCCCAGCAGCAACATGAGCAGAAAGCCATGCGCCACCCAGATAATCGTCAAATGCCGAAAGCCGTCCGTGATCCAGAACTCCAGCAGGGCGTGGATCGTCCAGATGCAGATCGCCAGGATCAGGGACTCACGACTGACAAGGCGATGAAGCATGGGTCCTGGGCGCGAATATTCTGGGGGAGCGGGCGCTATGAAGAGCCGGGCAGGCTCCACTATAGTCAGAATATGAAGAACGCTGTCATCCCTCCCAGCCCCAGCCGCGAAGAGTACGCCCGTGACTATGCCGCCGCCCTGGCGGCCAATGCGGACGAGCGCGTGTTCGAGCGCGAGAATCCGTTCGACCTGTTCGTTGACTGGCTGGCCGATGCCCGCGCGCATGAGCCGAACGACGCCAACGCCATGGCGCTGGCTACGGTCGACGCCGACGGACTGCCGGACTGCCGGATGGTGCTGCTGAAGGACGTCGATGGACGCGGCTTCACCTTCTATTCCAACCAGGAGAGCGCCAAGGGGCGGCAACTGGCGGCTCATCCACAGGCCGCGCTGCTGTTTCACTGGAAGACCCTGCGTCGTCAGGTGCGGGTGCGCGGGCGGGTGGAGATGGTGTCACGCGCCGAGGCCGACGCCTATTTCGCCAGCCGCGCGCGGGAGAGTCGTATCGGCGCCTGGGCCTCGGACCAGTCCCGCCCGTTGGACGCGCGCGTGACGCTGGAGGCCGCTGTCGCCCGCGAGACGGCGCGTTTCGAGGGGCAGGACGTGCCGCGTCCCGATCGCTGGACCGGCTGGCGGCTGATCCCGCAGGAGATCGAATTCTGGCGCGACCGACCGTTCCGGCTGCATGATCGCGTGAAATATGCGCGGGCGGACGATGGCTGGAGCCGAGGCCGCCTTTATCCCTGAGGCGTCGCAAGCTCTGGCGCATGACGCGCCAACAGGGTGATGACCGCTTCCCGGGCGATCTCCGCGGCCTTCCGATCCGGCCGTCGCGCCGCGCCACCCAGCAGGGGCACGACGAAGGTGGGATGTTCGATCATCCCCAGCAACTGCTCCACCGCCTGGGTCGCCGTCTCGATATCCAGGGTCTTGTTCTCGCCGAGCCGCAGGACGGCTGCGATCAGCACGCCGCCGAAATCGCGCCGCCCCCGCTCGAAGAAGTCGTCGGCAAGGTCGGGGAAGCGGACGCGTTCGGCCATGACAAGCCGCAGGATAGACTGGACGAACGGGTCCATCATGAAGGCGGCGTAGGCTTCGGAAAACTGGAGCAACTGGGTGTGGGCGTCACCGTCCAGCGCCTTGACCCGGCTCATATGAGTGCGGAACTCGGCGGCCACTTCATCGATGACAGCGGCGAACAGCTCCGACTTGCCGGCGAAGAAGGCGTAGAGGGTGGCGGTCGAGACACCGGCCGCTCGCGCGATAAGCTCCATCCGGGCGCCGGCGTATCCCTCGGCGATGAAATGGCTTTGAGCGTGGCGAAGGATCAGCGGTACCCGGGGATCCGATGTCATGTCTGGCGATGGATGATCACTGGCCATGTCACACTCACGCGGGATGAGTGCGTATGGTTACGCTCTCGCGCAAAACGCGCAAGTGATCATCTTTGCAAAGACCAGTTACCTCAGTCGGTTACAAAGGGCGCCAATAAGGGGTGCGCCAGAACGGGCGCGACCAGGCGCACCACGGCCTGCGGATCCTCAAGCCGGACGGCGGCGGTGGTGTCGGCGACGACGAAGTCGGCGTGGGTCTTGGACGGTTCGGTGAACCGCTCATGCCCCGGCCGCACCGTGCCCAGGTACTGGCCGATAACTGAATCGGCCGTGCGGCCCCGTTCGACCTGGTCGCGCAGCAGGCGTCGGATGAAGCGGATGTCGGCGGGGGTGTCGACGAAGACGCGCAGGTCGAACAGTGCGACCAGGGCCGGGGTGCACAGGATATGGGCGCCCTCGACCACCACCACGGGGGCGGGGGCGATCGGCTCGCCGCCCGGTTCGCGGCCGTGGTGGATGAAGGAATAGACCGGCGCCGTGACACCGCGCCCGGCGCGCAGCTCTGAAAGATGCTGGGCCAGCAGAACGTGGTCGCGCGCCGCCACGTCGTCGAAGTCGAAGGTGTCGGGATCGAAATCCGGCAGGCTGGCGGCGTCCAGATAATAGGAATCCTCGCGCAGCAGCACGGCATCGCCGGCGGGCAGGGCGGCGATCAGCGCCTCGGCCAGGGTGCTCTTGCCCGAGCCGGATCCGCCGGTGATGGCGACGAGAACAGTCATGAGGGCCTCTGTACTTGCGACAGGGCGTTTTAGGGGCGAGGGCGACGATTGGCCACGCCTGCGGGAATGAGACGCCCGGCAAAGGGATTGCGCGTGGGGCAGCCAGGCGGGGTCATCCGGCAATTCCGTTCCAGTTCGGCACGCATTTCCGCTGCGTCACGTTGCTTATCGTCGATCACATAGATAGCGTGACTGCAAGCGCCGTCTTCAATCAGGCGCAGACGAGGGAACGAGATGCAGGGTTTGATGCAGGACTGGCCGCTGACGGTCGATCGGATACTGGACCACGCCAGCAATTGGCATTCGGGCCGCGAAGTCGTGACCCGGTCGGTCGAGGGGCCCATCGTCCGCACGACATATGGCGCGATCCACGGCCGCGCCAAGCGCGTGTCGAACGCCCTGCTGGCCTGGGGCGTCAAGCCCGGCGACCGCATCGCCACCCTGGCCTGGAACACCGGCAACCACATCGAAGCCTGGTACGGCATCATGGGCATCGGCGCCGTGTGCCACACGCTGAACCCGCGTCTGTTCCCCGAGCAGCTGATCTACATCATCAATCACGCCGAAGACCGGATGATCTTCGTCGACCTGACGTTCGTGCCGCTGCTGGACGCCATCCTGCCGCACTGCCCGACGGTCGAGCGCGTCGTCATCATGACCGACGCCGATCACATGCCGCAGACCAAGCTGCCGGTGGTCGACTGCTATGAAAGCGTGCTGGAGCAGTCGTCCGAGGACGTCCGCTGGGGCGACTTCGACGAAAACACCGCCTGCGGCCTGTGCTACACCTCGGGCACGACGGGTAATCCGAAGGGCGTGTTGTACTCGCACCGCTCGAACTTCATCCATACGCTGCTGGGCCTGCAGTCAACGGTCATCGGCGGTTCGCCCAAGGATGTGATCCTGCCGGTGGTGCCGATGTTCCACGCCAACGCCTGGGGCATCGCCTTCGCCGGCCCTGCGTCGGGCGCGAAGCTGGTCATGCCGGGCGCGCGGATGGACGGTCCGGCCATCTATGAACTGCTGGAGACGGAGAAGGTCACCTTCTCGGCCGCCGTGCCCACCGTCTGGCAGGGGCTGCTGAATCACCTGCGCGAGAACAATCTGAAGCTCTCGACCGTCAAGCGCGTGCTGATCGGCGGCGCTGCCGTGCCCGAAAGCATGATCCGCGCCTTCCACGACGAGTTCGGGGTCGAGGTGCTGCAGGGTTGGGGCATGACCGAGACCTCGCCCATCGGCACCCTCAGCAACACGACGCCCGAGATGGACGCCATGCCATTCGAGGAGCAGCTGAAGTGGCGGGTCAAACAGGGCACGCCGCCGCTGGGCGTCGAACTGAAGCTCAAGGATGACGCCGGAACGGAACTGCCCAGCGACGGACACACCTTTGGCCGTCTGATGATCAAGGGGCCGACCATCGCGCGGGCCTATTTCAAGGACGAGGGGGGGCACATCCTGGATGACGGCGGCTTCTTCGATACCGGCGACGTGGCGACCATCGACGAACAGGGCTTCATGCAGATCACCGACCGCGCCAAGGACGTGATCAAATCCGGCGGCGAGTGGATCAGCTCCATCGAGATCGAGAACATCGCCGTGGGCCACCCCAAGGTCGCCCTGGCCGCCGTCATCGGCGCGGCCCATGTGAAATGGGATGAACGCCCTGTCCTGCTGATCAAGCTGAAAGACGGCGAGAGCCAGGACAAGCAGGAGCACCTGGACTTCCTGCAGGGCAAGATCGCCAAATGGTGGATGCCTGACGACGTGGTCTTCGTGGACGACATTCCGCTGGGCGCCACGGGCAAGATCGACAAGAAACTTCTGCGCGAACGGATGAAGGACTATCGTCTGCCGGACCAGCCGATCGGAAAGAGTTAGCTGACCATGCCGACGGGCGAGACCGCCGCAGTAACGCCGACCCCCACGCCCGCCAGGGCGCGCAAGGGCGGTGATGCGTTGATCCTATGGATGCTGGCGATCACCCTGTGGGCGCCGCTGGTCGCCTTCGCCGGCGCCCTGGGCACGCGGTTCGGGGCGCTGGACATGACCGTCGGCTATGATCTGGTGGGCCTTCGCCTTGTCCGCATCCTGGCCTTCGCCGGACTGGCGACGGCGCTGGTCGCCGTGCTGCTGGCGCTGAAGCGGCGTCGCGGTCTGGTCGTGGCGGCGGCGGCGTTGACTATCGCGGGCGGCTCGATCGGCGTGCTGTTGTGGCAGGAAGGCCGGGTGGCGACGAATGCGCCGGGCGATGTGACCAGCAGTCCCGCGGACACGCCGCCCTATTCACGTCTCGCCCAGACGACGCGACAGACGGCCGGCGCCGCAAGCGTGTCGGCGACGGCCGCCGCCTGTCCCGGCCTAGCGTCGATCCCCAGCCAGGTCGCGCCGGAAAAGGCATCGGCCGCGTTGGCGGCGGCCGGCTTCAACGTAGTCGGCACGGCGCCGTATCGGGCCGAGGGCTATCACGAGGGCTTCTGGTACGGCTTCGCCCACGACGCCGTGATCCGGATCCGCCCTGGGCAGACCGATATCCGCGTCACCGCGCGCGATGAGCGCCCGCAGGGTCCGGTGGCCTGCGACCTGGCGCGCCGGATCTCGGCGGCGCTGGCGGATTGAGGCGTCAGGTCAGGGCGTAGTCGGCGCCCAAGGTCGGCGCAGGCGAGGCGGTGGCGAGGCCTGTCTCGACCAGTCGGATCAGGTGCGCCTGCACGGACAGGCTGGCGGCGGGCCACAGCCGAGGATCGACGGCGGCATAGAGGCGCGGGATCATTTCCGCGATGGTGCGGTCGCCAGCTCTCAGCCGCCCGATGATCTGCGCCTCGCGTTCCATACGGTGGGCCAGATAGGCGTCCAGGAACGGGCCGGGCGCGCGGACCGGCGGCCCATGCGTCGGCCACAGGGTGTCGAAGCCGCGCGCCATCACCTTTTCCAGGCTGGCCATGTAGTCCGACATCGATCCGTCCGGCGGCGTCACCACCGTGGTCGACCAGCCCATGACATGGTCCCCGGTGAACAGGGCGTTCTCCTCCAGCAGGGCGAAGGCCAGGTGGTTCGACGCGTGACCCGGCGTCGCCACCGTCTCCAGCGTCCAGCCGTCGCCCGCGATCCGTTCGCCGTCGGTCAGGACGCGGTCGGGATGAAAGTCGTCGTCATCATCCTCGTGCGTGCCGCCTGAGGCATGAACCAGCGTGTGCGGAGGTCGGGCCGCCAGCACCACGGCGCCCGTCGCCTCGGCGAAGGGGCGGGCGAGGGGGGCGTGGTCCCGGTGGGTGTGGCTCACAAGGACATGGCTGACCGTCTGGCCGCGCACGGCCTCCAGCAGGGCGGCCAGATGCGCGTCATCAGGCGGGCCGGGATCCAGCACCGCCACCGTTCCGCCTGGCGCATCGCTGCCGACGATATAGGTCCCCGTCCCGGTGAAGGTGAACGGGCCGGGATTGCGCGCGATCACGCGCCGGATCAGCGGCGAGACCCGGTCGCAACGTCCGTATTCGAACTCGAAGTCGCGCACATAGGGAATGGAGACGGCGCTCACCGGCCCATCCCCGTGCGGCCCGGACCTTGCCGGTGAAGGGAGGATTGTCGCTTCGGAGTCCCGATCATGGCCGTTTCCCTCGCCCTGGCTGTCTCAAATCGGCTCCAGCCCATCGCGGCCGCGCTCCTGTGTCTCATGGCGACGCAACTGATCGTCGCCTCCTGCACGCCGGAACCGGCGGCGCCCTATGCGGCCCGCGCCGCCGTCGCCCGCTAGAGCGAAAGACACGACAGATCATAGCCGGCGTTCGCCGCCGCCTCGCGCAGCGCATCCGGATCGGCCCCCTGCGACCGCCGGGCCAGGGCCCAGGCCGCCGTAGAGCGCATGCCCGACCGACAGAACATCAGCACCTTCTCGCCCGGCTGCAAGGCCGCGAGCACGTCGGCGGTGCCCTGAACGGCGGCGGCGTCGGGCATGCCGGAAACCGGCAGATGCACGTAGCGCAACCCCGCGGCTTCGGCGGCGATACGGATTGATTCCGAAGCGGGCTGTCCGCCTTCCTCACTGTCCGGTCGATGATTCACCAACGAGGCGAAGCCGTGTTCTTGCAACATTGCAACATCAGCTGGCGTGAGCTGGCCTGAGGCGAATGTGGCGAAATCCAGCGGTCTAGGTTCGTGCATGGTGGAAAATAATCCTGTGAAAACAACGAATGGACACCCAGTGTGGCGTCTTTGCGACAGCGTAACGACTAAACCATTGCGTTGAAGTAATTATGCTGCACCCATCGCAGCCTCTCGCTAAGGTTTCGACCAATCTGTGGGCATCGGGGCTTGCGGATATCGGTAGCCGGCGGCGTTTCCTTTTCGGGGCGTCTTCGGTCTCAGGAGGACCACCACTTGAAAACCCATACCATTCGTCAGCGTTTGCTGCAGTCGACGATGATCGGCGGCGCTGCGCTTCTGGCGCTCACGGCCGTGCCGGCCGTGACGCTGCTCGCGCCGACAGCTGCGGTTGCGCAGGACTACACCTCGGGCGTTCTCTCGGGCACGGTCACGGACGCTTCGGGAACTGCAGTGTCGGGCGCCGCGGTCGCGGTCACGTCGGCCCAAGGCACGACGCGCACCGCCACGACCGACGCGAACGGTTCGTTCCGCCTGCCGGCGCTGCCGGTGGGCTCCTACACCGTCCGCATTGAACAGTCGGGCTTCGCCACCATCAACCAGCGCGCCTCGGTGTCGCCGGGCGGCGCTTCTTACGCCTTCACCCTGACGCCGGCTGGCGCCGACGGCGCTTCGACGCTCGAAGACGTCATCGTCACCGCCCAGCGCGTGCAGGACTTCGCCGCCACGGACACGGGTCTGGTGGTCGATGTCCAAGAGTTCGCCGATCGCGTTCCGACCGGCCGCTCGATCAACGCCGTGACCCTGTTCACGCCAGGCGCCAGCGCGCCGGACGCCTCGATCAACGCCGGCTCGAACCGTAACCAGTCGCTGGTTTCGCTGTCGGGCACCTCGGCCGCTGAAAGCGTCTATTACATCAACGGCCTGAACGTCACCGATCAGCGTAGCTTCCTCGGCTACGGCGAACTGCCGTTCGACTTCATCCAGACCATCGACACCAAGACCGGTGGCTATCAGGCCGAGTTCGGACGCGGCACCGGTGGTGTTATCAATATCGTCACCCGCTCGGGCACCAACGAATGGACCGGTGGCCTCAGCGTCTACTGGACGCCCGATTCACTGCGCGCAGAGCGTGGCGTCTCGTACCAACAAGGCGGCAACAACTCGGCTGGTCTGGAAGTGTACAACCAGTACGCCAAGAGCGAGTCGAAGGACTACACCGTCTACTTGGGCGGTCCGATCATCCGTGATCACCTGTTCTTCTTCGGCACCTACAATATCCGCGACGTAGAAGCCGAAGGCGCTTGGTCGCGTAGCTTCGCATACAACTCTGCCAATGGTGTCATTACGCCAGGGTCGACCTACAGTCAGGCGATCTCGTCCTATGACGATCCGCGTTGGGCTGTGAAGCTGGACTTCGTCATCAATCCGGATCATCGCATCGAAGCGACAATCTTCAACGACGAAACCACGACCGAGAGCCGTACGCTTACCTACGACGCCACCACTTTGGCGCAGACGGGGATCACCGACCCGCTTTATTCGGATGCGGGTGGACTGATCCAGATCTACAAGTACACCGGCGTGTTCACCGATTGGTTCACCCTTTCGGCCCTGTATGGCCGCGTTGAGAACGCTTACCTCGACTACGGCAACCCTGTTAGCCTGCCGGGTGTGTACGACTATGGACGTCCGGGCGGACCTGGCTATGTAACTGTTGGCCGGCAAGCGGGTCCGTATGACCTGTCGGGTGAAGATGTTCGCGAAACCTACCGCGTGGACGCCGACTTCTATGTCAGCCTGTTCGGGGACCATCACTTCCGCATCGGCTATGACCGTGAAGATCTGACCTCGATCGCGCGCAACGCGTACTCCGGCGGTGCCCTGTATAACGTGTTGACCGCCGCCCAGTGCGCCGGTGTCGCCCCGGTGGGCCAAGGCTGCGTCAACGTGGTGACCTTCGCCAACGACGGCACCTTCACGGCCGAACAGACCGCTCTCTACGTGCAGGATTCGTGGGAAATCACTCCGAATTTCAGTGTGCAACTGGGCCTGCGTAACGACCGTTACGACTACAAGAACATCGAAGGCGAAAGCTACATCAAGATCGATGATCAGTGGGCGCCGCGTCTGGGCTTCAACTGGGATCCGTTCGGCAATGGTCTGGACCGGATTTATGGCTCGCTCGGCGACTACTATCTGCCGATCGCGACCAATACATCGATCCGTGCCTCTTCGGGTGAAGTCTATACAGACGCATATTACGGCGTGACGCGTGATGGCACCGGCAACGTGGTGCTTGACGCCTCGGGCCGCCCGGTTCTGGGCGCCGAGTATCTGCTTGACTACCTGAGCCCTCCGGGTGCGCCTGATCCGCGCGCCGTGGTCGAAGAAGACCTCCAGCCGATGTACGAACGTGAATATGTGCTGGGCTACGAGCACAAGTTCACGGACGGCATGTTCGCCGACTGGGGCGTGGGCGTTCGTGCCATCTACCGCAATCTGGAATCGGCGATCGAAGACACTGCGATCGGTGACGCCGTGGTTCGCTACTGCGTTCGCACGAACACCGCTTGCGGCCAAACTGGCCCAGGTGACAGCGATTTCGCTTCGCTGTTCCCGTACGTCCTGATCAACCCGGGCGACGGCGCGCGCGTCTTCGTCGACCTGCAGGGCGATACCCGCACGGACTCGGCCGGCGTTGCAAACCCGGACTACAATCCGCAGTGGATCGACCTGACGGCTGCCGACCTGGCGCTGCCGGAAGTTGACCGGACCTACAAGGCTCTGGAGTTCACCTTCGAACGTCCGTTCGACGGCACCTGGGGCGTGCAAGGGTCGTACACCCTGGCCGAATCCAAAGGTAACTACGAAGGCGCCGTGAAGTCCGACATCGGGCAGACCGACACCTCGATCACCCAGGATTACGACCACGCGGCCAACCAACTGGGCTCGCAAGGCTTCCTGCCGAACCACCACCGTCACACGTTCAAGATCTTCGGATCGTACGCGCCGACGGACCGGTTCAGCGTAGGCGCCAGCTTCGTCGCTCAATCGGGCCGCAAGTACGGCTGTATCGGCCGCGTTCCGACCTCGGTCGATCCGCTGGCTCCGCAGGTTGGAACGCCGTCGGGTTGGTACTGCCCGTTCGGTCCCGGCAACAGCACGATCCAGACGCCGCGCGGTTCGCAAGGTGAGACGCCCTGGACCTACCAGGTCGATCTCAACATGAACTTCGATATCCTGAAGACGGAAGATCGCGGCAGCCTGTCGGCCACGGTCGACGTGTTCAACCTGTTCGACAACGACGAGGTCACTCGGGTGGTCGAGCAGGGCCTGATCCGCACCAGCGGAAATGTCCTGACAGCTCGCTCGCCTTACTACGGTAACGCGCGTAGCTATCAGTCGCCGCGTCAGGTCCGTCTGGGTCTCCGCTATCGCTTCTAAGCGACGCGGGATCTGAACGATCCGAGAATGTGAGGGCGGCGGACTTCGGTCCGCCGCCCTTTTTCTTTTTGGCCAAGGCGCCGCAGAAAAACCATCTGCACCGTCAAGCGTTACAAAGCCTCATGGGTTTGGCGCCTGCCATTTTCGATATGGATTTTCATGCATTTGTCTCTGCAACTTGGCATCGGTGGCGCGTTCGTCGCCGCAGCCCTGGCTTTCACCAACCCCGTTTTCGCCCAGGAGGGCGAAGGCCCCATCGTTACTGCTGGATCTACAGAATCGGCTGACGCATTGCGCATACGCGAGGCGATCGCCTATTCTTATGACCTTCCGCGCGGCGCTCCATCTGAGGATTATCCCTTGGTGGCTTGGTGCGAAGCCTTGGTGAATGGTCATGTGGCGCTGGGCGAAAGCCTCGTGGATCCCGACCCTCTTGATGTCGAAATCATCCGCCTGGCGAGGTTGGAAGCCGCTGATTTCAACTCCGCACTGGTCGTGGCCAGGCCAAGCCAGGACGCCGCTACGCGGGAACGAGCGCGCATCGCGGCTGGGGTTGCGTCGGCGCAATGGACCCCTCTGATGGCACAAGCTGATCCGGCCGCCAGAAGCCAAGCTTTCGGCCTTTTCTTCGGTTTGCCGGGACGGTGCGAGCACGCCGCAAGGCGCATTCGTGGAAATATAACTTCGCCCCCTACCTCGTTGGCGGATGTGGGACTGGCAGCAGAGGACACTGGCAAGGCGAACTAAGCTGGACAGAGACTTATTAGATGTCAGGGGTCGTACCTAGCCGGGTGCGACCCTTAGTTTTATCCAAGCAGCAAGATGCTTGCAGAAATGAAAATGCTCAACTTGATTATTGCTAGAATGCAATTATCAAAACCTGCATTTAACGATTGAAGCCGGATATCCTAGTGTTATAGCTAATATATTGAAAAATATGATAGAAAAGTCATAACTCACGTCCGCTACGGTGTGGCGTGATTGTGACAAGTATGAAAAACGAGCAACAAACGTGCTAATCGGCGGTGACGCTGACCGATAATTCCCCTCACGTGCGCCTCCTGTGTGCAAACGGCACACAGGCAAATCGCCAGCTTGGAGGGGCTCGTGCTTAGATCCAGGCATGATCGGGAGAACAAGATTTTGAAAATGAACAGCATTCGTCATCGGCTGCTGGCGTCCACGATGGTTGGGGGCGCCGCGCTGTTTTCGATGACTGCCATTTCGGCCGCAGCCATGCTCGCGCCGACGGCTGCGGTTGCGCAGGACTACACCTCGGGCGTTCTCTCGGGCACGGTCACGGACGCTTCGGGCGCTGCGGTGTCGGGCGCCTCGGTGGCCGTCACCTCGGCTCAGGGCTCAACCCGCACGACCACGACGGACGCCAACGGTTCGTTCCGACTGCCCGCGCTGGCCGTCGGCGCCTACACCGTCCGCATTGAACAATCGGGCTTCGCCACCCTCAATCAGCGCGCCTCGGTGTCGCCGGGCGGCGCTTCCTACGCCTTCACCCTGACGCCGGCCGGCGCCGACGGCGCCTCGACGCTCGAAGACGTCATCGTCACCGCCCAGCGCGTGCAGGACTTCACCGCCACGGACACTGGCCTGAGCATCGATGTCCAGGAGTTCGCCGATCGCGTTCCTGCGGGCCGGTCGATCAACGCCGTGACCCTGTTCACGCCGGGCGCCAGCGCGCCGGACGCCTCGATCAACGCCAGCTCGCGCCGCAACCAGTCGCTGGTTTCGCTGTCGGGCACCTCGGCGGCCGAAAGCGCTTACTATATCAACGGCATGAACGTCACGGACCAGCGTAACTTCCTCGGTTACGGTGAACTGCCGTTCGAGTTCATCCAGACCATCGACACCAAGACCGGCGGCTATTCCGCCGAATACGGTCGCGGCACCGGCGGTGTTGTCAATATCGTCACCCGCTCGGGCACCAACGAATGGACCGGCGGCGCCAGTGTTTACTGGACGCCTGATTCGCTGCGCTCGGAGCGCGGCGTTTCTTATTCTCCCCCCGGCACCGGCACGCATGGCTCTGAAGTTCTGAACCAGTACGCCTCTTCCGAAAGCAAGACGGCGACGGTTTATCTGGGCGGTCCGCTGTGGCGCGATCACCTGTTCTTCTTCGGTATCTATGAGGCTCGCGACAGCGAATCCTCGGGCGGCATCAGCTTCAGCCGCGCCTATAATCCGACCCTGCCCGGCAACATCGGACCGCGCACTACCGGCGCTCAGGCCTTTGCGTCGTCGGACGATCCGCGCTGGGCCGTGAAACTGGACCTGGTGATCAACCCGAACCATCGGGTCGAGGCGACGTTCATCAACGACGAAAACACCAGCGAAAGCTACACCACCACGGTCAACACAAACCTGGCGGAAACCACCCGCACCGGCGTGCTCTACAGCAAGTCCGGCGGCGAAACCCAGATCTTCAAATATACCGGCGTGTTCACCGACTGGTTCACTCTGTCGGCCTTGTACGGTCGCCAGGAAGCCAGCTTCGTGGATTCGGGCTCCCCGACGGAACTGCCCGGCATTCGCGACTACGGCCAACCGGGGAACCCCTGGCTGACCGAAGGCCGCCATGCCGGTCCGTATGACGTTTCGGGTCGCGATCTGCGCGAAACCTATCGCGTCGATGCAGATTTCTACTTCTCGCTGTTCGGCGATCACCACATCCGCGTCGGCTATGACCGCGAAGACCTGAACAGCACCACCGAAGCCTTCTATTCGGGCGGCGCCCTCTATTACGGCTGGTCCAACGCCTACTTCAACGCCGGCTATTGCGGCGATCCCGATGAACTCGTCGATGACGGCATCACCACCGCCGCCAACGGCTGCCTGAACATCACGACGTTCGGCAACGACGGCGAGTTCTCGGCAGAGCAGTCGGCCTACTACATCCAGGATTCGTGGGACATCACGCCGAACCTCACGGTTCAGCTGGGCTTGCGGAACGACCTGTACGACTACAAGAACATCGACGGTCAAAGCTACATCAAGCTTGACGACCAGTGGGCGCCGCGTATCGGCTTCAACTGGGATCCGTTCGGTAATGGCGTCGACCGGGTCTATGGGTCGATGGGCGACTACTATCTGCCGATCGCGCTGAACACCTCGATCCGCGCATCTTCGGGTGAAGTCTATACGGATGCCTACTACGTGGCGGTTCGTAACCCCGACGGCAGCCTGCAACTGGGACCGGACGGTCGACCGATCCAGGGCGACCTGATCTCGTTCGACTATCTGAGCCCGCCGGACGCGCCGGATCCCCGCTCGGTGGTCGAAGCCGACCTGAAGCCGATGTATGAGCGCGAGTTCATCCTGGGCTACGAGCACCGCTTCACCGACGGCATGTTCGCCGATTGGTCGGCCGGTGTGCGTTACGTCAACCGCGAACTGGAAAGCGCCATCGAGGACACCGCCGTCGGTGACGCGGTTTATCGCTATTGCGTGCGTACCGGGGACACCGGATGCGGTGTCCTGCCGACGACCAACGCCGGTATTCGGGCCTGGGCTAACAACTTCCCCTACATCCTGCTGAACCCGGGTGACGAGGCCGTGGTGTTCCTCGACAAGCAGGCGCGCCCGCGTGCTCTTGGCGATGGATCGGCCAACCCCGACTATACTCCGGAAACCTTCACCCTGACGGCCGCGGACCTGGCTCTGCCGGAAGCCGAACGGACCTATGAGGCGCTGGAGTTCACCTTCGAGCGTCCGTTCGACGGCGTCTGGGGCCTGCAAGGTTCGTACACCCTGGCCAACTCGAAGGGGAACTACGAAGGGGCGGTCAAGTCCGATACGGGCCAGACCGACACCTCGCTGACCCAGGACTATGACCATCGTTCCAATACCCTGGGCGCCTACGGCTACCTGCCCAACCACCACCGCCATACCATCAAGCTGTTCGGCTCCTATGCGCCGTCGGATTGGTTCAGTGTCGGCTCGAGCTTCACCGCTCAGTCCGGTCGCTTCTATGGCTGTATCGGTCAGGTGCCGGAATCGGTCGATCCGCTGGCGCCTCAGGGCTCGCCCCCGTCGGGCTGGTACTGCCCGCTCGGCGCCGGCAACGCCGCCATTCCGACGCCGCGCGGTTCGCAGGGTGAAACGGATTGGACCTATCAGGTCGATCTGAACTTCTCCTTCAACCTTCTGCGCAGCGAAACCCGCGGCAACCTCACGGCCTCGGTGGACGTCTTCAACCTGTTCGATGGCGACACCGCCACGCGGGTGGTCGAGCAGGGCTGGGTGCGAAACGGCAGCAACGCTGGTGCGGACCCCACCCAACGCAGCAACTTCTACGGCCTGGCCCGTAGCTATCAGTCGCCGCGTTCGGTTCGCTTCGGTCTCCGCTATCGCTTCTAAGCGACGCGGGATCTGAACGATCCAAAGCGTGAGGGCGGCGGACTTCGGTCCGCCGCCCTCTTTCTTTTTGCTCAAGGCGCCTACATCGGGCGCTGGAGAATACGCGGTGGCGTCAATAGTTCAGGATCGGCGCAAGCCAGCGTTCCATGCTCGCGGTGTCCATCCCCTTGCGGGCAGCGTAGTTCTCGACCTGGTCGCGGTCGATCTTGCCGACGCCGAAATAGTGGCTGCCGGGGTGGCTGAAGTAGAGGCCGCTGACCGAGGCTGGGGGCGTCATGGCGAAGGATTCCGTCAGGGCCATTCCGGCGTTCGCGCCGGCGTCAAGCAGGCGGAACAGGGTGGCCTTTTCCGTGTGATCGGGCTGAGCGGGATAGCCGGGCGCCGGGCGGATGCCCTGGTATTTCTCCTCGATCAGATCCTGCACCGACGTCTGCTCGTCGGGCGCATAGCCCCACAGTTGCGTCCGCACCTCCTTGTGCAGGCGCTCGGCGAAGGCTTCGGCAAGGCGGTCGGCCAGGGCCGTGGCCATGATCGAGGAATAGTCGTCGCCGGCGTCCTTGAACCGTTTGGCGATCTCGAGCTCGCCATGGCCGGCGGTCACGGCGAAGGCGCCGATATAGTCGTTGTCGCCCTCGCTGACGAAGTCAGACAGGGCCAGGTTCGGCTTGCCGTTCGACTTCTTGATCTGCTGACGCAGGGTGTGGAAGCGGGCGATCTCTTCGATCCGACCCTCGTCGCCGAAGACCACTATGTCGTCGCCCTGGGCCCGTGCGGGCCAGAAGCCGACCACGCCCTTGGCCGTGAACCATTTCTCCTCGATGATCCGCTCCAGCATGGCCTGGGCGTCGGCGAACAGGTCGCGCGCGGCCTCGCCCACGATTTCGTCCTCGAGGATCAGGGGGTAGCGGCCGATCAGCTCCCAGCTAGCGAAGAAGGGCGTCCAGTCGATGTGGTCGGCCAGATCCTGAAGGTCCCAGCTGTCGAACGCCCGCACGCCGATGAAGGACGGCGCGGGGGCAGGGGACTGGTCGGAGTCGGGCCGCCAGCGGTTCTCCCGCGCCTGTTCCAGCGTGGCCCGCGCCTTGACCTCCTGACCGCGGGCGTATTGCTCGCGGATGCGGGTGTATTCGTCGCGCGTCGCGGCCTCGTTGTTCGCTTTTTCAGTTGGCGAGAGCAGGCCCGCCACCACGCCGACGCAACGGCTGGCGTCGATGACATAGGTGGTCGAGCCGCGGCGATAGGCCGGCTCGATCTTCACCGCCGTATGGGTGCGGCTGGTCGTGGCGCCGCCGATCAACAGGGGGATATCCAGGCCGCGCCGCTCCATCTCGGCCGCGACGAAGACCATTTCGTCCAGCGATGGCGTGATCAGGCCGGACAGGCCGACGATATCCGCCTGGTGCTCGATCGCGGCGTCCAGGATGCGGTCGGCCGGGACCATGACGCCCAGGTCGATGACCTCGTAGTTGTTGCATTGCAGGACCACGCCGACGATGTTCTTGCCGATGTCGTGGACGTCGCCCTTGACCGTGGCCATCACCAGACGACCGGCTTGCTGACGCGGTTGGCCCGCCTTTTCGGCCTCCATGAAGGGTTCCAGCCAGGCCACGGCCTGCTTCATCACGCGGGCCGACTTGACCACCTGCGGCAGGAACATCTTGCCCGAGCCGAACAGGTCGCCGACCACGTTCATCCCGTCCATCAGGGGGCCCTCGATGACGTGGAGCGGACGCTCTGACGCCAGCCGCGCGTCCTCGGTGTCGGTCTCGATGAATTCGGTGATGCCGTGAACCAGGGCGTGTTCGATGCGCTTGCCGACCGGCTGGTCGCGCCACTTCAGGTCGACGACCTTGGCCGCGCCCTTTTCGCCCTTGTAGCTGGGCGCCATGTCCACCAGTCGCTCGGTGTTGGACACATTGGTCCGCTGCGGCCGGTTCAGGATCACGTCCTCGACCGCTTCGCGCAGCACCGGGTCGATGTCGTCATAGACCGGCAGGTCGCCGGCGTTGACGATGCCCATGTCCATGCCCGCCGCGATGGCGTGGTACAGGAAGACGCTGTGGATCGCCCGGCGCACCGGCTCGTTGCCGCGGAAACTGAAGCTGACGTTCGACACACCGCCCGAGATGCGGGCGTAGGGCAGGGTCGCCTTGATGACTTTCACCGCCTCGATGAAGTCGACGGCGTAGTTGTCGTGCTCCTCGATCCCCGTCGCCACGGCGAAGATGTTGGGGTCGAAGATGATGTCCTCGGGCGGGAAGCCGACCTCGTTGACGAGGATGTTGTAGGCGCGGGTGCAGATCTCGATCTTGCGCGCGGCCGTGTCGGCCTGGCCCACCTCGTCGAAGGCCATGACGACCACGGCGGCGCCGTAGCGCAGGCATTTGACGGCCTGTTCACGGAACTCGGCCTCGCCCGCCTTCATGCTGATCGAATTGACGATCGGCTTGCCCTGAACGCACTTCAGGCCCGCCTCAATGACCTCCCATTTTGAGCTGTCGATCATGACCGGCACGCGGGCGATGTCGGGTTCGGCGGCGATCAGATTCAGGAAGGTCCGCATGGCGACGACGCCGTCCAGCAGGCCCTCGTCCATGTTGATGTCGATGACCTGGGCGCCGGCCTCGACCTGCTGGCGGGCGACGTCCAGGGCGGCCGAATAGTCGCCCTCGACCACCAGTTTCCTGAACTTGGCCGAGCCGGTGACGTTGGTGCGTTCACCGACGTTGATGAAGACAGGTCTCAACGCAACTCTCCGCTCATCCCCGCGGAGGCGGGGACCCAGGCTTGAGCCGCGCGCAGGCGTTCAACGATCGGGATGCAGCCAAAGGACTGGGTCCCCGCCTCCGCGGGGATGAGCGGCGGGAGTGATGTCACGCCACCAGCTCGAACGGTTCCAGCCCCGACAGGCGCATCGCGACCGGGCGTTCAGGGATCGCGCGCGGCTTCAGCGGCGCGACTTCTTCGGCGACGTGTTTGATGTGGTCGGGCGTCGTGCCGCAGCAGCCGCCGACGATGTTGACCAGGCCGGACGCGGCCCATTCCTCGATGAAGTGGGCGGTTTCATGCGGCTGCTCGTCGTACTGGCCCATGGCGTTGGGCAGGCCGGCGTTCGGATAGGCGGCGACGAGGGTGTCGGCGACGCGCGATAGCTCGGCGATGAAGGGCCGCATCAGGTCGGCGCCCAGGGCGCAGTTGAAGCCGACGGCGAACGGCTTGGCGTGGCGCACGCTGTTCCAGAAGGCCTCGGCCGTCTGGCCCGACAGGGTCCGGCCCGACCGGTCGGTGATGGTGCCCGAGATCCAGATGGGCAGAGGCTCCAACCCCTCGTCCTCAAGGTCCTTGATCGCCTTGACACAGGCCTTGCAGTTCAGCGTGTCGGTGATGGTTTCGATCAGATACAGGTCCACGCCGCCCTCGTTCAGCGCCCGGACCTGATGGCGATAGGCCTCATAGACCTGGTCGAAGGTCACGCTGCGCGCGCCGGGGTCGTTCACGTCCGACGACATGGACAGCATCTTGTTCAGCGGGCCGATGGAACCGGCGGCGAAGCGCGGCTTGTGCGGTTCCTTTTCGGTCCAGCGGTCGGCGGCGGCGCGGGCCAGCCTGGCGCCTTTCAGATTGATGTCCCACACCGCCTGGGCGTCCAGTTTGTAGTCGTCCTGGGCGATGACGGTGGCCGAGAAGGTGTTGGTTTCGCTGATGTCCGCGCCTGCGCCGTAATACTGGTCGTGCAGATCGGCGATGATGTCGGGACGGGTGATGCAGAGGATGTCGTTGTTCCCCTTCATCTGGTCGCGCTCGTCATAGCCGTTGGCCGCGACGAAGCGGTCGCCACGGAAATCGGCTTCCTCCAGCCCGCGTCGCTGGATCATCACGCCCCAGCTGCCGTCGAGAACCAGGATCCGTTCCTTCGCCGCCGCATGCAGCGCC